>FZPS01000197.1_pt164 | contig 15908 bp, 11 predicted proteins | sample 1817821 | NCBI WGS metagenome assembly FZPS01 (sample SAMEA104158645, study PRJEB21678) | metagenome | place: Germany | collected 2015-04-21
TAGTAGAATAGCTTTGGTGATAAATATGAAAATAATTAAAAAAAAGAAAAGGAAAGAAGATATTTTAAAAAAAACAAAAAAAAATTTATAAAAACCCTAGATTTTTTATATAATAATATATATTATATATGTAGACATAAATTTTTTCCTTAACATAAACATACAATACACAATGTTTTTATACCAAATACAAATGATAAACAACATGCTTCTTGTGTTTAATTTTTATGCTAATTTTTGTTCTTTTTTAAATTAGAAAATGATGATATAATAATGGTAAACATATAATTTTCATACATAGAAAAATGTAACGGTATCACATGGATAATTAATACAAAATTATTGATTTTTTTTCATAATTGTGTTATTGTATAATTAAGATTAAGATTAATATTAATATTAGAAGTAAACGATGTAGAGTGTAGTTTATTATGTGTAAGGGAGTTAATGATGTATGTTGTTTCCATTTTTAAAAAACAATTATCTTAGCATTGATGTAGGGTTCAGAAATATCAAGGTTGTAGAAGTAGCAGTAAACAGAAATAATGAAGTCTATATTAAAAACTTTGGTATTGCACCCACGCCAATGAACTGTATTAAAAACGGAGTAATTAAAAACGTAGATGCTGTATCAAGTGAGATAAGCAGAATAATACGGGAAAACAAAATGAAAGTTAAAAAATCCAAAATTGTTATGTCTGGAACAAGTATTATATCCAGAGTTTTTCTCATTGAAAAATCTAAAGAGAAAGATTTTGATACTATTGTTCTAGATACTATTACCGACCAAATGCCAATTAACCCGAATGAACACAAAATAGACTACAAGGTTTTACAAGAACTCAATGAAAATGGTAAAGAAATGGTAAAGGTATTCGTAACTGCTGTTAGAAAAAACATAATAAACAGCTACATAGATGTACTTTTTGAATTAGGTTTAAAGCCAATCTCTGTAGACATACCAGCTAATAGTACTGCAAAGTTTTTCAATAGAGATATAAAAGTTAACATTGACAACATTAAATTTATGAACCCAAACAGAAAAAATCTTAATAAAGATGCTTTTGCTGTTATAGACTTTGGTTCAGAGACTACTATAATAAATATTTTGAGAAATAAGATATTAGAGTTTAATAAAGTTATACTTACTGGCAGCACAAATTTAGACGATGCAATTGCAAAAAATGCTTTTAAATCCATAATTGAAGCAGAGAGATTAAAGAAGATGTATGGTATCAGTGTTCCACCTCCACATACTACAAATGAAGAGCATGTAAAGGTATATAAAGTTCTAAAAGAAGTGGTTGATAAGCTTTTAAACCAGATATATATGTGTCTGACTTTTTATGAAGCCAGGTGCTATGGAGTAAAGGTAGGAAAGATTTTTATAATTGGCGGTGGCTCAATGCTTAAAGGATTAAACGAATATATGGAGCAGGTGTTACAAGTGCCTGTATATCCAGTTGGATTATTAGATATAGATGGAATTGATATTAATAAAAATCTAAACGGTGAAAAGTTAAACTTTCTTGTAAATGCTGTTGGTATAACATTATAATATAGTTTAAAATTTAAATTTTTATAAAATATATTTATACATACTAGATTTTAATAAATAGAAATTATTGCAAAAAGCCTAATTTAATTAGGCTTTTTATTTATGGCAGATTATTTTTTTAAAAAAGTCCACATTACAATTCTTTTACAACTATGTTAAGAACAAAATTTATTACAGGAAAATTTAAAATTTCGTCGAACTATGATAAATAAGAGGGAGAAAAGCAATGCTTTGAAAATGCTTTGCAAAATTTTAACAAAATTACAAAAGATAATAATCAGGAGGTTTAATTTATGTCTAAGAAAGTATTGTTTGCTTATTTAATAAGCATAGCTTTAATTTTAACTCCTTTAGGGGCTTTTGCAAAGGAACTTTATTTAACTTATGATGGAGCAACACATAAGTACTTAGGAAATATCTACAGTTTAATGGTTAATGGTGAAGTGGTTGATTCTGACATGCCTCCGATAATAATGAATGATCGTTCTTTAGTTCCTGTAAGGGCAATATTTGAAAGTCTTGGAGCAAAAGTTTACTGGTATGATGATGAGAGGAAAGTTTTAGTTTCATATAGAGGCAATGATGTTGAACTAATTATAGATAGTTTCATTGCTACTGTTAATGGCAAAGAAATAAAAATGGAAGTTCCTGCTAAAATCATCAATAACAGAACTATGGTTCCATTACGTTTTGTAGGGGAACAACTAAATATGAATGTGGGATTTGATAATGACAAAAAGGAAATTTCAATAGACAGCTATGATTTAGAAAAACTTGCGAATTTAGAAAATGTAAAACATATAAGAATTAATGAACGTGACACTGTGACAATGTCATTAGATAAAAATATGGATTATAGAATTCAGAGAGCTTCAAACCCTGAAAGAATAGTGGTTGATTTTCCTAATACTAAAATTTCCGATACGGGGAAAAATATAAAGCCAAGCAGTAACTTAATAGCTTCAATAAGTTCCCAGCAGTTTGATATTGGAACAGCTAGAGTTGTTTTGAATTTAAAAGAAGCTAATTCCCAATATTCTATAATGGAAAATGAAAATAATTTGATACTAAATGTTAGTCCTTTTGAAGAGAAAAATTTAGGTGAAAAAAATAAATTGGACATACTTTATATAAATAAGTCTGATTATGAGTTGGTACTAATACCTATAGAAGAGTATAAAGACTATCAGCACTTTATTTTAGAATCTCCTGACAGGATTGTAGTAGATATACCAAATGCAGTTATAGATGATAGTCTTGCAAGAACAGAAATAAAAGGCACTATTGTTCAAGCTGTAAGATGTGGTGAACCAGAAAAGAATATGGGAAGGGTTGTTATAGATACATCTAAAAAGCCTTATTATAAAATTATAGAAGATAAGGAACAGCTTGTGGTATGTGTATCTGATACTCCTATTACTGAGGATATGTCATTGGATATTCCACCAGCAACCAGAGGAAACAGTGATAGAGAAAATGAAGAGAAAAATTTATTATTTGTTAACCATTTTAATAGAGGCAATTTTGAAGAGATTGAGTTTAATGTTAATGAATATAGTGGCTACAGTGTTTATAAAGAATTAGAAAACAACAGAATTATGGTTGAAATTCCAGATGCTTTAGCACCAATTAAAGAACAGATTATTGAGGTGAAAAGTGATTTAATTGAGAATATAAGCTATGTATCTTATAGTGATAAAGTTGCTAGAGCTTTTATCAATCTTAATGATGCTTCTAGTTATACAATAAGTGAAGAAACTGGCAGGTTTGTTTTAAAAGTTATGGGCATTGATGCAGAAAAAGATGTAGAAGAGGATGTAGAGGAAGATGTAGAAGATGACATAGAAGAAGTAGATGAAGATACAGAAGATGTGGATATGGACATAGAGGAAAATACAGAAGAAGAAAAAGATGTTATATGGGATTTTGATGAAAATGATGATTCCTACCTGACAAACAGAATAAGTGTGGTTTATGAAAGGGATCAAGGATACAATAAAGTTATGATAGGATTTAGTAAAGGTTATGAAGATTATAGGATATCTAAGCTTTCAAATCCTGAAAGAATTGTAATAGACATACCTAATGCCTGTGCAGAAAAAGACCAACAGATAATTAATGTTAATAGCAATTATATAAATAGCATAAGGTATGCACAATTTGAAGAGAGAATTGCAAGAGTGGTTATTGAAGTACCTGCAGGTGCACAATACAGGGCAGAAGAGTTAAAGACAAGATTAGATATATATGTTACAAAGGCAAATATTAAGAATGTAGCTTATTTCGGAAATATGGACAGAGTGCATTTTATACTTGAGGGAGCTAAACTTACAGAAGGTGGAAGCGATTTAAAGAAACTTTATACTGGAAAGTATGATTTAAATGGTAAAAGATATACAATAACCTTTCCAAGTAATTTAGCTGACATAGGAACAGGAACTATTATTATAAAAGACGGTATTGTTGACAGTGTTAAAATAATAAAGGATACATCTAAAAATCAAACAAGCATAGAGTTTAACACCAAAGAAAAATATCATTTTGAAATAATTTATAGAAGTGATGTTAAAAATACAGCTATCAATTTATTAAAGCCTGCTTCAAAAGAAGACAGACTGGTTGTTATAGATGCCGGGCACGGAGGAAGGGAGCCGGGGGCTGTACATGGAGGAATAGAAGAAAAGGATTTAAATATAGATATTGCACTAAGATTAAATAAACTGTTAAAAGAACATGGTGTTAAAACTTTCATGATAAGGGAAGATGACAGATATGTTGGTTTATATGAAAGAGCTTATATTGCAAATAGCCTCAATGCTGTGTTATTTTTAAGCATTCACAACAATGCCTTTTACTCCAGTCATAAAGGGACTGAAACCTTATATTATCCGCAAAAAGCTGGTGATACAGGCTTTAATGGCAAAAGATTTGCAGAAATTATTCAGCATCATGTTGTAAGCACTTTAAACACAAATAATAGAAGAATTATAGAAAGACCGAATCTTGTAGTGCTAAAGGCTACAACCATGCCAGCTGCACTGGCGGAGATTGCTTTTATGAGCAATCCTGATGATATGGCAAGATTAAAAACACCAGAATTCAGGCAAAAAGCCGCAGAGGCCCTTTGTAAATCAATTTTACAGGCATTAGAAGAAATGGATTAATTTACACCATAAAAAAGAGGCGCTTAAGCCTCTTTTTTATGGTAAGATTTAAAAAGTGTTATAGTTGTGTTATTATATATTTTATATAAATCAATGTAAGATAATATTAATAGAAAGGTTGTGTTATAGTGGCTGTATTAGTTACAGGTGGAGCAGGATATATTGGTAGTCATACTGTGGCAGAACTAATTGAAAAGAATGAAGAAGTTATAGTGGTTGATAATTTAGAAAAAGGTCACAAAGGGGCAGTATTAGGCGGCAAATTAATAGTTGGCGATTTAAGGGATATGGATTTTGTAAGAAGTGTTTTTAAAAACAACCATATAGAGTCGGTTATACATTTTGCAGCTTATATTGAAGTGGGCGAAAGTGTTGCCAATCCATTAAAATATTATAACAATAATGTTGTTGCAACGCTAAACCTTTTGACTGGAATGAAGGAAGCAGGAGTAGATAAAATAGTGTTTTCATCAACGGCAGCAACATATGGTGAACCAGAAAATATTCCAATACAAGAAAAAGACAATACATTTCCAACAAACCCTTATGGAGAGACAAAACTAGCTGTTGAGAAAGCGCTAAAATGGGCTGATAAGGCATATGGAATAAAACATATTGTATTAAGATATTTCAATGCCAGCGGAGCTCATGAAAGCGGCAAAATAGGTGAGGACCACAATCCAGAGTCTCATCTAATTCCACTAGTGATTCAGGTGGCATTAGGAAAAAGGGAATCAATCAAAATATTTGGAAATGATTACAATACTCCAGATGGAACATGTGTAAGAGATTATATTCATGTTTCTGATCTTGCACAAGCTCATATTTTAGCTCTTGAGAAGCTTAGAAATAAAGGTGAAAGTGATATTTATAATTTAGGAAATGGAAAAGGTTTTTCAGTAAAAGAAGTAATAGATGTTGTGAGAAAAGTTACCGGACATCCTATAGAAGCTGTTGATTCTCCAAGAAGACCAGGAGACCCTGCGGTTTTGGTGGCATCTTCAGAAAAAATAAAAAGAGAATTAGGATGGGTGCCTAAAATGAATGATTTAGAAAAGATAGTAGAAACTGCATGGAATTGGCACAAAAACAATATTAATGGATATAACGATAAATAAAATAATAAAAACTTGTTAATATAATTTATAAAAATAATAATAAAAATTATATTATCCTCATTATTTGTCTATACTTACAATAGAATACATTTTAATATATAAGGAGTAGATAATTAATGAGGAGATTTATAAGCATTGTTATTTTTGTAATTTTGTTTTTTTCAAATGCATGTGAGATGCCGGTGGACAATGTTACAGATAATAACCAGGAATTTGAATACATAAGAGAAGATGATGAAATACTTGATACATATGTTTCGCCATATTCTGAATCAGAGGAAATACAGGAAGACTATGAAGAAGAGGATGAAGAATATAATGAAGAATATAAAGATGATGATTATGAAGAACCAAATGAGGATGAATATGTGAAAATAACCGGCTATTATAGAGATGGTGATAATGTTGTTGTGCCAATTACAAGAAAAATTAAAAGGCAGGAAGGTATAGCCAGGGCTGTCATAGAAAGCATGATTAAAAATGAGGAAAACGCTCATGCTTTACAGCCTTATAAATTATTTGCCTTGTTGCCTGAAGGCACTGTGGTTTTAGGAATGAATATAAAAGAAGGCACTATAATTGTAGATTTTAATGAGAAATTTTTAGAATATGAGGATAAAATAGAGGAGATAAATATTATTTCTTCTATTGTATATGCACTGACGGAGTTTGAAAATATTAATGGTGTTAAAATACTTGTAGAAGGAAGAGAAAAGGATATACTTAAATATGGAACTGATATTTCTGGTCTTTTAAACAGAGAAAATGTTTTGATTAACTCAAAAAGACTTAATGCAGAAGAAAAGATAGAAAAAATTGATGTGTATTTGTATAAAAATGAAGGAGGGGAAATTGATTATTTAGTTCCAATGTCTTTTGAGTATATAGGAATAGCAAAAGAAGAAATATGCAACGAAATTATAAGATTACTTGGAAAAGACTATGATGACAAAAAGATGTTTTCTTCCTTGCCTTCAGGTGCTAATTTGATAGACAGCAAATTAGAGGAAAACACCCTTATATTGAATTTTAACAATGAAATCAAAAATTACGGTGGAACTTCCAGAGAAGAGGCAATAATAAATCAAATTTTATATAGCATGAAACAAATTGAAGGTGTTGAAAAAGTAAAAATAATAATTGAAGGGAAAGAAGGGAAACTTCCTGAAGGAACAGATATTTCAAGAGGTATTCCTATTTTAAATAAAATAAATGAAGTATAATGTTATAGAAAGGTTGGGGAAATATTGAGAATTGATGGCAGAGGTCAAAATGAATTAAGACCAGTTAAAATTACAAGAAATTTCACTAAACATGCAGAAGGTTCAGTATTAATTGAAATGGGGGATACAAAGGTTATTTGTACTGCTACAGTTGATGATAAGGTACCTCCATTTAAGAAAAACACAGGAGAAGGCTGGGTTACAGCAGAATACTCCATGCTTCCTAGGGCAACGGCTTGCAGAAATACAAGGGACATTAATAAACTAAGGCTTTCAGGCAGAAGCCATGAAATACAGAGATTAATAGGAAGGTCTTTAAGATCTGTTGTAAACTTTAATCTTCTTGGAGAAAGAGTTATAATTATAGATTGTGATGTAATACAAGCCGACGGGGGAACTAGAACCGCATCTATAACTGGTGGTTTTGTAGCTTTGGTTGATGCGTGCAAAAAACTTAAAGATGAGGGTTTGATAGACAAAATACCTATAACAGATTTTCTAGCAGCTGTAAGTGTAGGCATTGTTGAAGATAAGGAAATGCTTGATTTATGTTATGTGGAAGATTCTGGTGCTCAAACTGACATGAATGTAGTAATGACTGAAAAGGATGAGTTTATAGAAGTCCAGGCAACAGCTGAAGAAAATCCTTTCAAAAAAGAGCAATTAGATAAGCTTTTGTCTTTGGCCCAAAAGGGTATAAAAGAGCTTATAACCATTCAAAAAGAGGTATTAGGCAGTATATCAAGTGAGGTAGGGGGAGTTAGTAAAGATGAAAAAATTTATAGTGGCGACGAAGAACCAGGGGAAGCTTAAAGAAATACAAGAAATATTAGCCAAATTTCCATTTCAGGTTGCATCTATGGTTGATGAGGGTATAACAAAAGACATTGAGGAATGTGGCACTACATTTGAAGAAAATGCACTGATAAAGGCCAGGGAAGTACATAAAATGACAGGTGAAATAGTGATGGCAGACGATTCAGGTCTTGAGGTGGACTATTTAGACGGTGCTCCAGGAGTTTATTCCGCCAGATTTGCAGGAGAGAATGCAAGTGATGAAGATAAAAATAATAAATTACTGGAACTTTTAAAAGATGTGCCATATGAAGAGAGAAAAGCACGATTTGTATGTGCTATTGCAGTGGTGCTACCTAATGGGGAAGAATTTACCGTAAAAGGAGTTTGTGAAGGGTATATAGGTTTTAAACCAGAAGGCAAAAATGGTTTTGGATATGACCCATTATTTTATGTACCAGAGTTTAATATGACTACAGCACAGATGGAACCAGAGCAAAAGCATGAAATAAGTCATAGAGGCAAGGCTTTAAGGTTGATGGCCCAGGAGCTTAAAAATAGAGTTTAAACTTTGGTTATTTGTATAATCTTTGGATTTATATATGAAGTATTATCAAGTGTAAAAAAATTTATAAAAAATAAAAAATGCAGTTGACAAATTGATTTAATGTCTGTATAATATAAAAAGTCAGCGCAAAGTTAGACAAAACTTAATAAACTGCGGGTGTAGTTCAATGGTAGAACATCAGCCTTCCAAGCTGATTGCGAGGGTTCGATTCCCTTCACCCGCTCCATTTATCTGCCCGTAGCTCAGCTGGATAGAGCAACGGACTTCTAATCCGTAGGTCGGACGTTCGAATCGTCTCGGGCAGGCCAAGAGACTCGGTTTACAAAGCCGAGTTTTTTTGTATATGTCCCAATTCCAATAGATTAGTTACCAAGACAAGAGAAGTTTCTCCTTGTCTTGGTTTATAGGTTTTAGGAATAAAATCCTTATATTCTTTCTCTTTCTTCATAATGGGTATGAAGGAGTTTGTGGGCAAGTTCTCCAAAGGGCTTACCTAAGTATTCTTCATAGAGTTTAAGTATTTCAGCATTTTCATGGGATTTTCTGTACCTTTTATTCCGGTCTTCTCTGTATATTGCTTCTTGTCTTTTTTTAACTATTTCATAATTTCCGTGATGGTATGGTTGACCACCTCCTGCAATACAGCCTCCAGGGCAAGCCATAATCTCAATTACATCATATTGGCTTTTCTCTTCTCGTATTTCCTCTAAAAGGGTACGGGCATTTCCAAGTCCACTTGCAATTCCTATCCTAAGTTCTCTATCCCCTACTTGTACAGTAGCTTTTCTAAGACCATCACTGCCCCTTAACTGATGAAATTCAACATTTTCAAGTTCTTTCCCTGTCAGCCACTCGTGGGCTGTACGGATGGCTGCTTCAACTACTCCTCCAGTAGTTCCAAATATTACAGAAGCACCTGTAGTTTCCCCTAAAGGTTTATCAAATTGGCTTTCAGGCAAATCTTCAAACTTAATGCCTGCTTCCATTATCATTAAACCAAGTTCCCTTGTTGTTACCACTATGTCAACATTGTTGTGCTTGTCCTTAGTAAGCTCAGGGCGTTTGGCTTCAGCTTTTTTTGCTATACAGGGCATTACTGATACAACTACAAAGTTATCAGGGTCAATTTTATTTTTTTCTGCATAATATGTTTTTACTATGGTGCCAAACATTATATGAGGCGATTTACAAGTGGAAGGAACTTTTAATAGTTCAGGGAATTGATGTTCTATAAATTTAACCCATGCAGGACAGCAACTGGTGAGCATTGGAAGGGTTTTGTTATTTTGTATACGGTAAATAAGTTCAGAAGCTTCCTCCATAATAGTGAGATCAGCCCCAAAATCAGTATCAAAAACTGCATCAAATCCCAGTCTTTTAAGGGCTGTTACCATTTTACCTGTTACAATAGTACCAGGCTCCATGCCAAATAACTCACCTAAAGTAACCCGTATTGCAGGGGCAGTTTGAACAATTACATGTTTGTCAGGGTCATTTAAAGCTTCCCACACCTTGTCAATATGATTTACTTCTGTAAGGGCTGCTGTAGGACAAACCTGAACACATTGTCCACAGTAAGTACAGGAGGATTCAACCATGGGAATGTTAAATGCAGGACCTACAAAAGAATTAAAACCTCTGCCTATGCCTGACAGTATTCCACAGGTTTGAACTTCATTGCACATGGTTTCACAACGTCTACAATAGATACATTTATTGGAATCTTTTACTATGGCATCACTGGACAAATCTTTTGGGTAATTCATCCGTTCCCCTTCCCAACGGATTTTTCTTACACCTAGTTCTGCCGCTAAGGACTGTAACTCACAATTTGTATTTTTAGGGCATGTAAAGCATTCATTGGGATGATTGGACAATAAAAGTTCTACAGCCATTCTTCTTGCGGTTATAGCTTTTAATGTATCAGTACGTATTACCATTCCCTCAGTTATTTTTGTTACACATGAGGGCACCAGCTTATTTCTGTTGTTTGTTGAATCTACAAGTTCAACCATACATACCCGACAGGAGGCTGTTTGATTTACCATTTTTATATCATGTAAATCCAGATGGCATAAGGTGGGTATTTTTACTCCAACCTGGCCGGCTGCCTCTAATATAGTGATGCCTTCAGGAAATTGTAACTCATAATCATTTATTGTGACATTTAACATTTTTTTATTTTCAGCCATTATTTCACCTCTTTGGTTTTAAGACTCAATTCCTATTTTATTTTTTACCTCAAACTTTCCTTCACCCTGTGGGTTGTCTACATCCTTAATTAAAGCCAAATATTCATCCCAAAAGTACTTCATGGTGCTTATAACAGGGTTTGGTGCTGTTTGTCCAAGACCACAAAGGGAACTATCCTTAATCATATATGCCAACTGTTTCATAGCATCAAGGTCAGCCATGGTGGCTTTTCCACTGGTTATTTTATTTAACATTTCATAAAGGCGTTTTGTTCCTATTCGGCAAGGCGTACATCTGCCGCATGACTCATCCATGGTAAACTCCAGATAAAACTTTGCAATGTCTACCATATTATCTGTTTCGTCCATGACAATCATTCCACCTGACCCCATCATTGAGCCGATACCTAGCAGGTTGTCATAGTCAATGGGGGTGTCCAATTCATTTTCTGTAATAACACCTCCAGAAGGGCCACCTGTTTGAACAGCTTTAAATTTTTTTCCTCCTTGTATTCCTCCGCCAATATCATAAATAATTTCTCTTAAAGTGATTCCCATGGGAACTTCCACAAGTCCCACATTGTTAATCTTTCCTGCCAGTGCAAAAACCTTTGTTCCCTTACTATTTTCAGTGCCAATGGAAAGGAACCAATCAGCCCCTTTTGTTATAATTGGTGGAATGTTTGAGAAGGTTTCGACATTATTTACACAGGTAGGATATCCCCAATATCCCTCTTCTGCAGGGTATGGCGGCTTGTAATTTGGTTCTCCTCTTTTGCCTTCACATGAATTTATAAGGGCAGTTTCTTCACCACATACAAAGGCGCCGGCTCCATATTTTATATCAATATCAAAACTAAAATCTGTTTCAAAAATATTTTTTCCCAGAAGCCCAAGCTCCCTTGCCTGTTCTAATGCTGTTTTAAGGCGTTTTATAGCAAGAGGGTACTCGGCACGGATATAAATAATGCCTTTATCTGCACCAATTGCATAGCCTCCTATTGCCATTGCTTCTATTACACTGTGAGGGTCACCTTCTAGAATACTTCTGTCCATAAAGGCTCCTGGGTCACCTTCATCCCCATTGCATACAATAAATTTCACATCACTTTTTTGTTTTTTGGCAATTTCCCATTTGATGCCTGTAGGAAAGCCCCCGCCACCGCGACCACGAAGTTTTGATTTTTTAACTGTTTCTATAACTTCATCTCTAGACATCTTTGTTATAGCTTTACCTAATGCTTCATACCCTCCTAAAGCTATGTATTCGTAGATGTCCTCTGGATCTATAAGTCCACAGTTTCTCAATGCTATACGCAACTGTTTTTTATAAAAGGGCATATTTTCCTGTGTATCAATTTTCTCCTTTTCATAAGGCTCTTTATATAAAAGTCTTTCAACCTTTCTGCCTTTAATAATATGCTCATCTATAATATCTTTGGCATCTTTTGGACCAACACGAACATAAAACACATTTTCAGGTTCTATTTTCACTATTGGTCCCTGTTCACAAAAGCCAAAGCAGCCGGTTTTAATAATTTTTGCCTCTTTTTCATAACCTCTTGCTTTTAATATAAGTTCAAGGTTTCTTTGTACCTTTTCGGCTTCACTGGCTAAGCAGCCTGTACCACCACAGACAAGAATATTTGTGCGAGTTATTGCCATTTTTAGCCTCCTTTTTTATTGATAATTCTTATTTTGTGTTGATTATATCCTTTCAAAATCTACTTTAAGTACTAAACTTTCCACAGGCTTTCCCTGCTTTATGTGATTATTTACTATTAGGGGTACTTTATCTTTTTTTATATTCCCATATATTACAGGAGCGTGTCCGGGTACATTTACCTGTACAATAGGTTCTGAGTGGCAGTATCCAATGCATCCAACAGCTATAATTTTTACATTTTCAATTTTATTTAATGACATTTCCTTTATAAATGCGTTAAGGGTTTCTCTTGCACCAGAGGAAATACCACAGGTTGCCATCCCTATACGTATTTCAATTTTATCCTCTTTATCATCTCCGGTATTTCTTAGACGTATTTTATTTTCATGTTCTTCACGTATTTTTTGCAGTTCCTCCAATGATTTTATTTTCATACCACACCTCCCTGGCTTTTTGAAACTTAATTATTTCTGTAATGGTTTATAATATCGTCTAAATCCTCTTCTTTTACACGTCCATATACTTTGTCATCTACCATAACAACAGGGGCTAGTCCACATGCCCCAACACATCGGATATCTTTTAAGGCAAACAGTCCATCTTCTGTAACTTCATTGGACTTAATACCTAATTTTTCTTTTAGCCTTTCAAGAATTTTATCAGCACCTCTTACAAAACAGGCGGTTCCCATACAAACACTTATGGTGTGTTTTCCCCCTGGTTTTGTAGTAAAGTATGAGTAGAAGCTTACCACACCAAAAACTTCTGCTCCTGGAATTCCTAGTTTTCTTGCCACATAAAGCTGTACATCCCTTGGAAGGTATCCAAATATTTGTTGAGCTTTGTGAAGTATTTCAACTAATGCTCCTTTGGTGGTTTTTAATCCATCAATAAATGCTTCAAGTTCATTAAATTTTTCTTCAGGTAAATCTTTACTTACAGGCTTAGTTATGCTAATAGACTGGGGTTTTGTCAAAATGTTCACCATCCTTTTAAAATTTTGAGCATTAAAATTGCAGTCCTATATAATATTTCCTTATTAGTAAAGTTTATTACTTAATAGAACATGTAAAAGTAAAAAACAATTTATATATTTGAGACATTAAAAAAACTTTGATATTTACTAGAGGAACCTGATTTTAGATGAAAGTTTATGTATTTTTAAAAAAAATAAAGAAGGAAATTTAGTGTTAATGTAGAATATATATAATAAGATAGTCAAAAAATTAACAAGGTGGATGAATGATTAATTAATATTCTTTCTATAACGTAAATCTTACTAAATTTTAAAAGTCAACTATTATCCTAAACAAAAATTGAAGAAAGGTCTATTATTCTTACATTCTAAAGTTATACAAACAATTTAGATGAGGAATAGTATTGGTTTTGTTTTCAAAACCATTGCACAAGGAGGTGTGAAATGGGTTGTCTGAAACATTAGGAGGGAATTTATTGGTACAGCAGGATAAAACCCTAAAAAATGAGTTTTTGACATTGCCATTGAAATGGAGTACTACGAAATCTAAGTAGTACAGCATAAAAATCAAGGAGGATTAAATAATGAATTGGTTTTATAATTTAAAAATATCAGCAAAGCTAATTATAGGATTTTTGTTAGTTGCAATAATTGCAGGAATAGTTGGTATTGTTGGACTAGTAAATATCAATAATATAAGTGAAGCAGATGCACTTTTGTATGAAGAAAATACATTAGGAATTGAGTATATAGGTATTGCTAGCGTATATTATCAGAGGATAAGATTTAATACTGTAAAAACCATGTTGCTTGATGATGAAGAGATTATAAATACCTGTATTGATAATGTAAAGAATTATTTTGCAGAAGTAGATAATTACCTAAGCTTATATGAAGGAAGAATTGCTTCAGAGGAAGAACGTATATATTTTAATGGATTGAAGGGGCAATGGGCTGAGTATGTGGAAGCAATAAAAAACACAATAGAACTTGTTTTAGCTGGTGAAAAAGAAGAGGCATTAACATTGGTGCTGGGGGAAATTGCCGGTATGGGGGATTCACTTATGCAGTCCTTTCAGGAAATAATTGATTATAATTCAGATATGGGTCATGAGAGAATGACGGAGAATGAAAAAATTGCCAGCGTTGCGTCAGTGACAATGATTGCTACAATAATTATTAGTATATTTGTTGCTATTATTTTAGGAGGGTTTATATCCCGTATTATAAGCAGACCTATAAATGAAATGGTTGATGCTGCTGATAAACTTGCTTTAGGAGATGTGGAAGTCAATGTTGAAGCTAAAACTAAAGATGAAATTGGTAGTTTGACAAAGTCCTTTGGAAAAATGATTGAGAATATTCGTGAACAGGCTTATGCAGTAGAAAAGATTGCAGCTGGTGATTTGACGGTAGAATTAAAAGTAAAATCTGAGAAGGATGTACTTGGTAAAAAACTCAACGAAATGATTGAAAAAAATAATGAGCTTCTTGAAAATATCAATGCTGCAGCAGAGCAGGTGGCAGCTGGGGCAAAACAAATATCAGATTCAAGTGTGCAGCTTTCACAAGGTTCTACAGAACAGGCAAGTACAGTACAACAGCTAACTTCATCCCTTGAAGAAGTGTCTACACAGACAAAACAAAATGCCAAAAATGCAAATGAGGCAAATACATTGGCAGAGGCTGTTAGAGATAATGCCCAACAAGGAAGTGGGCAGATGTCTGATATGCTTAAAGCTATGGAAGAAATAAACAATTCCTCTTCAGACATATCAAGAATAATAAAGGTAATTGATGAAATAGCCTTTCAGACTAACATTCTTGCACTGAATGCAGCAGTTGAAGCAGCAAGAGCAGGGCAGCATGGCAAGGGATTTGCTGTTGTAGCTGAAGAAGTCAGAAATCTTGCAGCAAGGTCTGCTAATGCAGCAAAGGAAACTACAGAACTTATTGAAGGTTCAATTAAGAGAACTGAAAATGGTACAAGAATAGCAAAAGAAACATCAGAATCCCTTAATAAAATAGTGGAAGGTGTTGAGAAGGCAGCTGCTTTAGTTAATAATATAGATATTGCTTCTAATGAGCAGGCTGCAGCTATTGAGCAGATAAATCAGGGAATTATACAAGTGTCTCAAGTTATACAGGCTAATTCAGCTACATCTGAAGAAAGTGCGGCTGCAAGTGAAGAATTAAGTACTCAGGCTGAGCTTTTAAGAGATTCTGTCCACAAATTCAAGTTAAAAGATATAACCACTTCATCCCGCAATAGATATAATGAAATTAGTCCTGAAATTATTAAAATGATTAAAGATGCTACTGAAAATAAAAATCAAAGTGATGTTAATAATACAAAGGAAGAAAATTCAATTGATACATTAAGCCTAAACTGGGACTATAAAAAATAACTTTAAATGATTAAGATATACAAAAAACGGAGTATAAAGCATATGTACTCCGTTTTTTTCCTTTGATATTATTTTAGGGGAAGGTGTGCAATTACTTCAGTATCTAATATAGGTGAAAAAGAGGGAACTCTTCTCATTGATGCAAAGTTACTAATTAATAATATAAATAAGATTGTAAGAAAAAGAAAAATAATTGAACGTATAATATGTTTTTTTTGAACAGTTATAAAATAGACAGAT
>FZPS01000171.1_pt53 | contig 15899 bp, 13 predicted proteins | sample 1817821 | NCBI WGS metagenome assembly FZPS01 (sample SAMEA104158645, study PRJEB21678) | metagenome | place: Germany | collected 2015-04-21
CAAGTAAAAGAAGTAAAAGTTAAACTAATAGTCTATAATATAAACAAAAAAGTAATACAATTATTATGGATTAAATTAAGGATTTCTACAGAGCCAATAATTATTCCGGATAAAAAGAATAAATTGTTCTTTTAAGGTGAAAAATTTAAAATAATTCCGGGGTTTCTGGGGAACTTAAGTATGGAAATTGATTATATAAACGGCCTGAGATCAAATGAAATATTCGCGATGTCAAAGTACCAAAGTGAAATTCATAGCAGGTTGGACAATATCATATTAAACCGAATAGAATATCCGGACATATCAAGAGTAATCGGTATTAACAAGATCGTCGAATATCTCGGATACCCGTTTATTGTGAAAAAGAAGGTAATTGAGGATAATATTAAGCATGTGACCCGTCAGGACCTGGCGTTTCTCCTGGAGTTAATAGATTTAAAAAAAACCATTGTTACCTGCCACGATATCATACCTATTGCATATTATAACACACGAAACCCAATCTGGAAACTTAATGCAAAAGGTTTGAGAAAAGCAGAAAAAATAATTACGGTATCCGAATTTTCTAAAAAGGATATTAGTAAGTATATAAAGTATCCGGAAGAACAGATCGAGATTATACCCCCCGCCGTAGACCATAATTTGTACTATCCAAACCGAAGCAAAGCGGCTTTAAAAAAATACAGAATAAAAGAGACTGAGAAAGTAGTCCTGTATGTAGGAGCTGAAGAACCTAGAAAAAATGTCCAGCTTCTGATAAACTCATTCAGCAAATTAAAAAATCGAATCCCGGAAGTGAAACTGCTAAAGGTAGGGATGCCTAATTATATAGGAGTAAGAGAAAAACTCCTGAAACAGATAGAGTCGCTGAATTTACAGAAAGATGTTATCTTTACGGGATATGTGTCAGAGAGTGAACTGGCAGAGATATATAATGCTGTGGATCTGTTTGTGTTCCCTTCTTTATATGAAGGATTCGGGATGCCACCTTTGGAGGCAATGGCTTGCGGGACACCTGTTATAACTTCAAATACCTCATCTCTACCGGAAGTCGTGGGAGATGCTGCCATAGTTGTAAACCCTCATGTTGCAGATAAACTTGTTGAAGAAATGTATCAATTATTAACTGATGATGGACTCAAGAAAGAGATGATCAGGAAAGGACTTAAAAGGTCAAAAATGTTTAACTGGGATGAATCTGCAAGAAAAACTTTGAGAGTGTATAAAGAGTTGTAAAAGAACCTTAAGATTAGAAAGAGCATACGGAGACAAATTGGGGACTTAAATAACAGGAAGTTAAAAGAAAATTACAGACTCTGGTGCAAAGAATTGGTGAATAATTTATGAGTAAAACACCACTGGTATCAATAATTTTGCCGACATACAATAGAGCATCCGTTCTTGGAGTCTGTATTGAATCCATCTTAAACCAGTCATATACCAATTGGGAGCTCTTGATTTCAGATGATTGTTCAACTGATAAAACTGTCGAGGTAATAAAAGATTACATGATCCGCGACCCCAGGATAACCGGTATGTCACATGAACACAATCTGGGTCTCCCGCGCAATAGAAATACAGCTCTCTTTGCAGCCAAAGGTCAACTGGTGTTTTTCATTGAAGACGATCTGGTTCTGCACCTGAACTGCTTAGAGGAACTTGTCAGCACTTACAACTCCTTTGATACACATAATATCGTTATTGTTCCAAGATTGATAGAAAACACAAATCCAGATAAGGAAGCTGTCAAACGCGATGTTCCATTTTATGTAAATAAGTTCACTGGTGAAATTTTTAACAATTATGGACAGGATTCTGGAAATGTTATAGAAGTAGAGATGGGGCATGCCTGTTGCTTGTACCCAGCAAAACAGTTACAGTCTATAGGCGGGTATGAAGAAAAAGCCTATAAGGGCACATACTGCCGTGAAGAAAGCGACCTGAACATGCGGCTAATTAACAAAGGATTTAAATTTTACTTTCAGCCGGCTGCGGTAGCAGACCACAACAAAGTTAGTACAGGTGGTTGCAGACTATCCGGGCGCTTGAGACAGACCTATTTTTATGCAAGAAATCATATTATCTTTTTATTAAGAAATTTCGGGATTAAATCAACATATATGATACCCTGTTTCCTGATAGTATTAAGCCGCAGAATATTAATTAATAATTTATTTTCAAAGTCATCCTGAAATAACTTGAAACTTAGAATTGTACTAATATTTATCTTAGATTTACATAAATAAAAATAAACTGAGATTTGTATTAATATAATAAAAGTAATAATTATCCAGAAGAGATTTAAGAGTAATAGAAAATGTTTTATTTATTAACTAAATTCTTCAAAAACTGAAGCAGTTACTTTCCCAGAACTAAATTTCTATATTTTGAGCAGAAATTCTCACAGTTAAAATTCATTTTTGCATATTTGTAAGCTTCAGTAGAAATTTTTTCCATTAAATGCTCATTTGAGGCAAGTTCATTTATAACATTACATACGTTTTTTACAATAAGACCTTCACTTTCATTTTTTATAAGAAAACCGTTGTATCCATTACGAATATGCTCTGATATACCTCCTACATCGGTGCTTATAGTTACGACGCCATGAGCCATTGCTTCCATTATAACTAAAGGAAAACCTTCATACCTCGATACAAGCAGCAATATATCAGAATTATCGTATATTTCTGAGACCCTTTTTTCGTCTGCAATCTCCCCTAAAAAATTACAATACTTTCTATGTTCTTCGGGAATTGAATTTATAATATCTCCTACTAAGATAAATTCAACTGGCATCTCCTTTTTATGGCAGATCTGGGAAATTTCTCCTATAAGGTGTACCCGTTTTTCTTCAGTACCACGACCTACGTACAGGATTCTCAGTGTATGTCCGTTCTTTTTCTTTCTTATTTTTTTTGGAATCTGTACACAATTTTCGATTAAAAAAATCCTATCATTCATTTTCTCAGTAATACCATTTGAATGGTACTGGTTCTTCAGATCATTCAATGTCCGCGTATTAATGACAATTCTTTTATCTAATCTATTAACATAGGGAAGGCTGAAGTTCTCAATTCCACCCCCAAAAGCGTGTATGAGGTCTATACAGCGAATTTGCGGGTCTAAATATGGTAGCAGCCTGTAAAAGAGTAGATTATTACATCCAAAAACCGTGCAATTTTTATTACTATTGAAAACTGTAGATAATACGCCAACCCAGAAGTAGATCAAGAGAGGATTGTTCAAATAACCAAGATTAAATATTTTAGCGTTTTGCATAAATTGCTTTTTTAATGCAGAATTTTTTGATTTATCCGCAAAAAATACGATAGGGTTATACTCTTTAAGGCAGCCAGTAATTTTTAGATGAACTTTTTCGGCTCCTCCTATATGATAGAAAGGAAAAAGGAAAAAAAGTTGTGATCTAAAAAATGGAGTAAAGAATGAGCCTGCAAATTTACCAGCTAGTATAAGAGGTTTCTCAAGAACTCTCATTACATACGGAAATATTTTCTTTAGAATACTTGTTATATACACGTATAAAATATTTTTTGACAAAGAGTAGGCCACCAATATGCTACTAATTTAACTATTGTATCTTTTAATAGATTTATATGATTTTTTATGCAGATCAGATGAATTCTAAACACAAAAAGATTTTTTTCTTATTTGAGTTTCATTTCTACTAGCAGAAGATAGAATAAGGTTAAAGCTTGAGAATACTTTAATTTTGCAATACTCATATTACCTGTGAACTATTCCTTTAACCAGAATTAGATCATAAATGCTCTTTTTATATTATCAATCAAAAACGCCCTCTCTAAACAATAAATCATTGCATATTACAATAAACTTAAATTTTTAAGTTTTGAAAATATAATATAAATTAATATTTTAATTCATACGTTTAAAATATATATCTTAATTTGAATATTTATCAATTATAGAAAGCATTTCTGCTACCACATTTTCCTCTCTATACTTTTCACTTACAGATATCGCGTTTTTTGAAAGCTTTCTATAAGTTTCAAAAGACTCAAAAACCTGCTTCATTTTTTCTGCAATTTCCTCAGAGTTAACTGAAGGTGTATAACCATTGTAGTTATTAGTTATAAATTCGGGCATTGCGCAGTGATTTGCTCCTATAACAGGTAATCCAAAAGCCATCGCTTCAAAGAATACCTTCCCAAATGGTTCAAATCTAGAAGGCATTACAAACAATGAAGAACTCATATACATATCACTTAATTCTTTTGAACTTATGTTGCTATAAAATTCAACTTCAGGAATGCGATTTATGGACTTTTTAACCTGCTTTGGTAATAAATCCCGATTCGTTACAATTCTTAATTTCATATTTTTGAATTCATCTTTTATCTGTTGAAAAGCCTCTATAACAGCATCAATTCCCTTTCTAATTCCATCTTTACCTATGAATAATAATACAGGATTCTCGAATCTTTCCCTAAGAATTTCCTCGGTAAGTTTTACTGTAGAATATCTGTGCCCTATTCCTGTAGTAAAAACTTTTTGCGGTTCACTGACATATGAACAGATACTCTTCCTGATCCATTCACTTGAAACAAATATACCTGCAGCGTTTTCGTAAACTTCTTGTTGAATTTTTTTATTTTTTTCCAGTATAGATATTGGGATTCTATCAAGCATATAAGTTGTTCTTCTCTCTTTTCTCCATTTTAGAACTGTATTCGTATCAAGATCCTGAAGAGTAAAATAGGGAGTTTTATGAAATATAGCAAGGTGCCCAATTGTAATTATCGAATCTGGTTTTGAATTTGATTCATAAAATTTCAGCGCTTTTTTTTCACAGGCTCTATAACGTCTTGGATGAATAGAATTCCGGAGGGTATAAACCCCTTTTTTGTCAAAATGGAGATAAGACAATTTGGAAAGATATTGGGTGATAAAGCTCTCATTTTCAATCGGATTGACATTACATGTGTTGTGGAGTAATCCCAGCTTTTTCAATGTTGTTGCGAGTTCATAAGGAGTTGCACTCCATACATTTGGATCCCAGCAATCACCTTCACAATATAAGTCAATTTTTCTCATCAAAATCCAATACTCCAAATATTATATACTTCGTTTTTACTTGTAGATCAATAGTTCTTATATTTTCTTACACAGATATTATAAATCAGGCATGGATCAAAATTTATTCTTTTTAAAACTCCTTAAAATAAGTCATATTAATTCACATAATATATAAAAAGAATGTTTTCTTTTAAAGGGAACTTATCTTCTCATTAGATTGTGTAAGAGCTTTTTTATATATACATATAAGAGAAACTTTTTTGCCAGACCTAAGTATTTTCTGTTAACTTTATCGACACTTTCATTTTCAGCCCATGAAATGAAAGATTTCAAAACATTAGCTTTTAAGTCCCAATAAGGAAGACAGAAAGCTCTTATGCTATTTTGAGGATCGTCCCTATATATTAACAAAGGTTCATTTACAAAAGCAAAGTTTGTTAACGTAGCTATTCTCAACCATAAAGCATAATCCTCTCCTACTTTTAATTTGGGATCTTCTGGAAAGTAATTAGATTTCTCTACAAGCTCTTTCTTAACTAAAACTGAACTGCAGATAATGCAGTTATCTTTAAGGAGTAAAGGAAAAGATATTTGATCCTCAAAAATGTCATCTACATATTCTCCTGTATATTCCTGTGATGGTATATACCGTATTGCATTAGTACATGAGGCATCACATCCAATTTCTGTAGCATGTTTGAACTGTTTTTCAAGTTTTTCTGGCAGCCATTCATCATCACTATCCAGAAAAGCTAACCATTCACCTTTGCTTGCTTTAATTCCTATATTGCGAGGAATTGATGCAAGCCCATCTTTGCCACCTTCTATCCACCGCACGCGAGGATCATTTATCGAATTAACAACCTTTTGATCGGGTGAACCGTCAACCCCACATACTAAGACTTCATAAGGAGAAAGGGTCTGGTTTAAGGCGCTTGAAATAGCTTTACCCAGTGTTTCCGCTCTATTCCAAGTTGGAATAATGACACTAATTTCAGCCATTATTTTTCACATTTATATGGTTCTTGTAAGCAGTTTCTACAAAGCACATCTTATAAGCCATATATAATTAATTTCATATTATATAGGAGGGCAGTATACAATTTGAAAAGCTTAGGATATTAAATGACTATGTTCGTACTTGCCTTTCTCCCTAAATTCGGTTGTGAGAAAAAAGGAATGATTATCGAACTATCTCCATCACTCTTATGTTCATTTACAGGTTAACAGTGGCAAGATGGGACCAAATAATAAGATCCTACGCACTGATTTTAAAAGATTATGAAGAGTTCCAAATCAGGAAGATTTTTCAAGAGCATTGTTATTGTACCAGGAGTAGAGTAAAATCATATAGATTTTTTATAGAAGTGAGGAAAACTTCTCCAAATCATTAATTCCTAAAATTTGTATTAGGCATATAAAATATAAATATTGATTCACAACCAACCTGGCCAAACAAAACCTATACCAATTTTCTCCACTATATCTCTCATTTCAGTGTACACTTTTTTATCGAACTTCAATATCAAGAGACCATATGTCATTCCGCCGAAAACTACCGCCAGTATCGTAACCCAGATATTACTAAGCGGTATGAAAAAACGATACCCACCAACAAGAACTCCCATCACAATCGAAGATATCATAATATTCGACAGATTCTGATGTTCCAGTCTTACTGTAATATATCTGGATAAAACACGCCAGGCGAGTAAGGCATTCAATGTCATTGTTGCTAGCGTCGCTATTGCTGCGCCATTTATTCCAATGAGCGGGATTAGCAATATGTTCAATAAAATATTTGCCCCAACTCCGATTGCCGTAACTTTAAATGATTCCTGGGGATGATCTAGAGCATCCAGATACATCGTGAAAAAGTACTGGAATACATTAACTATCTGTACGGCAAGGAGTATTATCAATGTATGATAGCCACGGGCAAAGTCTTCACCATAGAACGAACCTAGTAAACGATCGCCCAGCAGTACACCACCCACGAATACTGGAATTGCCAGTATCAGAGAGTAGCTAATTGCACGTGACAGTGACTCCTCTACAAGACGGATCTCATTGGTCTTGCTCCAATGGCTGATTCTGGGCCAAAGAGTCATCCTTATTGCGGTTGAACTAAATGCGGCAATAGCTGTGAACTGGAATACTACCCTGTAGATACCTACATCTTCATTACTCATGAAATATCCGATAAAGATCGTGTCAGCCTGTGAGAATACAAGCACTCCACTAGATGTCAAAAATAGCCAGAATGAAAATATGAATAGACTTTTAATATGATCCCATTTGAAACGCACAAAATGCAGGTCAAAAAAACGGAATTCGATTATTGCTGCTCCGATGATACCAGCTACCATGCCCCCGGCCAGACCTGCAGTTTCATATCCGAGGTATACTGCCGGGACCTGGAATATGACACGTAAGATATTGCTTATGCCTTCACAGGTGTTGCGTATTCCCATTTTACCCTTGCCGGCAACTCCGCTGGAGATAGGGCCTGCAATCATTGACACTAATAATGATATCAGTAACCAGACAAACATTCCTGAATCAGTAAGATCTGCGAAATAGTCTTTAAGGGCAAGTAAAATCAGTACTCCAGTTATCGTGAATACTACTCTCAATGCAAAATATGCGCTAAAATATGCATTGGATTCTTCACCTTCGCTGATGCGTTTAACTGCAGCTCCGCCAAATCCACCATCAGTAACCATGCCGATAATACCATAGTATGCTAAGAACAGGTAATACGATCCAAGTATTGAAGCACCTACAGTGCGTGCGAAATATATGGTGCTTAAGAAGCCTATGGCTGTCAATGCAATCTGCCAGAACAATGATACTATGCTCTGGCGCTGGATAGGATCGATTTTCAAGATATTCGAAAAAATAGCAACTATGTTAAACACGGTCCAGAAGGTCAGTTTGTTTATTGGCTAGGTTTCATGAGTTGTTGCTTACGATTTTTCTTATTGATAGTATAATTTTTGAGTAAAAATAGTTTAGATTTCTAGCAAAATCAATACTATTTTCACTTCATATAAGCCTCAAAAATCTGCCCAAGTAATTAGTATTCTTCGCAGATACTATTTTTACTGTAATAAATGTAAGTTTTGAAGTACAATTTTTACCCATGAACCTTATCTCGTAATTCCAGCTTATATATAAATCTGATACCTATCCAGCACTGGAGCCTGTTCATTTTCTCCCATAGGCATCATCAAACCTGACAATGTCCGCTTCATCTACAAGTTCACCTAACTGTACTTCAATGATCTCAAGCGGGACTTTCCCCGGGTTTGACAATCGGTGCTTTTCTCCTGCTCTGATAAAGGTACTTTCTCCCGGTCTCAGGAAAGATTGCTGCCCGCCAACTTCCACACAGGCCATACCTTTGACAACCACCCAGTGCTCACTCCGATGATAATGCAGCTGGAGGCTTAACTTATGGTTGGGAAGTACAGTAATATTTTTAATCTTATGTTCTGCAGAGGCTTCAAGTAGGGTATATGAACCCCAGGGCCTGTAGACGGTCTGCCCAATGTCTGCCCTTTCATCCTCCCTGTCTTTAAGTGTGGTGACAATATCTTTTACCTTCTGACTGCTTGATTTAGGACAGATCAATAGAGCATCACTGGTATCGACAACGACCATATCCTTAATATCTATGAGGGAAACAATTTTGCCGCACTTTGAATATACGAGGTTTCCATCGGAATTGAGCAAGAGAGGATCACATTGATATACCACATTTCCTTCAGGATCCTTCTCAAACTCGTCATAAATTGCAGCAAAATTCCCAAGATCACTCCATTTCTGCTCCAGTTTTACAACTGCGACCCTGTCGGATTTTTCCATTACTCCATAGTCAATGGAAATGTTGTCCACACACGCATAAATCTCATTAATGTCTTTTCCGTTTTCAAAACAGGCGGAAACAGAAGGCACATGTTTTTCAACTTCTTCAAAGAAAAGCTGTGTCTCGAAAAGGAACATTCCACTGTTCCAGAGGCAGCCTTCCTGAATGTATTTTTCTGCGGTTTCCAGATCAGGCTTTTCCCTAAATTCCGAAACCCTGTAACCCGGCCCGCAGATCTCTGAAGTTTTGATATAACCATACCCAGTATGAGGAAAAGCAGGAACAACCCCGAAAGTAACCAGATAGTCCGAAGCAAGCCCTTCAGCCGAAGAGATCGTCTGCATTGCGGTTTTGTCAAGGACATGATCCGAAGAAAAGACCCCAACTACAGAGCGTCCAAATTTTTTCTCAATTTCTCTCATTCCAAAAAAGATTGCAGGAAGAGTATTCTTGCCTTCAGGCTCGATTAAGACATTTTCTGGCGGAATCGTGTACCCTATTTCCGCAATTTGCCCGATTACAAAAAATTTCTGAGCTTCATTCGTTACAACGAAAATTTCGGAAATTTCAGAAATTTCAAGGCACCGGAGGATGGTTTCCTGGAAAAGAGATGTGTTTCCAAACTTTAAAAATTGTTTTGGATACATTTCCCGGCTAAGAGGCCAGAGTCGCGTTCCTGAGCCACCTGCAAGAATTATTGATTTTATACCTGTCATCTCCTTCAATATTGGTTAAAATGAATATAATCTTAATAATTAAATTGAAAGTATATACATTATTTAAAAATAAAGAATAATACCGATACACCAAAAATACCCGATTAGAGCAATATATAACAAAAGTCATTAAATAAGCTTTGCCCGGTAAAATCTTTAATTCATTATATCTACAAATACAGGCAGGGAACTCATTTAAAAAAATGACTTACTAATAATAGAAATTTAGTTAGTTATCACTATTAAAACTGAATTTTTATAAAAATAAAACTGGCACAAAATGGAATCAGTACTAAAGAACCAGGAAGATGAAGAAACAAGAAAAATGCTTAAAAAGGAATAAAGAACAAAAAGGTTTAATCAAGCGCTTTATTAAGGTGTTTCCTGCTGTTATTCAATTCCTGCTCCGAAAAATTGATTAAGATTCTTTTTCCTCTCCAAAAAGGATCTTTCGCTCTTCCTCATCATATTTATAGCAGCTTATGAGAGGCTTTTTCTTTCCTTTGTATTCTTTGTCCTTTATAGGGTCCTGAGACTCGATGTCAGTTTTCTGCTCTATAAATGACCCTCCGGTAACTCCTTAAATTTCAAAAATCTCATTTCATCCTGACCAAAAAAAGTAAAAAAGTAAGTGGAATTGTAAGTGGAATTATTTGCAGGTATCAAGGAGCGATCTCTTCTTGCCACCCCGTGCCTCGGTAGGATGGATTGGATCGACATCAGCTACTTCTTCCCCTTCTTTTTTCTCTAATTTTTCTCCTTTTGTACCTTCCCTTCTTTCTTCAGGCATTTGTTTAACCCCCATATATTTGCAAATTCATTTCAGTTGCATTTTCCTCTTAATCCGCCTGCCAGAATAAAATCTTCCAGTCTTTATAACAAACGCAATGGAGAATTTCTCTGTCAGGTAAAAGATTTAAACTCTCAGGTTCAAATACGGCCATAAAATTTGATATACTTATGGCTATAGGCTGTACCAGTTTGCGCTATCCCTCTTCTTCGCAATCCACCCCCTGATTGAGCCTTCTAGGGATTACCCCTTAATTTATTATATCCATTAGATTTATTAAATTATTGCAGGAATGGTCAAAAAATTGAAGAATATTTAAACTCTTCTAAAAGGAAGTATTGGAAAGGCCAGCATTTAGAACTCAACAAAAATGATCCAGATAGACAAAATAATTAAAATTATTTGGGAGAATATATATCCAATTAATCAGTATAAGGAAGGCGCCCAGGTGGAAATGCTCGGGTGTGAAGAAACCCGTGAGAAGATCCGCTATCACAAAACTTATCTGTTCATTTGCTCAAAAAAATTGCTTTTTACTCAGGAAAATGTGATCTCATGGCATATAAAATACTGAAAAAAGAAGAAATTGCTCCGTCGGTGCACAGGATGATAGTAAATGCCCCTGACGTAGCAAAGGCTGCAAAAGCCGGACAGTTTATAATTCTCAGAATTAATGAGAAGGGGGAAAGGATTCCTCTCACAATTGCCGATTTTGAAAAAGACAAAGGTGAAATAACTGTAATATTTCAGGAGATGGGCAAGACTACAAAGCAGCTTGCAAAGCTTTCTGAAGGCGAATTTCTAGAAGACTTTGTCGGACCTCTTGGCACCCCTGCCGATATCAGAAAACTCGGCACTGTCATCCTTGTAGGAGGAGGCGTAGGGGTTGCCCCAATTTATCCTCAGGCAAAAGCTTATACTAGAGCAGGCAATAGGGTAATTTCCATTATTGGAGCCCGAAACAAAGATCTTCTTATCCTTGAAGATGAAATGAGGAACGCCAGCTCGGAACTGTATATTGCAACCGATGATGGCTCAAAAGGACATCACGGGTTTGTGACCGATATCATGAAAAGGATTCTGGACAGTGGCGACAAGATTGCAAGAGTCGTGATCATCGGACCCCCAATAATGATGAAAGTAGGAACCGAAGTAGCTTCTCCTTATGATGTTGAAATCCTGGTCAGCCTTAACTCCATTATGGTGGACGGAACAGGTATGTGCGGCGGTTGCAGGGTTACAGTTGATGGTAAAACGAAATTTACCTGCGTTGACGGGCCTGAATTTGATGCACGGAAAGTTGATTTCGTGGAACTTATGAACAGGCTTGCAATGTACCGCAACGAAGAGACAAAAGCCGTGGAAAAGTATGAAGAGGAGTGCAGGTGCGGACTGCACTGAGAAGGAGGGGATGAAAATGCAAGAAATACACGGAGAAAAGGCAGGAAAATCAAAGAAAGAAAGGACCCCAATGCCAGAACAGCCTGCCGAGGAGCGCATAAAGAACTTCAATGAAGTGGCTCTCGGCTACACAAAAGAAGATGCTCTTGCCGAAGCTTCCCGCTGCCTCTCCTGCAAGGAGCCAAAGTGTGTTGAAGGCTGCCCTGTGAATGTGGATATCCCGGGTTTCATCAAGCTTATCTGTGAAGAAGATTTCTCAGGGGCAATCGAAAAGATTAAAGGTACAAATGCCCTTCCTGCTATCTGCGGCCGCGTCTGTCCCCAGGAAACCCAGTGCGAAGCTCTCTGCGTACTCGGAAAGAAAGGACAGCCTGTGGCTATTGGAAGGCTCGAACGCTTCTGCGCTGATTATGAACGCCAGCAGGGGGTACAGGTTCCCGAAGTTCCAGAGCCAACAGGTAAGAAAGTAGCTGTTGTTGGATCAGGCCCGGCAGGTCTTACTGCCGCAGCAGACCTTGCAAAACTCGGCCACAAAGTAGCAGTTTTTGAATCCCTGCATAAAGCAGGCGGAGTGCTGAGTTACGGCATTCCCGAGTTCAGGCTGCCAAAAGAAATTGTGCGGCAGGAAATCGATTACATCAAGCAGCTCGGAGTTGAGTTCAAACCCAACTATATAATCGGCAGGATCAAAACCCTAGACGAGCTCTGTGACGAGTTCGATGCGGTCTTCCTGGGCACGGGCGCAGGTCTCCCAAGTTTCATGGGAATTCCGGGAGAAAACCTCAACGGCGTATACTCCGCAAATGAATTCTTGACCCGTGTAAACCTCATGAAAGCTTATGACCCTGAATACGATACAAGAGTCAGGGTCGGAAAGCATGTTGTGGTAGTAGGAGGCGGAAATGTGGCAATGGACGCCGCCCGTTCAGCCCTCCGCCTGGGCGCAGATGAGGTCAGCATAGTCTACCGCCGCGGAGAAGACGAGATGCCAGCCCGCAGGGAAGAAATCGAGCACGCTAAAGAAGAAGGCATAATCTTCAGGCTCCTTACAAATCCTGTCCGCATCCTTGGCGACGAGAAATACAATGTTACAGCCGTCGAATGCATAAAAATGGAACTCGGCGAGCCAGACCAGTCTGGCAGGAGAAGCCCTGTCCCTGTAGAAGGCTCGGAATTCACAATCCCTGCCGATGTCGTGGTTATTGCAATCGGCACCTCCCCGAACCCGATCATCTTCAAAGGCTCGGAAGGTCTTGAGCAGAACAGGAGAGGTACTGTAGTTGCAGACGAAGAAACCGGCGCAACCTCCAAGTGCGGAGTCTTTGCAGGCGGGGACGTGGTCACAGGCGCAGCAACCGTAATCAGTGCAATGGGAGCAGGTAAGAAAGCTGCAAAAGCAATTGACGAATATTTGAAAGAAAAGTGAGACCAGAGAAATCTGGTTTCTTTTTAATTTAAGTGTGAAAGCTGCTAAATTCTGCGATATTTTACTTTTTTGAATCAGGCTGAGTAAAATCTCAATTATTTAAATATGCATCTCAGTTCTGCGTCCTTTTAAACTCATAAAACCTATCGATTATTTCTTTTGTCGTTCTGGAAAGTTTGATTTCCGAATTCGGAGAATAATAATCTATGTATTTTACCTCGTTGAGTGGTCGCGCAATACCGCTTGCCTTTATCAAATATACGGTGTGGTAGTCTTTAAAGTAAATACCTGAGTATGCTCTTTGCACATGCCCTGCATGCTCAAAAAGAAATCTGGCATCAGTTACAATTAATCCTGTTTCCTCTTTCAGTTCTCTAACAACCGCTTGAGTAATTGATTCTCCTTTATTTGTCCCTCCCCCGGGGAGAACATACAGTCCTCTCCTACCAGCAACTACCAGTATGCCCCTGGGAGTTTCGATAATTGCGGTGCTTCGTCTTCTTTTCCTTATCTTTAGCATGTAGTACACTTCTCAACAGCAGGTCTTATTCAAAAGATAAGTAATAGAGCATCAGAGGTTTGAGAATTTAGATTAATAAAAATCGTAAGAAATGATAGAAATATTTGTTGTTATTTCGAAACGTTTGCAAGAAGTTGTGGAATCTACAGAGCTGGTAAAACTCATCAGAAGTAATTGATGAGTATCTGAAAGAAAAGTAAAACCAGAGAGATTTAGTTTTTAAATTAAAACCATTAAATCGTATTTTTATATGTTTTCCGAGTGAGTAAAAACGCTAACAGAAGAGATATAGAAAGTGCCTCTGTGTGTATCTCATACTTTTTTTACTTTTGATATTACGGATATCAGCAGGAAAGCCTGTATTCCTATAGACTAGGGAACAACTGAATTCAGAAAAGTATACTCGGGAATTTATGTTATATTTCAAGTTGTTTTGGAATCCCATAGAGTTCAACATGGCAATGCATAAACGCCGTAATTGGACTTTCTCTTTTCCATCGGGGAGAAAGTTGCATTCCTCTGTCTGGGATATCGCAGAAAGGATGGGTATTCTCGTAGAGCGTATACATGATTGCGCCTTCTATTCGCTCAAGGATCCTAGGCTCAGTACTTACGTCCGCTACGAAAATGCAAAATTTAGATAGTTGTTTTTTGGCAGCTTCCAAAAGCTCGCTTTTCCTGCGTTCGTACTCTCTGCGTTTTTCTGGCGTCCAACCCCATCCATGCCATATCTCTTTTCGGACTCCGTGCTTCATGGCATCCATGTCTAAGATTGTGTAATCTCCGCTCAGGTATTTCCTGGTGTGCTCGCGGAGACGTTGTGGTATCGGCCGGCGTGTAATTCCTGCTGCGTAGATTATGTAACCATTTTCATATGTAGAAGTCTGCAAGTAGACACCTGGATGCTTAGGAATCGCGGGAAGATTTGACTCCGTTTCGAATTTTGGCCATGCGTAAGGACCTTTCCACTCAATGTCTATTGCTATTTTGTCTTTAATCGGAGTATTCTCGTAAATGGACGTTTGTTTTGTTCTTTTTTTCTTTATCATCACATGAATCATATCTTATTTTCTTATATAGGTTACATTTTAGGGCTCTGTAGAAAACCTATCTAAACCAGCTTCAAGAGGCAAAAAATAGATAAGCGAAAATATATCAGGCTATTTAGTTTAAACTGGTTCATACTCGTAATCTCATAGGCTTTCTACAGAGCCTTAAAAAATAAAAAGACTCAAGTTGCCTGCTTTGCAGGCAACTGCGTAAGTCCTACATAAACAAAAAAGTAATAGAATTATTATGGATTAAATTAAGGATTTCTACAGAGCCCATTTTTTTGGCTTCTTATGTTCCTTCTAATAAAGCGTTAGCTCTATTCATATGCCCTGTACCTGAGACTACATAATTTTGAATTTTTTGTTCATAATCCAAGTTTCTCACAGGCACTCCGTAGGCTAGAGACTCATCTGCACTCATAACTATGTATTTACCTGCTGAATTGAGGTCAGTTAATGCCTGCACCCATTCATTTTGAGCTTCTTGATATTTAGGAGATAAAGTGTAATTGCTGTTTTCATCAAGACCGCTCTGAGTGTCATTAACAAGATCCTGCCCGTATGACTTCAGCAGGTTATAATCTGAAATATTTGCAGCCATTCCTACATTATCCATATCCGACTGAATCAATGATCCATATTTCTCAATATGTTTCATCCATTCCATATCTTGATTTTCCGCATCATTCGATTGCTGTAAGCTTGCCTGAGTAGAATTGTTCTCTTTAATATTTTCAGTACAACCTATTGCCAGCATGGACACTAGCATTATAGTCAAAGCAAAAAAACATTTCTTCATGATCAAATCCTGTTATTTATAATTAATATCAAAAAAATTGTGGCTTGGTGTATTAATTTTTTATTATTTTTTCAATTTTCTACAGACTTTTAATTCCTTCCTTTGCAGGATTCTCAGTTCATTATACACTTGTTTACAGGAAAACTACTGCATTTTTGAATTTTTCCTGGAATTCTTCTCATGGCTCTGTAGAAATCCTTAATTTAATCCATAATAATTGTATTACTTTTTTGTTTATATTATAGACTATTAGTTTAACTTTTACT
>FZPS01000063.1_pt910 | contig 15891 bp, 10 predicted proteins | sample 1817821 | NCBI WGS metagenome assembly FZPS01 (sample SAMEA104158645, study PRJEB21678) | metagenome | place: Germany | collected 2015-04-21
TATATATTTATAATTATGGGAATAGCTATGATTCCCCAATGCATGTCCTTCTTTATATATCCTATCTATTATATCGGGATTTTTTTCTGCTAAATTACCTATTACAAAAAAAGTTGCTTTTATATCATACTTTTTTAATATATCCAATATTTCAGGGGTAATTTTAGAAGGCCCATCATCAAATGTTAAATATGCTATTTTTTTATTTATTACTTCTTCCTTTTTGTTGGCTTCTTTGTTGGCTTCTTTGTTGGCTTCTTTGTTGGCTTCAATTTTCTTTTGTTGCTCCCATTTTATACGAGCTTGTTCCAATCTTTCTGCCTCAATCAATTCCTTTTCATGTTGTAAAGCCACATTGATTGCTGACTTTTCCGACATCAATAATACACTTTCCTTTAAAACCTCAGCTTCTACAATGTTTGATGGAATATCTTGATAATATTTAATAGAAGTTCTAACAGCCAACAATATAAATACTATTAAAAAAGTAATTAAGAACCTCCTCTTTCGCCTTCTATTCTTTTTAACTTTCAATTTTTGTGTTTTAATCATAAGATGTCACCCCTTGTCTTAAATCATCTTTATTTATATTATATTGTCTATATACCCTATATACAAGATACTATATACTCAAAAAATATTCACTACAAATTTATTAATAAACTATTACAAAATTATTACAAAACCTCCCCATACACATTCCTTACATAATATGCATGGGGAGGTCCCTTTGATACTTCTATGACGCTAATTCTTTAAATTGAGATCTATATAATTTTGCATATATATAATTTTGTTCTAATAATTCTTCATGGCTTCCTCTTTCTTCTATCCCTTCATTGGTCAATACCAGTATTTCATCCGCATTTTTTATAGTTGATAATCTATGGGCTATTATCAATGTAGTCCTTCCCTCTGCTAATTCCTCAAGAGATTGTTGGATCAACACTTCTGTTGCAGTATCAAGTGCAGAAGTTGCTTCATCTAATATCAATATTGGAGGATCCTTTAGAAATAACCTTGCTATAGATATACGTTGTTTTTGTCCACCAGAAAGTTTAACTCCTTTTTCTCCTATATATGTGTCATATCCATCAGGTAAACTCATTATAAAATCATGTATCCTAGCTTTTTTTGCAGCCTCAACTACCTCTTCTTCTGGTTTTGTAGGATCTCCATAAGATATATTATCCCTTATGGTTCCAGTGAATAAAAACACATCTTGTTGAACAATACCTATATTTTCTCTTAGGGATTTAAGTTTAATATCCTTAATATTGTAGCCATCTATAAATATATCTCCTTCATTTGTATCATAAAATCTAGGAATTAGATGACATAAAGTAGTTTTTCCTGAACCTGATGGTCCTACAATTGCTACAGTTTTTCCAGCTTCAATGTCTAAATTTATATTAGACAATACCTTATCTTCACCATCATTATAACTAAAAGAAACATTTTTAAATTGAATATACCCTTCTACATCTTCTAATTCTATTGCATCTTCTTTATCTACTATGTCTGACTTAATATTCATAACCTCCATGAATCTTTCAAATCCAGTCATACCATCTTGATATTGTTGCATAAAAGCTGCTAATCTTTTAATTGGTTGCATAAACAAATTTACATATAAAGTATACGCCATTAAATCTCCTAAATTTATAAAACCTCTATATACAAAGTAACCTCCTAAGCTTATTACTATTAAATTTAAAATATTGGTCATAATACCTATACCTGCGGAAAATTCTGCCATAGCTTTATAGGACTGTTTTCTTGCATCTCTAAATAATTCATTTCCTTTATTAAACTTCTCTATCTCATAATCCTCATTTGTAAAAGATTTCGCTACTCTAATTCCAGATATACTATTTTCCAATTGAGCATTTACATCAGCTATTTTTTTTCTAACTTCACGAAAAGATTCTTCCATCTTCTTTCTCTTTGTAATAGCAAACCATATCATAATTGGCACAAATGAAAATATAACCAAAGTAAGTTTCCATTCTATCCTCATAAGTAATATAAAGGAACCAACAAACATTACTAAGGAAATAAACAAATCCTCTGGACCATGATGAGCTAACTCCGTAATATCCCTTAAATCATTTACCAATCTAGACATTATATGTCCTGTTTGAGTATTATCATAATAGCTAAAAGGTAGTGTTTGTAAATGAGAAAATAAATCTTTTCGCATGTCATGTTCAATATATACTCCTAATACATGTCCCCAATAAGATACTATATACTCACTAATATATCTTAATATAAATAAAAACATCATAATTATAGTCCATTTAATTAATAAATCTATTCTTCCCTGGGGAATTATTTCATTGACTATATTTCTAGAAAACATTGGGAATATTAAATCAAATACAGATATTAAAAAAGCAAATAACATATCTATGAAAAATAATTTTTTATGCGGTTTATAATAGGATATAAATTTTTTGAGCATGTATCTATCCCTCCTCTGTTAAAATATCGTGTAATTTAGTCAAATTATTGAGTAACTCATCTACATCTTCTTCTTCCATCTTTGCCAGCGCCTTATATATTACTCTATTACTTCTTTCCTGTTTAATTGTATTAACTAAATCCTTTCCTTTTTTAGTAATACAAACACGAGTAATTCTTCTATCTTCTGTATCCTCACATCTTTCTACTAATCCTTTTTCTTCTAAACGAGAAACTTTTTCTGATATGGTATTTTGAGCCCTATTAAATTTATTAGATATATCTTTAATGGTAGGTGCTCCTTCTGATTTGTTTAAATAAATCAATAGATGATGCTGATCATAGGTTAACCCATATTCTTGAGCTATCTCATGCCCTTTTTCATGAATAATTTTATTACATTTTCTAATATAGTAGGAAATAGAATCGGATTTTTGTTGTAATTCCATATAATAACCTCCAATAATTTTCGCATAGCTAAAATATCGTCACACGATATTATATCATTTAAAATTTAATTTGGCAAATATAATAAAAAAACAAAACCCTAATTAAGAGGTTTTGTCTTTTTATTATATATTAATAGGGAAATAAGATAGTGAATCATATACACAAATGTAATCATCCCAGTATCATTTAGCAAAAATCCTATAATACTAGTCAATAATATTATATAGGTTTCCTTATCCAAGATTAAATTCTCCCATTTCAATAATTTAACTAAAGTATAAATTTGGCAAGGAATAACAATTATAAATGGAGGTGTTAGAGTAAGCTTTATCAATTCTATTGCCTTCACTTTAAACATATCTTTAAATTCACTAAATCCAAAATTTTTAATCCGTATCAAAAAATTAATGGCATGACTTTTATCTCTACTATAATAATCAAAATACATATTTATACTAAATATCAATACTCCTATAAGAATCAATAATATCATATTATGGATTTTCAAATCTTTGTTTAACAAATTTACATATATTATTATTAAAAATAATACTATGGAAGTTATAAAGCCTCCCGTATTAGCCCCATAATTTGCTGATAAAGCTATCATATTCACCAAAAAAAACAATATACATATTATATAATCCAAAAACTTATTTGGCAACAATTCCTTAATATAATAATAGCTTATTATAGAAGTAGCTAATAAAACCCCCATTATTCCATTATTAAATCCATAATATCTTGCACCATAAAATAAATTATTAAATCCTATATAGGAATTGTATATAAGCTTTGGATTAAAAAATATTCCCAATAAAATCATTCCATAGGTTAAAGTTGAAAATAACCTTATAACATTTATATCATTATTTACCATATACACGGTTATGATATAGGTGATTGATAAATTCATAAACAAGTATAACAATATATTTACGTGAAGATTGGATAATCCCATAAGTAAAGATACAAATATATTTATTATTACAAAACTATTATACGTATTTATATCCTTGAGCTTATCCCATCTATTTTTAAATATAAAATATGCAGTATACCCTTGTAAAAAATATACTAAACCATGAAATATAGAAACAATCCAAATCATGTTTATAGTCTTTTTAAATAACATTTTTCCTAATTTTAATGGATTATCATTTGAAATTATCTTTATGGGCTTTCCTATAGCTTTTGAAATATCTATACCATTACTATGAAGTAAACTCGCATATACATCTTCTACAGTTATAATTCCTTCCCTTTTAGTGGAAGATGAAGTTAATAGTCCTTTATTAGCGCCATCAATGTATATTATAGGAACCAAATTCTTATTGAGTATATATCTCATATCCTGTGCCACATTTCTTGGGATTACTATGATATTATGTTGCCCAAATTGTTTAATATACTCTTTTAATGTCTCTTTTCGATGATATATATCTTCTATATTATAGGATAATACCAATACATTTGATTTAGATAAATGAACATTTGTCTTCTCTTCAAGCCATTTTATATCATACTGTATGTGTATTTCTCCAGATTTAATATTTCCTTTCTCATTGGTAGCTATTATGGCAGAAGAATCAGCTCCTATATAAGATATGCCTTCTTTTGCCATCTTTTCTCCTAACATATCTACTTCTACATTATTATTTCTTTTATACAAATCCTTTAACATATCTTCAAAACCTATTACATGAATGCTCCCATCTGGTTTCTTATAAAGTCCTTTATAATTTTCAGCTTTTACACCTACTTTTCTTCCTGTAGCAATAGAAAAATAAAGGCTCTCATCTCCATAGGGCTTCCTCATCTTTATATTCATAAATCCTATTCCAAAATTATCTACATCAAATATAGATTCTATATCCTCAGTGCTTAATTCATCTACCAATATTAGTATAGCCTTGTTTTCATCAGCATAAGAAATATTATAAAAAGAAAAAATAATTATAAATGCTAATATTAAAATTATTCTGCTTTTTTTCATATAGACACCCTTTTAATATATAATATAACTAACTATACAAAGTACCCCTAATACAACTGAAAACACTCCTAATAATGTCCTGTATTTAACTATTAAACTAGTTTTATCTACCTCAATCTCTTCAATAATCCTCTTGTTATCTATACTTTTTATGGAATATTTTTGACCTAATATTAATATAAATCCCAGTATTAAAAACAAAAGCCCTAACATTAACACTACCAGCACCTCACTTAACAATTATTCTCTATCTCATAAATCAATTTTAATACCCTTCCATCTTTAAACATTATATTATCTATGACGCTTTTAGCTATTTGAAACTGCCCTAATTTATAATAGGAAAGTGCTTTATAAAAAAGTAAATTATCATCCTTTTCAATTAAACCTGCTAGATTATAGTATACAATTGACATGCGATAGTTTAAATCCATAAAATAAGCTTTTCCCATGGATATATATATATTCTTAATTTTCTTTTTATCTTCATTTTTACAATAATACGATAAACTCTTAGAAAAATGGGTTATAGCACAACTATAGAGTCCATTTCTATAAAGAAGATTCCCTTTTTTCTCCAATGCCACAGCTAATATATCCTCTAGCTCATATTTGTTTGATAAATATATTATCTTATAAAGTTCTCTGTAATCTTTGGTTTTATTGTTTTTATTTTTGTTTTTTATACTATCTAACCAGTTTAAACATTTATCTCTAGCTAAATCTTTTTCATTTTTTACAAAATAAGAAGCAGTTAAATTTAATTCTATATCCTTCTCTCTTGCTCTCTTATTTAAAGTATCTGCCAAATAAGTTGCATTTATTATACTTATAGGTCTCTTACCATTTTCAAACATAGATATGTAATTCTTAGACATATTTTTTCCTGTTAAATCCTCTTGCGTTAAACCTAGTTTTTCCCTAATATTCTTAAGCCTTTGCCCCGGCTCTAAAATGGTAAATTCATCCATCTAGATCCCTCCAAGTTTATGTCAAAAAGCCTATATGACAAAACTGTTTAATCCAATTAATTTCCTACCGTAACTTTTGCAAATCATATCTATATACAATATTCACCAAATTCATACCTTATCAACATATTAACTAGTAGTTCTTTAGGAACATAATTTTAATTCTCTCTAATCCATATTACATATTACATCATATATACAATTTCCACTACAATTACAATTTTTATTATAATTTTCTATACTGTTATTTTCTTTAACAAAACGTATAAATTTTTTCACTTCTTCATAGTTTTTATTTAACTCATGAGGGCTAATATCTATATCCTCTAACTCCCCTGTTTCTAATAGCAATATACTTGCTCTATTTACTTCTATATTGCTTATGTTTTGAAAAGCATAGGCATAAAGCTGTAATTGAGGCTTATAATATTCAATTAACTCCTCTTTATTATCTACCCTATTGGTTTTAAAATCAAGTATTTCTGCTTTCCCATTCTTTATATTTATTCTATCTATTATACCATGAATATGAGTATCCTCAATTTTTATATAAAAATCCTTTTCTCTATATATACAGTCATAATCTTCTTTATAATATTTTAGATAATTTTTTATATAAGGCATAAGTTGTTCTTCCAATTCTTCATCATATAGTAATCCATAAGAACTTACAATATCTTTTAAAAGTTGAGTAATTTCCATATCCTTTCTATAGTGCTCACAAAATTCATGAACTATTGTCCCTCTAGTAGAAGGATCAATAATTCTCCCTGTATAAGCTTCTTCTTTTGATGTGAAGTATAGGGTTTCTACAGGAAATCTCTTATAATATTTCATAAAAAATAATTTTTTACAATGTCTAAAATCCAGATACTGAGATATGCTAAAACTATTAAAGGTTTTACAAGCATATCCAGGCATATCTATCAACAAAGGTGCCATTTTGGTATCAGAGGGTTTTCGACTAAATAATTCTTGTTTTATTAATTTTATCTTTTCTTTCTCTTCTTTTTTAGTATCCACACTATCTATATAAATTACTTTATCTTCATCCAAAAGATCCTTTATAATTTTCTTAAATCCTCTTTCTTGTCCTTGATTTCCTATAATCAATCTCTCTTTAGCTCTAGTCATAGCTACATATAGTATACGTTTGTTTTCCTCCTCTTCTTTTTCTTTCAGTTCCTTTCTTATGCTATTGTACAAAGGAGACTTATCGTTATGTTTTATTCCAATACCTTTCTCCTTATGGAATAAAATAGATGGTTGATTATAGTTAAATCCTCTAGCCATTTGAGGTATTACAACTACAGGAAATTGTAATCCCTTGGATTTGTGTATAGTCATAATCTTAACTACATTAGCTTCTTCCGATTCAATCTTCCCTTGAGACTCATCTTTATGTCTTATGCTCTCAATATAATCTATAAAATCCTCTAAGGAACCAAAATATTCCATATCAAATTCTCTAGCCATTTCTAAAAATTTATAAACATTTGATAAAGCTTGTTTGCCTCCCTGCTGTAATAGAAGAGTCTCCAAAAAGTAAGTACTATCCACTAATTCCTTTGTTATAGATTCAACTCCACATAAATCTTTTTTTGCAATCAATCTATTTAACAATCTATTGGCTTCTATTAATTTTCTTTTTTGTTCTTTATCTATATAAGGAATATCCTTAGTCATGGTGTCCAGTAGATTGTTTTCACTATGCCTTAATAGCCAATATATAGTCTTATCAGAAATACCTACCATAGGACTTCTTAAAAAACCTACATTAGCTATTGTATCATAACGATTTGATATGGCTTTTAATCCATTTAATACATCTATTATTTCTTGGCTTTCATAAAAACCTTTCCCTCCAACATTATAATAGGGTATTCCATATTCTCTTAAGGCTTCTTCATATATATGATCTATGGTTGTAGCTCTAAACAATAAAGCAAAATCACCATAATTAAATTCTCCGCTTTTTACCAATTCCTTAATTCTACCAGCTATTAACCTGCTCTCCACATAGGCGTTGTATTGACTTGAATTTACATTAGGAGGAACATCTATATCCTTTTTTTCCAATATCTCTACATCAATATCATTATTTGATCTATGTTGCGACTCTAATGCATCATATTTGTCTCCCATAAGTTTCCTAAATAAAGAATTTAAAAAATTCAATATGGTATCAAGTGATCTAAAATTTTTATCTAATGTAATTGGCTTTTGATTGGACACCTTTTCTATATCTTCCATCACATCATAAAACACCTGCAAGTCTGCTCCTCTAAATCCATATATGGACTGTTTAGGATCTCCTACTATGAATAAATTAGAACAATCTAACAAACTGTCTTTAGAACACAACTTATAAAATATATTTTTTTGTAACTCATTGGTATCTTGAAATTCATCTATCATTATGTATTTAAATCTATCTTGATATTCTTTCCTTATGGATTCATCTTCTAATAATCTTAAAGTTAAAATCTGTAAATCATCATAATCTAATGCAGCAAGTTCATCTTTTCTACTAGTATATTCTTCATCTATTTGTATTATCAAGTCCATCAAAGCATCATAGGCCCATCTGTATTCTATTTCCTTAACCATAAGAGCATGCTCTATTGTTCTCTTTAATCTATCTATTTTATCCTTCTCCTTAGAATTAGTTCCAATATTATCATACAAATACTCTAAAATAGGAATAAGTTCTTCTTCTGTATATGCATCTTCGTAAAATTTAATCCATATATGGTCATCTTTAAGCTTATATATCTTAGAATTCTTCCTTGATTTACTCATCAAATACAAGAAAGTATCCTTAATATAGGAAATGCTATCTTTATCTATTTTGAATCCATCTATAGTATCAAGGGTCATCTTTTTTACCTCTTGTAATGTATATCCAACAGTACGTATTTTATAATACAGGCTTTTTATATCATCTGCTATCCAATTTAAATCATCTCTGTCAAACAACCTAACTAAATTATATATTTTTTCATCTCTTTCAATTCCCTTTAGTAATATATCCTGTATAACTTCTTCTAATAATTGCTCTCCTTCATCATCATCTAAAACCGTAAACATAGGGTCTATTCCTAATTTTAGTGCATTCTCCCTGAGTATATTTCCACAAAAACTGTGGATAGTGGATATATTAGCCTTTTCCATATCTCTATAAAATCTATTCCATTTTTCATCCTGAGGAATTCTATTTTTTATCTCCTTACGAATTCTTTCTTTCATCTCTTGAGTAGCTTTTTTAGTAAAAGTTATAGCCACTATAGATTCTATTTCTTTACCTTTTTCTAAATTCCCATTTTCTAAAATATAAATATATCTTTCAGTAAGTACTTTAGTCTTACCTGTTCCAGCTCCTGCATTTACAGATACGTTTTTATCTATGGTTTTGATAGCTTTGTCTTGGGCATGAGTATTCTTCATCATTTCACCTTCTTTACTATAAAGTACCATATTTAAAAGTACTATATTTATATATTATAATAATGAACTTTAGTTTACAAGGTAGAACAATTGTAGATAATGTTACATTCCATCAAAAAAGCGAGCAGATATTTCTACCTGTTCGCTTAATTACATTATATTTTTATCTTCAAATTCTTTTCATATTTATAGCATCTCTAAAAGAGCATTTATTCTTGTATTCATTTGCCCCATATCTAATTCTGAATAATCTGTTTCTATATATAGATAAGGTTTATGCTTTTTTTCAGTGACAAATTTTTTAACGTTATAAGCCTCTATATTAAAAGTATGACAAGCCTGAAGAACTACTTCTATTACTCCATCTATCTGATATTCATCTATCATTTCATCTAAAGCTTCAAATCTTCTTGGATTTGGTGTCATTACAGAGCAGCTTACATTTAAATACTTTTCTGTCAAGGCATCTATAGGATCTATAGTTTCATCTACTAATGTCATCTTTTCTCTAACACCACTACAATTCTCAAAAGCTACTATATCAGCACCAGACTCTTCAATGGTTTTTAGTACTTTGTTTCTTACACCATTTACTGGACAGCCTGTAATAAGAATTCTTGGTCTATTAGATTTAGTATTTTTTAACTCTTTTTCATATTTTTCTTTTAATTCTTTTGTTCGTTGTGATATAAAATCACATTGAGATTTTCTATCAAATTGAAATCCTAAGGCCTCTATTGTTTCATTTATTTCACAACCAGATATAGGAGATGGATTTAATTTCCCTAATTCATAAAAATCCATTAGAATTTTTCTTTCTCTATTTCTCTCCTTTATCTCTTCTCTTAAAATATCTTCAGTAATTTCTACATTAAATGTTTTTTCTAATACTTCCTTGAGCCTTAATAATTCCTCCCTCCAGTATACAAAAGCATGATCCATATCTTGTCCTTGAGGTAAGTGCATAACATGAATGGGCTTTATCTCATTTAATAATTCATACATTTTTTTCTTTCCATCACAAGTTGTTTCCCCTACTAATAAATCTGCAAAATAAAAGTATGGACATTGTTCAGATATTGCAAATCCATAGCTAGATTTTATTAAAGGACAAAGATTTTTAGGTAAATGCCTTTCTGCATAATGTATTGGTTCATCTGATGTACCACATAGACTAACAGCTACAGCTCCTGCAGCATGAATAAGCTCTATAGGTGTATATGTACAAAAAATTCCCACAACAGGAACTCCTTTTTCTTTTAAAGCTTTTACCTTCAAAAAACCTTCTCTTCTAGCTTCTTCATAGTTTTCAAAATTTTTCGGTAAACTTACCATATTCCCCACCTCCTTGAATCTATCTTATAATTATATAAGAATTATTAGGCAATAATCCAATAGAATGTCTTTATATAAAATTTTATTCTATAGATAGTCTTTATATTGTTATTTTAAGCAAAAATAAATAAGTGATAAAATTTTACTCTTATCACTTATTTGCAGCCTTTTATTCAATTAATATTATCCTTAGTAAACCTTGATACTGTAATGTACTACACTTCCACCTCAAAAGACTCTTCATACCTACAAATATCTTTATATATACAAAAAGGTGAACATTCCATAGGATTTACTGAAAAATCTCCATTGTGAATTAAGTCTATATATTCCTTTATAATCCGTTTGGTTGTATTTAATAATTCCTCTAATTCCTCTTTTGTTACTGCACCTTTATGATTTTTGCTAACTAGATGCTTTTCTTCTATATTACCAATTTTAAGTTGAAATTCCCCTTTAGAGATTATTCCATACATGGCTGCTACTATTTCCTTGTCTTCTTGAGACATTATATATACTGGCAATTGAAGAGATAGACCTGAAAGCATGTCATCTATATTTTTAATATTGTAATCGGTATTTTTATAGTCTATTATCACATATTTTTCTTCATCTACATATTTATCTATCCTATCTATTTTCCCAGTAAGGTATATTTCCCTTCCCCCTTCATATATACTAAAACTCCTATTTTTCCCAAATTCCACTTCAAAATCCATAGGCAATATTTTCTTTTTATATCCAGATAATCTATCTATATCTGCTTTTATCAATCCTAATATTCTTTGGGCATTATTTTCTGTTCTAAGTTGCCATAGTTTTCCCTCTCCTTGAATTCCTAGGGCTTTCATATTTTCTTCAATCTTATCCAGTATATAATCATAAGTATTTTCTACTAAAAATTCTTTTTCCCCTAATACATGGGTTTTTATATTATCATTATATCGATAATAGTATTCCTTTAATACTTGATGGGTTATTATCCCTCTATCTATAGGAGAAAAGTCTATTAATATCCTATCCATCTCCTCTACATTTAATATATTGTTTAATAAAAATAAATAAGGACATCTCCCATAATTTTCTAAATAACTAATTGAATATACTTTATTTTTATGAATATTTTCTATATCCTTTATAATATTTATATCAGATATATTTCCACTAAATTCATTAAACTCCTTTTCATCTCTTTTTAACTCACATAATACTTTACTGTTAATTTTCTCTAAGACTTCTTTATCTATATAATTGCACATGTCATATTCCTCTTCATAATAACTATGAAGTATATATTTTAATACATCTTCCTTTGTAGTTAATTGATTTGGATCAGATTTAAGTAGATAATCCATATCCACATCTATCAATTTTATTTTTTCATGTTCAACTATCCTTAATATTTCATCTAAAAACATGGAGGGAATATCCTTTTCATCCCCTGTGGCATTTTCTGAATAGGATAAATACAAACTACCTCTACAGTTAGCAATGGAAATAGTAAACATTAAAGATTCTTTATCCAATTTTTCGTAGTAATTTTTTACATCCAAACCTATTGATTTTAGTCTAGCATAATTGTCCTCTTTAAAAAAGAAGTTTTCATCTTGTAAATTAGGATATTTCCCTTGAGATAAGCCTATTATAAACAATAATTTAAACTCCTGTCCCCTTGCTGTTACTGGTGTTAGTATTTTTACTCCTTTTTTATTCCCATAAATCCAAGTTATGCTTTCTCCCTCTAAGTAATTCTCCATAAGTTGTATAAACTGTTCTAGTGAAATTTCATAGGAAACTATATGTATTAGGGATTTAAGTTTATCCAACATTTTGTTTAATTTATCAAGAGCAGTAAAATCTCTAAGGAGAATATCATAATCCCCTATCTTATTATATACGCTCAATATGTTTTCCCTTATAGCTAAATTGCCAATAAAAAAATCTACTATCTCTATATATTCCTCTAAATTTCCTTTACTAGGTATCAAGTTTTGTTCTTCCTCTATTTTAAAAATTATATCATCTATTGTAGAGGCATATTCGGAAGCCATCACTTGTCGGCTACTTTTTATATCATCTAGGGTTTTGATTGGAGTTTTTCTTAATATATATTCTATGGCTTCTCTTTCTTCATCTTCACAAATTTTTAAATAATTAGATTTTATTCTATTGATTATATTATTTTTATCCTTTGGATTTTCTCTTAATTTCAATACATATAATACTTCCTTTATTAAAGGAATTTCTGTTAAATTTATATCTCTATTTAAAGTACAAGGTATTTTTTCTTCTTCAAATACTTTAAACATTATATTTTTATATTCCTCAGGATTTGCCAATACAATTCCCATATCCTCAAGCTTTGTTCCTTTTGTAAAATGTCTTTTTATCTCTTCTGCAACCTTTTTCATCTCTAAATAGCTATTAGCTGCCTTTATTATATGGATATCCTCTTTAGGTTGGATCTTTTTATTTTTCATGCTGAACATAGTATTAACAAGCTCTTCATTAAGATGATAGCTTGTTTTTGAAACTTTTTGTATTTTAAATCCTAATGATTTCAATTTATTTAACGTTTCCTCTAATGTTTGAAAGTTTTCATCCCTATTAAAAGGCATATTGATGTATATGGAAACGGATGTTTTTAATATTTCCTTTAATAATTCCCATTCTTGAGGTCTAAAATCAAAAAATTCATCAATTATTATAAAATCTAATCCTTTAAAAAAACTGTTATCTTCCCTCAACAAAACTATACTTTTTAAAAAACTTTCCTCTCTATCAATTAATTTATATTCATCAAGGCATTTTTGATATATGCTATAGACTAGTCCAATCTCCTCATAAAAAGGAGAATTAGGACATCTAGATAAGTATTCCTTTGGGGTAATCAAAGATCTTTTCGTTTCCCCTATTATTTGTGATAATATCTTAATAAATCCTTTCTTGTCCCATATGGATTTATAATATTTAAGTTTTCCCTCTTCTTTTAGCTCCTTTAATATGTGAAAAATAAGTGTTTCTTTTGTTTTTTGATCTATATAGGTATAAAACTTTCTCTCTATCAATCTATCCACTATATCGTCAAAGGTGAATAAATTTATATCAAAAGTTTGTCCTACTTTTTCTATCATATAATTTCTATATTTAGTTAGTAAATTCCCATTAGGTAATATATAATAAAATTTAGATCCCTTATTTTCCCTTAAATACTCTGTTGCCTTATTTAATAGTTCATCTTTTTTCGTGTTATTATAAGGTCCTAAATATACAATTCTATCCATAGTATCACTCCTATATATTGTCAAAAGCTATTTTAGCAGCTCCAATCATGCCAGAATCATTTAAGTATTTAGCAGATAGGATAGTAGTTCCCTCTGGATTGTTACAATTTTGTTCATAATATTTCACCATATCATCCCACCAATATTCTTTAGAATTTATAACTCCTCCACCTATTACTATAGCTTCTGGATCAAATATATTTTTGATACTCACCAAATACGTACCTAAATCCTCTATATATTTTTTCACAACTTTTTTAGCATATTCATCTTTTTCAGACTTTTTGAATATATCTTTTCCCTTAAGTTTTCTTCCTGTTATCTCATAATAGGTTTTTTCTATGGCATTACCAGAAACATATTGTTCTACACAACCTTTTTGTCCGCAATTACACTGTTTTCCATTTGGATACAATATTACATGACCTAATTCAGCCCCTTGATAATTTTTCCCATACCAAATACCAGATTCTTCAGAATATATCCCCCCACCTACCCCTGTTCCTAAAGTTAACATTATAAAACTATGTAATCCCCTAGCTGCACCTAACCATGCTTCACATACAGCAGCTACATTAGCATCATTTTCTACAAATATAGGTATATCTTTAAATCTTTTTCTTAATTCTCCCCTTATATCAGTATAAGCCCAATCCTTTATATTTCCTCCAATTGATAGAACTTTCCCTTCATTTACATCTATAAATCCAGGAGAACCTATACCAATAGCTTCCACTTTTTCTCCTTCTATTAACTCCTCTATTACCTGAAATATCCTGTCCAATACCTTTTCTCTACCTTCTTGAGCTTGAGAATCTTTCATGCTCCTCTTTAATATATTACCTTTCTCATCAATAAGTCCTCCACTTATGCTAGTTCCTCCCAAATCTATACCTATTACCTTTTTCATCATATATTTCTCCCTTCTATTTGTTATTAAATTTATTTATGTTGTTTAAAAATAATTTTGTCTCTTGATTTATAGATTCTACATCCACCCATTGTATGGTTTTATCGGTAATATTGTATTTTTCTTTAAGTTTTAAGATCCTATATAGTTTTTCGTCTAATTCCTGTTCTGTTATATTCCCATTTTTTACTTCCTCTTTAACCCTCTGGATTACATTTATTACATTTTCTTCTCCACTACCTATTAGTAAAATATCTCCTCCAGCTTTTAAGTATTTTACAGCAGCATCTTCTAATGTATAATTTTTAGTTATAGCACCCATAGCCATATCATCCGAAATTACAACTCCATTAAAGGAAAGTTTTGCTCTAAGTATATTAGTTACTATCTCTTTAGACAAAGAAGCTGGATAAAGAGCATCTATTTCAGGAAACATTATATGTCCTATCATAATCCCATCTGCTCCTGCTTTTATTCCTTCTAGAAAAGGAACCAATTCTAGCTCCTTTAATTCATTTAAATCCTTATCAACCACAGGTATATCCTTATGAGAATCAATAAAGGTATCTCCATGACCAGGAAAATGCTTTATGATAGGTATAATATCCTCAGAACTTATTCCCTTCATCACTTGAATACCGTTATGAATAACTGTATCCATATCAGAGCCAAAAGCTCTGTCCCCTATTACTGGATTTTGGGGATTGGAATTTATATCCAATACTGGTGCGAAGTTCATATTAAAACCCAAGGATTTAATCCTTTTAGCCAATATTTTACCATATCGATAAGATATATCTCCATCATCTATATTTCCTATCTGTTTAGCTGAGGGCATGTTTAAAAAAGACCTTGGTAGTCTTTTAACTCTTCCTCCCTCTTCGTCTATGGAAAGAAACAATGGTACAGGATTTTCCTTATTTTCTTCTTTCAAATCGTTTAATAATTTAATAGTTTGATCTACATTTAAAATATTGTTTTCAAACAATATAAATCCTCCAATGTGATAATCCCTAATAATAGAGCTTAACC
>FZPS01000174.1_pt58 | contig 15883 bp, 15 predicted proteins | sample 1817821 | NCBI WGS metagenome assembly FZPS01 (sample SAMEA104158645, study PRJEB21678) | metagenome | place: Germany | collected 2015-04-21
CCGGTTGAAAGAAGAGATATATCGGGAATACGGGTTGTATGAAAATGAAAAGGATTTTTAAAATGAAACGAATATTTATAATGATAATATTTGTTATTGTTCTCTCCGTTTTGGGCGGCTGTAAATTGGAAAACCGGGTCATTGAAAACGAGAACGCGATCGCGTTCCGTTTTCCCGCCGCGTACCGGCAATACCTTCCTTACGAAGAGATTCCGGAATTCACGCTTAATTTTGACGGCGTGATTTACACCAACATTGACGCCAGCACGGAAAACAGAATCGTCTTTTCCAAAAACGATGATTTTTACTTAAGCGAGGTCATCGCTTCCCTGCTCGCCGAGTACGAAGGACGAACGTATTTCCGGGTTCTCGCAACGGCGAAAAAAACGGAAACGAAAATGAACAATCTCGTTCCCGGAAAAGACGGCAAGTTGAAGCACGAAACCGTGGTTCTCCCCGTCTCCGGCGGCGAGATCTGCGACGAGCTCGCTTATATCCGCTTGGATAACGGTCTTGTTTTGTCTCTTGAGTACCGGCGCTTTAACTCCGATTATTTCGGGACGGACAAAACTTACTATGCCTGGCCCGTAACCCGGCCGCTTAACGCCGTTCTCCACTTCCCGCTTTTGTTGCGGGAAAAAGACGGCGGCGAGAAGGAGTTGCTTATCGTTCCCCTTCCCGACAAGGTCATTTACCGGCTTGGCGTCGGCGAGAAAGTCCCGCTAGCCAATATTCTGAAAAAGAAAGACTTTCTTGACGTTTTCTATAAAACATACACATATCCCGATCACAGCATGGACCCGCGCGCGGGCGAGGAGTTTAATCTTGAGGAAAACATCAAGAAAGTCAAGGATTATTATATTGACAATCACCAGGGAAGGCATGAGAACGAAAAGTTTGTTTTCACTTATTTGGGAAAGAATTTTTTCGTCACCTTTCACAGCGAATATTTCGTTATCGATTATTTATCGTAAAACCGGGTTAATTCCGGTTTTTTTTATGTCCCGGGCGGTTCTTATCATAAAATACAAAGTAGGCAAATAAAATTAAGTGGTGATGGTCTTGCATCGACGGAGGATAGATATCTGGTTATTGGCCGCGATTATCGCGTTGTCATTAATCGGATTATTAATGGTATACAGCGCGAGCAACGTCATCGCCCTGGCGGAACATAACGACCGGCTATATTATTTCAAAAGACAATTAATTTTTTTAATTCTTGGGTATCTATTGATGTACTTTATTGCGCAAATGAATATAATAAAGTATCAGAAGTACGCGGCCGCGGTATTTTTGTTCTGCCTGGTCCTGCTTTTGATAGTCTTGATCCCGGGAATCGGCATCGTCCGCGGCGGGGCGCGCAGCTGGATCGGTTTTAAGGGCTTTTCAATCCAACCTTCGGAATTTATCAAGCTCGGACTGATAGGGATTTACGCGAAATATTTGAGCGATAATTACCCGGACATGAAAAAGTTCAAGAATTTTTTAATGCTTTTTTCCCTGGCCGTGGTAATATTTTTAATCGTGATGCTCCAGCCTGATTTCGGGACGGGACTGATTATTATCGCCGCGGCGGCGGTCATGATTTATATCGGCGGCGTGCCGCTGAGATATTTCGTTTTGATTCTCAGTATCGGTCTCTGCGGCGTCGCCCTCCTGATCATCAGCGCACCTTACCGAATCGCGAGAATCGCGGCTTTTATCAACCCCTGGCAGGATCCCTTGGGGAGCGGGTTTCAGGGCATCCAATCCCTGTTCGCGATTACGCCGGGCGGGTTGTTCGGTCACGGGTTCAATAAAAGCATGCAAAAGCATTTTTTTCTCCCCGAGCCGCAAAACGATTTTATTTTCGCGATATTATTGGAGGAGTTCGGCCTGCTCGGCGGCGTTATCGTCATGGCGCTTTATTTTATCGTGATCTACCGTTCCATTCGCATCGGCCTTTCCGCAAACAACAATTTTCTCTTGTTTTTGTGCGTCGGGATCGCCGCGGCGCTGGCGGTTCAGGTGATAATCAACGTCGCCGTCGTCGTCGGCCTGCTTCCCGTGACGGGCATCACCCTGCCGCTTTTCAGTTACGGCGGTTCCTCGCTTGTCCTAACTTTGGTAAGCCTGGGGGTTATCCTGAGCGCGAGCAAGTACCGTAATTATGATTACGGGTAGGAGGGGAGAATATCGGGAAAAAAATCGAGCGCATTTTGTTTGCCGGCGGCGGAACGCTCGGGCATATATTGCCGGTGGCGCCGGTCGCGCGGGCGTTAAGGGAGGCTAACCCGGGCATAAAGATTTATTTCGTCGGCACGATGAAGGGGCTGGAAAGGGATTACGCGGAAAGAGAAGGTCTTTTCACGCGCGCTTATTATTTCGATTCCCGAGGTTTTCGGCGCGGGTTCTCCCCGGCAAATATCGTCGCGCTGTATAAACATTTCAAAAACTATTTTAAAAGTCGGCGGCTTCTCCGAAAAATTGCCCCCGATATCGTCGTCGGGATGGGAGGATACGTCTCGGGCGCAGTCGTCGCGGCGGCGGTCGCCCGGAAAATAAAGACCGCGATCCACGAGCAAAACAGCGTCTACGGTTTTACGAATCGCGTTTTACGAAAGAAAGTAGACAAAGTGCTTTTATCCTACGACATAGAAAAGAACGAAAAAACCTTTCTCGTCGGCAACCCCCGCTTAAGCGAGATTTACCGCCGCTATCGCGACCAAATTAGGCAGGTTGACGAGAAAACCCTTCTCGTCGTCGGCGGGAGCCGCGGCGCCGGCGGAATCAACGACTTGATTATCGGGCTGAAGGATGAATTGCGGGAAAAAGGGATTAAGGTCACGCTGATTACCGGAAACAATTATTATCGGAAAAATATTAAAAAAATTGAGGACCTGGGAGATGATTTTTTCTCGGTAAGAGCTTTCGTTGATAATTTGCCGGCGTTAATGCTTTCCGCCGGGGCTGTCGTTAGCCGCGCCGGAGCGACGACGCTCGCGGAAATAACGGCTCTAAAGAAAGTAAGTCTTTTAATCCCCTCTCCTTATGTCGCGGGGAATCACCAGGAGAAAAACGCGGCGACGCTCGCCGAAAGAGGGGCGGCGCTGATGCTTAAAGAGACGGAAATGAACCGGGAAAACATGCTGGCGATGATAACGGAACTGCTGGAAAACAAAGCGTTGCGAAAAAGCATCATCAATAACCTGAATTTTATCGCCGATATTGACGCCTGCGATAAATTCGTAAATCAATTAAACGAGATGATTGATAAATGACGGAAATAAAAAAATTTATTCTAGATAATCGCCTGGGCAAGGTTTTTGAAAACAAAACTTTCCGCGATTACACGACTATAAAAGTCGGGGGGAAGATCCGGCTCGTATATATGCCGAACACGATCGATAATTTTCTCCGCTTTTATGAGCATTTTCGAAAATACGATTACCCGCTTTTTATAATCGGTTTCGGAAGCAATGTTCTCGCCAGCGATCGCGATTTTCCCGGCGTCGTCGTTTCTTTTCGCGATTTGGACGTCTTGTATTTCCGAATCGGCGGAAAAGTGAAAGCCTATCCCGGCTGTCCCGTCGTCCGTCTCGCTTATGACCTCGCCAAGGCGGGTTACGGCGGCGGCGAGTTCTTGTCGGGGATACCCGCGACGGTCGGCGGCGCCGTTTACATGAACGCCGGCGCCAACGGTAGCGAGATTAAGGATATCTTGATCAAGGCGCGGCTTTTGGGAAACGGGGGAGCGACGGTTTACGAGACGAAAGACTTGGATTTTTCTTATCGCAAATCCAGGCTGCAGGCGGAGAATCTCATATGCCTTGAGGCAGATTTTGTTTTCGAAAAAGAAGCGGAACCGGGCGCCGCCTTAAAACGGATCGCCGAGCTAAAAAAAACGCGGCGGAAAACCCAGCCGATTGAGAAACTTTGCGCCGGATGCACATTTCATAACCCGCCCGGGATGTATGCCTGGCAGTTAATCGACCGCATCGGCTTTCGCGGTTATCAAATAAACAAGGCGCAGGTATCGAATAAGCACGCGAATTTTCTTATTAACAACGGCGGCGCGACGAGCGATGACATGATCAAACTGATCGAGCTGATTAAAGAAAAAGTAAAAGAACGGTTCGATATTGACTTGGAATGCGAATGGGTCTTGGTGAATTTCTAATTAATTCTAAATATTTTATAAATATTGTTTATTTTTGATTACATATATGTTATAATTAAATATATTAATGGACTTATACCAGCATAAAGAGCATTATTTGGGAGGGCTTCTATGTTCAGTCAAGATGCATTCAATGAAAAACCGATATTGAAAGTGGTCGGCATCGGCGGCGGCGGCGGTAACGCCGTTAACCGAATGATTGAAAACGACGTGAAAGGCGTCGAATTTGTCGTTATTAACACCGATGCCCAAGTTTTGCGTCTTGCGAAAGCGGAAACCCGTTTACAGATTGGGAAACAGCTGACCAAAGGTCTTGGCGCCGGCGCAGATCCGGAAATTGGGCGGAAAGCGGCCGAGGAATCGATCGACGAGATCCGCGAAATATTGCGCGGCAGCGATATGGTATTTATCACCGCCGGCATGGGCGGCGGCACCGGAACCGGCGCGGCTCCGATTGTCGCGCAGATTGCGCAAGATCTTGGCGCCCTGACGGTCGCTATCGTCACCAAGCCGTTTTCCTTCGAAGGCCGTAAGCGGATGGCGCAGGCGATTAATGGTTTGGAAAATCTTAAGCCGCATGTCGACACGTTAATCGTCGTGCCGAACGATAAGCTTTTATACTTGACTGACAAAAACACCCCGATGCTCGAAGCCTTCCGCGAGGTTGACAACGTTCTCCGTCGCGGCGTGCAGGGGATTGCGGAAATCGTCGCTATTCCCGGCCTGATTAACGTTGATTTTGCTGACGTCCGTAACGTTATGAAAAACAAGGGAACCGCCCTGATGGGCATCGGCATCGCCTCCGGCCCCAACCGGGCGATTGAGGCCGCCCGCAAGGCGATTCGCAGCCCGCTTTTGGAAATCGACATCAACGGCGCCACCGACGCCATCGTCTTTATTACGAGCGACGTCGATATCTCGATGCACGAGGTGGTCGAGGTTATGACGGAAATCCAAAACGCCTCGACTTCGGAGATAGACATTGTTTGCGGGACCGGCTTTAATATTGACTTGCAGGGCGAGTTGATCGTCACGGTTATAGCCACCGGATTTGACACCGGCGCCACGAGCGAGGTGGAAAGCACCCTCGGATTCCCGGTATACAAGCCGGAAGAACAACCGTTAAAGCCGACGCTTATTCCCGAGCCCGACGAGGAAATAAAAACCGGGCAATCCTCGACGAAAGACAAAAAAGAGCGGCCGAAGGGCGATCCTAATATACCTACTTGGCTTAAAAACCGCTTTAAGTAAAAGCCGGCGACGCCGGTTTTTTTTTATGCAACTAATATCCGACAAATTCTTAAGTCCATGTTCGGGTATAATCACAATGAGGGTGAAGTATGACGGTCTATCTTGATTTGCTGTTTTTGTTTAATTTTTTCGTAAACGCGTTTTTTCTTTATATCCTCGAACTGATTTATCGCGAGCGCGCGTCCCGGCTGCGAATCGTAGCCGGGGGCTTCGCCGGCGGTTTGTTGGTTTTTGTGTTTCTGCTTGATTATTTTGTTTATTTTCTCTGCAAGCTCGCGGGCGGTCTTTTGATCGCGGGAATCGGTCTTAAAAAGGGAAATCTCGCTCGCTTCGCGGTTAAATCCTCCTCGTTTTATCTTGTTAACCTCGCCTCCGTTGGGCTCGTCGAAAGTTTCCGCGTTGATAAATGGTATTTTCTTATCCCGGCGGCGCTCGTTTTCACGGTTTTGCTTTTTATTGAAAACAATAAAAAAACGGACATATTTATTAATTCACTGAAATATAATATTAGTGTTACCTTCAACAAAAAGGTCATCAAGACAGAAGGTTATCTCGACACCGGCAATTTCTCCGCTTGCGACGGTCTGCCAATCGTATACATGGCGGAGAAATACCGTCCCCAAGACTCTTATTATAAAACCGCGCCGGTCTCGACCGTGAGCGGACCGGCCTTGACCAAAACCTATAAACCGTCGTCTTTCATCATCCGCCGGAAAAATAAAAACATCGAATGCGATGTTTTGGTCGCGTTTACCGATTTGCGGGGCTTTGATTGCTTATTAAACGTTGAATTGTTTATCACGGAGGGAGGAAAAAATGTTTAAAAGGTTGTTTAACTTTATTCGACGCCTGTTTGCCAGAAAACAGCTTTATTACATCAATTCGAATAATATCCTACCCGCGCCTCTCGACGAAAAAACGGAAATGGAGTTGTTGATGAAAGTGCGGGAGGGCGACATGGAAGCGCGCAACACCCTGATCGTTCATAATTTGCGTCTGGTCGTCTATATCGCGAAAAAATTTGAATCCACGAGGGTGAATATCGAGGATTTGATCAGCATCGGCTCGATGGGGCTGATCAAGGGCGTGCAAACCTTCAAAATCGAGAAAAACATCAAGCTTGCGACTTACGCGTCGCGCTGCATCGAAAACGAGATTTTGATGTATTTACGAAAGACGCACAAGATGCGCCAGGAGATTTCTCTGGACGAAGTCTTAAACGTCGACAGCGAGGGAAACGAGATGGTTCTCGCCGATATACTCGCTGCGGTTGAAGAGGAGACATTGGAAGAGATGACGAAGGCCGAGGACAGGAAGGAAATTTACCGAGCGCTTGGGAATTTGCCGAAAAGGGAAAGGGAAATCATCGTCATGCGGTTCGGCCTTTTTGGCCAGGAGCCCCTGACGCAAAAAGAAGTCGCCGATCTTCTCGGGATATCACAATCCTACATATCCAGATTGGAAAAAAGAATAATCGATAAGATGCGACATGAAATCGAAAGCCGGGCGATAGTGTAAATAATTAGTTTGCGATTGCATGCATAAAAGCGGAAAAAATTCACCACTATATAATAGGAGGTGGATTTTTTAAATGCGCAATCGCGTGGAAATTACGGGTGTCAACACTTCGGAATTAAAAACCCTCACCAACGAAAGGATGATGGAGCTAATCGTCGAAAGTCAAAACGGCAACGAGGAAGCGCGGGACGAGTTGGTTTACGGGAACTTAAAACTTATTTTGAGCGTGATAAAAAAATTTTCTCACCGGGGCGAGAATTTGGACGATTTATTTCAGGTCGGATGCTTGGGGCTCTTAAAGGCGATTGACAATTTTGACATGAGTCACGGCGTCCGCTTTTCCACATACGCCGTCCCGATGATAATCGGGGAAATCAGGAGATACCTGCGCGATAATTCTTCGATACGCGTGTCGCGATCGCTAAAGGATTTGGCGTATAAATCGCTCAATTTCAAAGAACAATTTTTAAAAGAACATCACCGGGAGCCCAGCGCCGAAGAGATCGCGAAAGCGCTGGGGGTGGAGGAAATCGACGTCGTCATCAGCCTCGAAGCCATCCAAGACCCGATATCGATCTACACGCCGATCTATAATAACGGCGGCGACGAGATTTATTTAATCGACCAGATCAGGGACGAGGGAAACTCCGAGGAAAAAAAGATTTTGGAGCTCACGATAAAAAACGGGATGAAGCGACTTTCCAAAAGGGAAAAAAACATCATCAAGGAACGCTATTATTTGGGTAAGACGCAAATGGAGATCGCCAACGAAATTGGTATCTCGCAAGCCCAGGTGTCGCGCCTGGAAAAAAACGCTTTAAAAACAATATTTGATTATAAAGATTGATCCAAGCCGGCGACTGCGGCTTGGATTTTTAAATTTCTCTTAACAAAACAAAAAATACGTGATATAATAGCGTAGATATTAAAGGGGGCAGGAATATGAACAACAAAACACGCAATCTTACGCTCGCGGCGGTGTTTGCCGCGCTGTCCATAGCGTTCAAACTATTATCAATGAATTTCAATGATTTCCGCCTGCTTAATTTTTCCCCGATCACGCTGCTTTTGGCCGGATACTTTCTCGGCCTAAAACAGGGGTTATTGATCGCTTTCTTGACCGATACCGTTTACGCGTTTTTCTTGTCCGGCAATATTGCGCTTTTAAAGCAGGCCGATAGCTTTTGGGGAATCATTTTGATCGTCGCGACAAAATTCTGGAACTTGTTTACCGTCTCGACCATGCTCTGGGGAGCTTCCGGCGCGTTTATAAGAATGCTTGGCCTTAAACGCCCGCTTGTGGCGCTAATAATCGTCGCGCCACTAACCGGAATAACGGAAACCGCGCTCAACACAATTCAGATGCTTTGGGGGCACCCGAGCCCAGAGGTGGTTATCTCGGGGTTACCGCTGCGGATTTTCAATCAGTTATTCCGAGTCCCGCTAATCATCATGGTCACAAACACCTTGATGGTACAATTGGAACAAAAAGAATTAAAATTATATTTGAACTTGTGAATACATTTTCAGGGTCGTTAAACTTGCAATGACCGGCGGGGAGTAGTATAATCAAATAAGATAGAAAAGGAGTAGTTGTGAAGAATATGACACGCAAAAGACCGGTAATGCTGGTGGTTATGGACGGGTTTGGCTTGCGCGATGATAACCCGGGTAACGCGATTGTCGCGGCTCGGAAGCCCAATCTGGACTATCTTTTTAATAATTATCCTTATACGACCCTGAACGCTAGCGGCGAGGCCGTTGGCCTTCCCGACGGACAGATGGGCAACAGCGAAGTCGGACACCTTAACCTGGGCGCGGGACGCGTCGTTTATCAATCGCTAACCAGGGTTTCGATTTCCGTGCGCAACGGGGAATTGGATAAGGTCCCGGCTATCGACAACGCCATCAATCAAGCCGTAACTAAGAATTCAAAACTGCATATAATGGGATTGCTTTCCGACGGGGGAGTGCATTCTCATATCGACCATATTATTTATTTGCTTCGCAAGGCCGTTGAACGCGGGGTAAAGGAAACGTGCGTTCACGCCTTTTTGGACGGACGCGACGTCCCGCCGAAATCGGCGAAAAAATACCTGCGCATGTTGGATGAAGTCATAAAAAGCGTCGGTAAAAGTAAAATCGGCGTAATAAGCGGTCGTTATTACGCGATGGACCGCGATAAAAACTGGAATAGGTTAAAACTCGCGTATGACGCTCTGGTCTATAACGAAGCCCCGGTAAAAGACGTTTTTGCCGGCATTGACGAGAGCTACGCCAAGGGCGTGACCGACGAATTCGTCGAGCCGTTTCTCGCGTCGGGCGAGTCGACAATTAACGACGGCGACAGCGTCATTTTCGCTAATTTCCGCCCCGACCGCGCGATACAGCTTTCGACCGCCCTTACCAATCCGGATTTAGCGCCTTTGGAGAATTTAAAACGGTTCGCCGATCTTACTTTCGTTTCGATGATGCTTTATAGCGAAAACGTTAAGGGCGACATCGCCTTTGACCTCCAGGAGCTGAAAAACACTTTCGGCGACGTTATCGCCGCGAACGGGTTAACGCAACTTCGGATCGCGGAGACGGAAAAATACGCCCACGTCACTTACTTTTTTGACGGCGGCGAAGAAAAAGACCTTCCCGGGGCGACGAGAATACTTATTCCTTCCCCCAAGGTCGCGACATACGACATGCAGCCGGAAATGAGCGCCCGCCCCGTTACCGAAAGAGTTTTGGCGGAAATCGATTCCGGCAAATATGACGCGATTATCCTTAATTACGCCAATTGCGATATGGTAGGCCACACGACCGTGTTTGACGCGACCGTTAAGGCGGTCGAGGCCGTCGACGAAGGCATCGGCAAAATCTACCGCAAAATCAAAGAGGTTGGCGGCACCCTGATTGTGACCGCCGATCACGGGAACGCCGAGAAACTGCTGGACGAGGACGGCCGGCCGTTTTCTGCCCATACGACGAGTCCCGTTCCCTTCGTAATTACGGAAAAAGGATTGAAGCTGCGCGAGGGCGGCACATTGGGCGACGTCGCGCCGACGATGCTCGAATTATTGGGAGTTAAGCAACCGGAAGAAATGACCGGCAGAAGCATAATAAAAAAATAGAAAGGATTGAAAATATATGCCATTTATTAAGGAAGTTTATGCCCGCGAAGTACTCGATTCACGCGGCAACCCCACCGTTGAAGTCGAAATATGGACGGAAAGCGACGCTTTCGGCCGGGCGTTAGTGCCTAGCGGCGCATCGACCGGCGAGCACGAGGCCGTCGAATTGCGCGACGGAGACGCAAGCCGTTATCTCGGCAAAGGCGTTTTGAACGCCGTCGACAACGTAAACAACGTTATCGCCCCGGAAATTATCGGGATGAACGTTTTCGATCAGGTCGGGATCGACCAGTTAATGATCGAGCTTGACGGCACGGAAAACAAGGGTAAACTCGGCGCCAACGCCATTCTCGGCGTTTCCATGGCCGTCGCCCGCGCCGCCGCCGATTACGCGGGGCTCTCCCTTTATAATTACCTGGGCGGGTTTAACGCTAAGGAATTGCCGACGCCGATGATGAACATCTTAAACGGCGGCTCGCATGCCGACAATAACGTCGATTTCCAGGAATTCATGATCATGCCCGTCGGCGCGCCGACGTTTAAGGAAGCGATCAGGATGGGCGCCGAAGTCTTCCATAACCTGAAGAAAGTTTTGAAGAGCAAAGGCCTTAATACCGCCGTCGGCGACGAAGGCGGGTTCGCCCCCAACCTGGGAAGCAACGAAGAGGCGATTACCGTTATTTTGGAGGCGATTAAAAAAGCCGGTTACGTTCCCGGCAAAGACGTGCTTTTGGCCTTGGACGTCGCCGCAAGCGAGTTTTACGATAAGAAGACCAAGAAATATGTGTTGGCCGGCGAAGGCGGAAAAACTTACGATTCGAAAGGACTCGCCGAGTTTTACGTCGACCTATGCGACAGATACCCCATTATCTCGATCGAAGACGGACTCGCCGAGGACGATTGGGACGGCTGGGCGTATTTAACGGAAAGGCTGGGTAAGAAGGTCCAGCTCGTCGGCGACGACCTTTTCGTGACCAATACCAAGCGCCTGGCGCAAGGAATCGAAAAAGGCATCGCCAACTCGATCTTAATCAAGGTCAACCAGATCGGCACTTTGACGGAAACGTTCGAAGCGATCGAAATGGCGAAGAAAGCGGGTTATACCGCCGTCGTCAGCCACCGCTCCGGCGAAACCGAAGACACGATTATCGCCGATATCGCCGTGGCGCTCAATACGGGACAAATCAAGACCGGCTCGATGAGCCGGACCGACCGGGTCGCGAAGTACAATCAATTGCTCCGCATTGAGGACGAACTCGGCACCACAGCCGTCTATAACGGCGTAAAATCCTTCTACAACTTGAAAAAATAAAATGAAGTAAATAACATTTCAAAAAAGCCAAGGAATAATCAGGCCTACTGATTTCCTTGGCTTTTATTTACTAGTAAAAACAGCGATGATCTTTTTCAAATTCAAAAAATCTATAATACTATACCAACTTTTCGATCTTCATTGTCGCGACCGCAGAGACCTCCCCTTCCCCGGTTTTCAGATCAATAGGCGAATGGATGTTAAACATGAAACCTTCGGGGCCGTATTTTTTATCCACTCCATGGGCGTGGCTGTCCTCTAAGACCGCGCGCTTCGCCTTACCTAAAATAAGGACTGTCCGGCTGCCGAGAAAAAGATCCCGCGCCTCGGCTAATTCGCATTCCAGGGTTAAAAAGCTTTCTTCGATTACCGGAGCATTGACCGTTTCCGCTTTCCCGGCGGTAAAACCCCCGGCCAAAAACTCATTGTCCTCGTCTTTATTATGAAAGATTGTCTTTATCAGCGCGTCGTAATAATCTTTCGAAAGAAAATTTACGGTGAAGGATTTATCTCTTAAAACATTTTTGTAAGTATGGCAATTTTTGCTTATGCCGGCGAGTATGACGTAATATCCGTCTCCCTCGCCCTGAAAAGCGCTCCAAGCATGAAAGCAGACATTCGGTTTTCCGTTCTTTTTATACGTTCCGATAGCAAATAGCGCGGAAGGGATTCCACAGACAAACTCAAAATGCGAGAACACCTCGCATTGGCCTTCCCAGCACACGCGGAAATGCTCTGGTTTTTGTTCGTTTATCGCGATTTTCACAGTGACTTTCCTTTCCTTTATTTGGTTTTTATTCAAAACTATTTTTGTTATAACACTTTCGCGCGTTTTTGCAAGCGCGGTTTTATCCGCCCGGCGCGGCGTTTATTTTTTTTTTGCCTTTAACGCATTTATCTTAACATTCATTCAAAAAAATGGTATAATAATATAAATAAAGGAAATGCTGTCATGAGAATATTTTCGTTTTTTAAAAAACCTAAAGAAAAAATAGATACAAGGTTCCGGAATTTCCGACGAAATTTATCTCCAAAGCAAGCGACGACGAGATATATTACGAGCGAGCCGAATATATTGACGATCGATACAATTTGGATGATTGTTTTGACGTCAAAACGAAAGTTGAGAGGATTTTGGAATCGCTTCGGGCTTTCGACAAAAAAGCGCAAACAATCCTGCACAAGTATTATTTTTTAAAGTTGTTTGCCAAGGTCGCGTCGCGCGACGCCAAGTACAATGAAAAAATGATTACGGTAGACAAGCAGGTCAACCGGATGAAAAAAATATACGACGAGATAAAGAAACGCGCCGACGTCCTTAAATACTTGCCGGAAGAAGGCGATTTTGATTATAACGAGCTCTTTATGAAAATCAACGACTTGTTTGATTTTAGCCGCGCTCTTTTCACCCGGTTAAGCGATATCCAAAAACAATATTATCAAAACCTAAAAATTGCGGCTTACAGCCTTTGCAAGAACAAGACCCACCAAGAACTTGAACAATTGCTTAAAGAAACCAACGAAACGATCCAGCAATATAAGTCTCCCCAGGAGGCCTACGACTTTATTTATTATAACAGCGGCGAACTTATAGTCAATACGGTCAAGGCGCTCGTTGACGTTATCAACGAAAGCGGGATAAAAAACTACATTGACGCTTACCAGTTCCAGTATTTTTTGGCATCGGATGACGTCGTCGCGTTAAGGTTCGCGGAATGGATCGATCTTTTCAATAAACTGCTCTATGTTATCCGGAACACGAACCGTATCGATTATAATTCCGCCCCGCTTTTTAGTCAGTACTATCGCCAATTGGAAACGAGATACATGATTATGTTAATTTACAATGAAATGGGATTAAAACAATGAAAGCGGACCTGCATATCCATACCACGCATTCCGACGGCGCCTACGCCGTCCCGGAGATTCTCGAAATGACCCGCAGGCTCGACTATATCGCTATCACCGATCACGACACTTTCGCGGGAGCCAAGGAAGCGATCGCCCTTTCGCCCGCGAGACCCAAAATAATTTACGGCATCGAGCTTTCGACCGATTATCGCGGCGAGAGCGTGCATCTTCTCGGGTATTTTCCCGACCCGGCCGCGACGGGCGGGTTGGAGGAGAGGCTTTTGGAACAGAGAAAAAACCGCCGCGCCCGCGCCGACGCGATTCGCGATAAATTGAGGAAACTTTTTAACATTGAGATTGATTTTTCCGCGTACGAGGGGACGGAAAGCATTACCCGCGGCACGATCGCGAGCGCGATAATCGAGCGCGGTTACCCCTATACGCGCGAGGAAATTTTTGATAAAATGATCGGCTCCGGTCGTCCGGCTTACATACCGAGCACGAAACTTTCGACTCCTGACGGCATCGAGTTAATCAAGGAAAACGGGGGATTGGTTTTTCTCGCCCATCCAGTTCTCTTACAAAAGATTGAACCGGAAGAAATTATCAGCATGGGCGTCGACGGTATCGAAGCGATATATCCCGCCAATAATAAAGCCGATGAGAAAAAATTTCGCGATCTTGCGCGCGAGTGGCGCGTCCTTATTTCCGGGGGCAGCGATTTTCATCTCTTGGACGACAACATGCACGGAAAGGTGGGAAAAACAACGCTCAGAGGCAAGGATTTGAAAAATTTCCTTCGCGCCTTGGATGTATTATGACGAATGTTAGAAAACTCGCCCTGGAGGCGATATACAAGATAATGGCGGAAAAAGCCTACGCCAACCTCACGGTCAACCGATATTTAAACCGTTATAAACTTGAAGCAAATGATCGCCGGCTGTTTACCAAACTCGTTTACGGTACAGTGGAAAACATCATAAAGCTTGAGTATTTGCTGCGCCCGTTCGTGAAGAAAGAGCCGGAGGCGAGAATAAAATACCTGCTCTATTTAAGCTTGTACCAAATCGAATATACCGACATCCCGCCTTTCGCCGCGGTCGACGAAGCGGTAAAAATCGCCAAAGAAAAGAATCGTTTCGCCGCTTCGTTCGTAAACGCCGTGCTGCGTAATTATTTGCGCGGCGGGAAACGGGATTTATCGAATCTTCCTAAAAACGAGTATTTGAGCGTCGAGTACTCGCACCCGCTTTGGCTCGTCGATTTTTTCCTTGACGTCTACGGCTATGAGACGACGGAAAAGATCCTGAAGGAAAACAACGCGAGCCGGCCGCTTTCCGTTCGCGTTAACACTCTTAAGACGACGCTGGGCGATGTGGAAGCGGAATTGAGGAAAGACGGCATCGGTTTCGACCGTATTCCGATCGTCAGTTCGGGCCTCTCCGTGATCGGCGACCTTCACGGGCATCGTTTGCTTCGGGAAGGCAAGTTGGTCTTTCAGGACGGGGCGGCGCAACTCGTCGCCGAGATGATGGCGCCGGATAAGAACGCGAAAATAATCGACTTATGCGCCGGTCCCGGCGGTAAAACCGCTCATCTTTCGGCGCTGATGAATAACGGCGGCTTGATTTACGCGTGCGATATTCACCGTCATAAAATCGAGCTTATGGATAAACTCTTTTACCGCCTGGGCGTGAGGAATGTGAAAACCGCGCTCGCCGACGCGAGGAAAATAGGCGAGATTTTGGACGAGAAGGATTTCGATTATGTCCTCGCCGACGTTCCTTGCTCGGGATTAGGGGCGTTAAGCGACAGGATAGATTTGAAATACCGGATCAACCGGGAGTCGATCGCGGAGCTTATCGACCTGCAAAGGGAGATTCTCGACAAGACCTGGCCTTTGGTCAAGCCCGGCGGTAAATACGTCTATTCCACGTGCACGATTAACCCCGAAGAGAACGAAGCGCAGATCGCCGCGTTTTTGGAGCGGACTCCCTTCGCGCGCGTTATCGCCGAGAGAATGATTTTGCCGTTTGAATACCGCACCGACGGTTTTTACATTTGCATCATGGAAAAACGGGTGGAAAATTAATGAAAGCCAATATTTACGATTATTCCCGCGAATCCTTGGAAAAGTATTTGGAAGAGCGCGGAAGCAAGAAATTCCGCGCGACGCAAATATTCGAGGCGATATATCGCCACCGCCTGACCGATTTTTCAGCTATCACCAATCTGAAAAAAGAATTCCGCGAGCGAATGCGGGAGGAGTTTTATTTCGGGGAATTGGAGACGGTTAAAGAATCGGTGTCCGCCGACGGGACGACAAAATATCTTTTCCGCCTTCATGACCGCAATCTAATCGAAACGGTCCTGATGCGCCACGATTACGGCAACTCGGTATGCGTCACGACCCAGGTTGGCTGTAACATGGGCTGCCTTTTCTGCGCGAGCGGCGAGACGAAAAAGATTCGCGATCTTTCGGCCGGGGAAATGGTCATGCAAGCCCTCGCGGTCGACGAGAAACTGCGCCGCGAAGGCGAGCGCTTAAGTCACGCCGTTATCATGGGGATCGGCGAGCCGTTTGACAATTACGAAAACGTCCTGGAGTTTATTAAAATAATCAACGACCCCAAGGGGCTCGCGATCGGGAGCCGCCATATTACCGTTTCG
>FZPS01000151.1_pt169 | contig 15871 bp, 11 predicted proteins | sample 1817821 | NCBI WGS metagenome assembly FZPS01 (sample SAMEA104158645, study PRJEB21678) | metagenome | place: Germany | collected 2015-04-21
TAGTACCCCTCAGATTCATACGCATTGACAGGAATCGCTACACTATTGTTACCGTTGAAAGTGTAGCTGACTGTAATCTTCGCATCGGAAATAAGGGTTGCCCTTTGCATCATCGTAGAAGTATCTTTATCCTTGGCCTGTTTATTAAACTTAGCTGCAATCGTAATAGCAGAAGGAAGCATAATCATGACTAGAACGATGATGAGCAGACCGACCAATACTTCTAATAGGGTTTCTCCGCGTTTGTCTTTTAGTTTCATCTCAGCCTCCGGTGTTAGCTTCTTTCTGTTTGGTTATCATGCAGTTGTCCCAGCTGATTGTATGGAAATACTTTTTTGTAACGGTTATGGTCTTAACATTTCTGTTGCTTATCTGTTCTCTCTTTTCCGTTGAAAATGTAATCGGATATGAGGTGGATTTTGATAAATCCATCGTCATAATCGTGCTGTATTTGTCAACATCCAATGGTGAAGCATCTTTGATGCAGAAAGTGATGGTCATTTTCATATTTTCCGGATCGAAAACTATCTCAGCTTCTACGGGTGCGATATTCGGCAGATCCCGTGGATCGCTTGTGTCGGTTATCGTGATGGGCAGAGGTGGTTGAGAAACAGGTGGATCTACTTTTTTTGCCCATTCCTCAAAAACTTGATTTAGGAAATTGTTTAGAGGCAAAGCATCAGCATCATTATAAGCATAGTTATCGAATTTAGTCTCTAATGTAGGTTCTCCCGGGGTGGGGTCGATCGGTTCCCAGTTTTCATCACATATTATCGTAGTAGTAGAAACGTGTGTTTCCTCATAAGAAACACTGTCGCCTTCCAGTGAGTCTTTGAACAGCATAACGGCAGAGCTTACCGAGAGATAATTCTGCTCTTCGCTTTGTGTCTTCTTTACACGCCCTACGTTGGAAAACGCAGTATAAATCACAACAGCGGAAATCATGACGCAAAGAATCAAGGCGACCAAGGCGAACACCATGGTCGCTCCCTTATTTGACCGTAGTTTGTTTTTGAGACTACTTGAATTCATGCAGTCTCTCCTCAGTGGTAGGGTTACACTCAAAGAGCCATATTCCGCCGTCGTCGTTTTGTATAGTATCCTGGTTAGATTTCTCAAAAATGAATTTTGTATTATCAAACAAAATCCTCCAGTTATCATCGGAATCGGAGATGTACAAATTATGTGCACCGCTGTTATATGCAAAATTGAGATCTGCCCCTGTTGCCGAACCGAAAACAACATCGGTAATGTTATTGCTCGTCTTATCAAGTCTCTTTATGTAAATGAATGAATCAACCTTATTGAGCCTAAAGTATTTCCAACCCGTTAGACCTCCAACATTCCATAGCATTGTGCTGTTATTCACAGGCGAGGCGAGGTAATAATCCCCCTCTGATTCATCATAATGAAGTTCTACTTCTCTTACAGAAACCGGATTGTTATCCCCGGGACCGGGACCGGGAGGCGAATCTCCGGTCATGCAATAGTCATCGTATTCCTGGATGTCTTCTCCTTCACTAGGCACACGAGGTACCCTCGCAACAACAAGATACTTTTTCGCACTAGTAGTATCGGGAAGCGTCTTGGTGGAAGACGCAAGTGTCAAACGATTGTACCGTATTTTCCACATCGCATACAGCTCAATATCCCCTTCCGGGTATACATCCAAATTAACATTAAATATGCCATCCTGTGTAATTCCTGCTATATCACCCGCACCGGTGTAAATCGTTCCGTCCGTATTCAATAGTTTTTTGCGAGTGCCCTCATGGTTAACGTACCAGCCGTCAAAGGTTGCACCCGAGCTTAAACTTGAACCCTTAACATCCATCTCATCATTCAAAGTAGAGAAGAATGTATCAGTTTCTGTGGATATGAGGTTCGGGGATATACCGTTATCGCCGTTCTTGTACACGTAACGATGGTTCGTGTATTCTTTCGTTTCATCATAATGGTTCAGAATAAGATTCCCGGTGTAGTGGATTGCTTCAGGCCATTCGCCGTAGTGGACATATTTTATGCCGTCCGGATCGGAAGGATCGTTCTTGTAATCTTGTGTAATCACAGCCGCGAAAGGATAATCCTTACCCTCAAGTGCTGCCACTCCACATGGGAAACTATAATAATTGGGTGAAACTTGCGCATAAGGTTCATTGGGGTCATTATTCAATTCACCAACGAAGTGAGCTTGGGACATGCTGTAGTGTGGTCTCTCAATACTTTGACCCTCCCAAGTATTCGTCCAGTAGTAGTACTCCTCAGGAAGAGACTCCTGACCAATTTTATAATATTCCCTATAATAGTAACTTTTATTAATTATGCCGCCGACATAAAATGTAGGTAATGCAGCACCTGCAGACATATGATTCGCATTGGCAGCGATCGTGCCAACAAATATCCTGTTCGCGACCGGCTCCGGCAATTCCATATAAGAGTAGCAATTGTTGTATTCCGGCTTTCTAAACATTCTTGCATCACTATGAGATGTGTTGAGAAATCTAGGCGTGACGGCTGATGCTGCTATTCCGCTGATATAAATTTTTGCTTCAGATGTAGCCACGGTAAGATTAGGGTGAACAATAACTCTGCCGCCCGAGTAGCAGTTTTTAATAATAGTCTGATTCCTTCCTGCTATTCCACCTACAGATATATGATCGCCATAACCGGAAAAATGAGTCGATACTGAGCCTCTATAAGGGTATGTGTTAATTCTAATGGTATTAACTGCGGAGCATCTGTCAATCTTCGTCCTGAGAACACCGACCAAACCACCTATAGCGGTCTCTCCCGATGTAACCGGATTAGTGCTTGCATCGATTACTTCGTAACCGGCCACCGCACAGTTTTCAATAAAACCTTCATAGACACCGGTGCTTAGATTCGGGTACAGCAAAGGATCATGAATTCCTTTGCTGTAATCATTTGCAATACCGACTAAGGTGCCGATTGCATAGAACCCGGAAGGACTATCGGCTTGACGCGTAATCACGCCAATGTCTTCTGAACCGGGACCAGTGTCTTCTAAATCTCTGATGAGTACGACATTTTGTATTCTAGCACCGACAGTCGTGCCAAAAACCCCTACAGAAAAACACTTTGATGTGATGGAGAGATTTTTTATCTTATAGCTTTGTCCGTCAAAACTTCCCCCGAACCAAGCGTAAAGGGGCAACCTGAAGCTGTCAATTTGTGGTCCTGTAGTATGGCCCAAAGCGGCGATCGGACAGTAGTTACCATTACTGTCTTTGCACTCGATATCATAATCTTGGATGAAATTCTGGTTCGCCCTTAATGTCTCGAAATTGTCCCAGCCTTCCTCTCCTGTTCCTGCTACGTTACCCTTATAAGTCCAGCCCAAACCGTCACTATAATTTATAAGACCTCCTTTCTTAGTCGCATGTAGATAGGGGAATTTATCGTAATTATTCCTAAGAACCCACTTATTGCACTTTTTATCAGCACTGTTCCAGTTGATAAACTGAAGCTGGTCGAGCGACCTGATTCTATAAGGATTATCCTTTGTTCCCGGTTCGTTTTGGAGAGCGGGTTTAGTGACGGTGTAAGTCCATTCCCAATCGTTCCAGTAGTTAAGCTTTATCGATTTGGCGAAGAAAGGACAGAACGTATAGTTGAGCTTAGGTGCAGACGTCGGGTTTAACGTTACCGTAGCATTCTGCACATTCTGCGTCATATACATATACTTGAGAGGATTGGTAACATATGAGGTAGCGGGACTGCTTTTATCACTAGTGGTATAACAATGGAACTCATAGCCGTCATAGTCTGTATGATTGTTAAAAAATGCGTTGGCATCAGTATTTTCAGCTGTATCCTCGTACACACTCACACCTGACCATGTTACCTTCACCTGATTTATGTCTTCGTTTTTAAAATATCCGTACCCGTATTCTTTGACAATTCCTCCGTCATCATGCTTCGCACTTGTGGTGTCATGGTAGACCGCCTTGAAGCTGTTGGGACGTCCTTTTCTGCCTACAATATAAATCTTGTATCCAGGATCAGAGCCTCCTTCAACTTTTTCCCAGTAGAATAGACCGGTTTCGCCTAAATCAAGTTTTTCTTGCGGTTTCGGCGGTTTCTCCCAGTCACCATAATGAGGAAGACCTATTATAGATACATACGGGTATTTTACAAGCTCAAGACCTGCCTTTTGATTATAAGGATACGTGTCAAACTCATTGTCGTCGTCCGAATAATTGCTTCCGGTAAATGCGGCTTTAGCAGCAGCATTTGATATGAAATTATATTCTTCAGAATTGACCAGATTAGTGTCTCCTGATTCGAAATAGTAGACGTTGTTTACCGTTGTTGAGGACAGTAGCGTACTGAAGATGGTCGTCGCCTTTGACTCGGAGGAGTTAAAGAGCGAATAGGAATTGATGACATTTGAAATGCTACTTGGCGCAAAGCCCGCCGAAGAAGCGATGCCGGTTACACCGCTTTTAATCATGCCAAAACCTGCGGAGTATGAACCGGTAATCGAGGAGCCTTGAGGCAGTTCACCTGCCAGTCCGCCGATCTTGGATGTCGATGCTCCCCCAATAAGGTATGAGTCGGCATAGGAGTCCTGTATCAGAGCGCTGCCGTTTGTTTTGCTGCCGATCAGACCGCCAATCGCGCCCTCTCCCTCGATGATCGTTGAGGCAAAGCTGTCTTTAATGGTTAAAAAATTGTTGGCAGTCGAACGACCTACGAGTCCGCCGATCTTGGAAGTGCCTTTTAGGAAGATATTGTCGGCATAGGTGCCGTCGGCAAAGTTTTCAACATAAAGTCTGCAGTCTTTTATTGTAAGGTCAGAAGCGGTCGCCCCTACCAGACCTCCTACGTACGTGCCGCCGTCGATCTTCTCGTTCACCAATGTCACACCGGCAATCTCATCTCCAGCAAAAACCCCAAAGAGACCCGCCTGCTCGTTGGTGCCGATATGCATATTCAATATTTTGAATGAATCAGATGCGGTCTCATGATTGTAGCCCGAGTATTTATTTAAGTCCGGGTTATTAATTGGCGTGAATTTCTTTTCTCCGTAAATTGACTTCCACAGGAATGGTTCTTCATTTGGCAGGAGTTGATCGGATTCATCATTAAAATCGATATCTGAAATCTGTTTAGCGGCGGTAACGTCACCCGCCGGCAAGCCCGAAATATCGCTGTCAAGATTCTGCAGATGTCTGCCATACGCGATATAGGCTTCCGTCGGGTCATCAGGGTTTAATGACGCGAATAAACTGTTTACCGTTCTTGTGATCGGACCTACATCTAGAACGCGGTCATCGTTGCTTGTGACAGTGAATGAGAGTTCTAAGTTCTCGCCTGGAATGAGAGAACCTGTTCTTGGCTCTACACCCGCCGGTTCCCATGTTATAGCGCCGAAAGTGTCTTTGAAGTGTTGGTTGACAAGTGGATTGCTGTCATCGAGGCTATCAAGTATCACTGATGCAGAAAATACCTTCGTTGCCCCCAAAGTCAGCGTGACGATCGGCCTGAGAGTTACCGTATTCTTGCTTGTTTTTCCTTTGACTGTAAGCGTAAATGCAAGATCGTTCGTGCCTATCGCAGAATCAATAGGAAGAATGGCTGTCATTTTCGCTTTTAAAATGTCCGCATTCATGACATTCAGCGACGCGTTGATCTTATCGCCGCCCACATACGCCGGCATATTCGCTTTGCCGCCGTAGTAGCCTAACTTGTTCTTTCCTTTTAGGCTATGCCTGAAATCTTTGAACCTTATCGAAGAATCCCCCTCGACATTGAGGTCGAGCGTGTCGTCGTTATTGATGTAGAAATCGGCGGAAGATCTTTTTTCCGAGTAGAATGCCGAATAGACATATCCCGTCACAGGATCAAGTTCAATGACCCAATGATCATTCAGTACATTCTCGTCGATGCTTCCTTTAGGGAAAACGAAATTGACAAGATCACTTGGCGTTGAAGCCAGCGGGTCGTCTTTGATATGGTAAATATATCTTAAGTCACTATAATCTACCGTATCCGCAGCAGGGTCATCTTCCCAATCGGCAGGCTTGTCGGCGACACTTGTGATCGTTAATAATCGGTCTATTTCTCCCGATGCTTTTAACTCCCTGATTCTGTTCTGCGCGCTTACGTACATACTCTGAGCGACGTTGTCCAGTTTAGTTTGATTGATACGGTCGACCAGACCTTGAATGCCGATAAATGCAACACCGAGAAGAATCACAACGATCGCAACAGCGATGAGTGTTTCCATCAGTGTTAAACCTTTTTTATTTTTTAAATGGCTCTTAACTCTCGTTTTCACGGTGTGCCTCCGCTATTCAAATACGAATCCCGGAAAACTTTGTATACCTTTTTACTGTTCCCCAACTAAAAAACCAAAATATTCTTATACATTCAGGAGTACGTACTTTATTTTGATTTGCCCTCATGCGACGCCGGTGTGTCCGCTTTGTATTCGAAGCTTGTCATGGTCATTACTATATCGTACCGACCAGTGTCTTGAGTGCTGTTAACAGGAACACCAAACGGATCGGTTAAGCCGGAGCTTTTAGCGCCTGAATCGTAAACAGAAACATTTTGAATCAAGTATTTATTATTCGACTCATTAATCGTTTTGATTTTCGCTACAGCATCTTCATATTTTTGAGTTGAAAAAGAAATAACGATCGGTCTCCTAATAATATTTTTATAATTCTCATCAACCACTTCCGCGCCAAATGATAAATGGTAATTATAAGTATTACCTAAAATACCGTTCAACTCTCCAATAATATAATTAATATTGTTGTATTCAGGTGTCATCGGTGGATTGCCGTCATATTTGGCAAATATGGCGTCGATTGACTTCTTCATTCTGTTCTTATCGGCAGCCTTTTGTTGCACAGCCTGCAATTCTGAATTTATCTTGACAAGCCTAGTCTCGTACTCAGTCGTCTGTTTTTGAATCGGCCCCTGCACTACGAAATAGTATGCGACAATGATGATCAATACGCCCAGAAGTATCAACTCTTTAAGTGACAGGATGTCTCTTTTTAGATTCATCAGTCATCAACCTCCTCTCAGCCTGTTGCTTCCGAAGTGCCTGAAACGTCAACAGACGCCTCAAGTTCGCCCTGATAAATAACATCAAACACAATAGAAGCGACTACCTTGTCCTTACCTGTGGAAGAAGTAATTTTTGTCGCCGTATTGACGGTTATGCGCCCTATCCAATCGACTGTTTCAAGCTGTTTTCTTATCAAGCGAACATCATCGAGCGTATCGACAATGACTTCGAGAGAAACCGTGTTGTTGGTTATTGCGTATCTCTTGATTTCTCCTATATTGGAAACATAATCACCTATCAGACCGATGATTCTCGTTCTGTCAACGAGTTTTCCTTCTTCCTCAAGCATGTAATCGTTGGTATATCTTATGTATTCGGACTTAACATCATCATAGTCCACAAGGGAATTATTGAACTTATCAAGCTGACTCTGAGCTTCAGAAACCTGCTCATTCAACGTATTCAGTTGCGATATCCTCTGAAATACACCGAATTTGGTAAATACAAACACAATAACAATGATCAGTATCGCGTAAGGTATTACTCTCTGCCACGAATTATCGGTAACCTCAATCTGATAGAGGTTCATGGTTTTTTTTGAAGGAAGTTTAATTTTTTTGTGTTTTATTAGCATATTTCCCATGAAATACCTTCTCTTATAAAGTAACGCCTATAGACATGAGTGCGCGCGGAGCGTCACTCATGCCTCTGCATTCTTCAGGTAAAATCTCATCCAGATTCGCCCTTTTCAGTCGGACATATGCAAGCATATTGTTTACAAGAGCTTCGGTATCCGAGCAGTCACCGCAGATGAAGCAGTCCTCGAATTCGCTCTGCCGATTTTCATACTTGTAGAAGTTTATAGCCTTCATGACTTCCAGCGATATTCTGTTGTATACCGCCCGGCATACATCGCTTTCAAGTATTCCTTCATGGTCGGTTTCCCTGTATGAGGCAGCAAGATAAGCATCGATATTATAATAATCCGCTATGACCATGTCCACATCCCTGCAGCCCATTTCGATCGTCTTGGTTGCCCTCAGATCTCTGCCTTGAAGTATGTAGACCCTCGTGTTTGAGAAACCTAAATCGATGATTACAAAGATTCTGTCACCGTAAGCTTCCCTTTCGATAGCATTTCTGATGAGATTCAGAAGAGCCATTTCTCTCGGAAGTGCCAGCTTTAGCCTAAAGCCAGCTCTGTAAAGCAGATCCTCATACTCCTGGATTGTTTTCTTCGAGGCAGCGGCTGCGAGCAAACTGATGGCCGTTACCTCGCCGTCCTCCTCTGTGACATAGCCTTCAACCGCATAATCATAATTATAGTTTATACTCTCATTTCCGACGAAGTCTCGAAATTCGTACGGGAGGTTGAGTCTCAGCTGTTTTTCACTTATCGGAGGCATCTCAAGCGACCTGAAATAGGTACTGAACTCAGGTAAAATCAAAGCGCAGTTCTTACCGCTGAACCCTCCCTCTTTTTTCAACTTTTTCAAAAACTGCGAGAGGAACTCCGGCGAAATAATCTCACTGCCATCCACGAGATTCTCAGGAAGACGCGAAACAAGGATTTTGCCCTTGCTTCCGCCCTGATACATCGTAGTGATTCCGTTCCCTATCTCAATCCCGATATAGTTTTTAGCCACAAACGATTCTCCTGAAATTCAGTCTAAAAAAGACCTGCATACAAATTAACTAATTCACTTCCAAAGAGCATTCCAAGAAAAAATCCAACTGAAATGGCAGGTCCGAAAGGTATCTGTTTTTCCTCATTCTTTTTTCTCAAAATGCCAAATACTATGCCTATGATCGCGCTCATTAAGAGCACGAGAACATTCACAGGCCAGGCGAAATACATTCCCGCCATAAAAAACAGCTTAATGTCTCCGCCACCCATCGTGTCCTTTTTTAAAATCTTATCGAGGATGAGCGACAAAATGAGGAGCGGAAGCGACACTGAAAACGCCCCTATTAAGCTGAGCTTTAGCTCTTCTAATATATTACCCGATATCACCACGAAAATGATTCTGTTAATCATTCCGATGACGATGAACCTATCGGGAATTATATGCTCATCCAAATCACAGAGCGTGACGCAGAGCAGAATCGAGCACAGCACGATAAGCTCAAGCGTCCTCAACGTCAAATCATACTTGGCCAAGACCAAGACATACACGATGCCCAACACAAGCTCGCTGAGAGGATACCTCGCGCTTATCTTAGACTCGCAGTAACGACATTTGCCCTTAAGAAGAAGCCAGCTAAAAAGCGGAACTAAATCAAGCGCCCCCAGCTTGTGTCCGCATGACATACAGTGCGATCTTCCTCTTGCAATCGGTTCTCCCGAGAGCACCCTCATCGCCACACAGTTGAGAAAGCTGCCCATCGTGATGCCGAGAAAGAAGGTGACGAAAAACCAAAAAAACGCAAAAAATGTCGTTGAATAGATGGTCATAGGATCATGCTTTCAAAAACACATTAACTCCCCGAAGATGCACCCCTACATCTTCGGGGAAATGATTTAATGTTTTTTGTTCCTCATCACCTGGCTAGCATCCGGTGATGAGCCTTACCACTCTATCCTGCAGGCCAGGGTGTCGTGTATTCTGTAACAACTTTTTCGGTTTCCGCATTCCACGACAAATCCCACTTCCCTGTAGTTCCGTCTGGATTTTCTACAGTAAAGTTATCAGGGAACACGAATGTAGTTGCCCAATTAGCTTTTGTTTGTTTTTGAATAACTGTCCTTCCTGCGCTAGAACCATCAAGCATAACCTCAGCCACAACTTCCGCATACGCTGAACGAAGATTTGCCGCGTCCACGGCTTCTCTTGCCTTTTCGAGTTGATTGCCAAACACAGGGATGGCAATCGCTATCAGTACAGCGATAATGGCGACGACGATAAGCATCTCCATTAAGGTAAAGCCTTTATTATTCATTTTTTTCATAAATTTTTTACTCCAATCTTTTTATCGTATTTCTATTATGGGGGGTGTCTATTTTAAACGGGAATTGGGGTGACCCGTTCAAACCATTTTTTCCTACCTTTCATAAATACATCACCGAGCACTTATGGAAGGTAACATTCATTACATCTGTATCCGCTTTCCCCTATCCAATATTGCCATACATACTGAACATCGGCATGTAGACCGAGAGCAGTATGAACGCCACGAATACCGCCAGCACGCTAATGATTACCGGTTCGATCATTTTGACCGCCCTGCTTGTCACATACTCGACCTCCGTATCATAATAGTGACCTACGACCTCAAGGGTGTGCTCCATCGAACCCGAGTCTTCGCCTACCGCCGTCATCTCGACGAGAAGCTCCGGCATCTCTTCGACCTGTCTGAGAGCGTTGCCTATCGATTGACCTTGCTCTACAATGCCGACCGTCTTAAGTATTTCGTCGGTCATATAGGCGTTCGGCAACGACCTCGCGGTGATTCCGAGAGCCCTGACAGCAGGAATACCGGCCGCAAGCATGGTGGAGAAAGTATTCGCAAACTGGCTCGACGCATTCATGATGCTGATCTTACCGATAAGAGGTAATTTCAGCTTAATCTTGTCAAACTTGATCGCCCAGCTTTCTTTCTTCTTTAATAGTCTATAGGCAATGATCAGGGCAACGATCATGCATATTAAAGGCAGAGTTGCGACTTTAAAGAAACCTGACATGGCGATCAACAATCTGGTCGGTAACGGAAGATCAACTCCCATGTCCGTGAACACAGTTGTAAACACCGGTACAGCGTATCCCATTATTATGGCTATGACTATGACTGCGACTATGATGACAAAAATCGGGTAGGTTAGAGCGGACTTGACCTTACCGGATACATTGGCTTTCTTCTCAAAGAAGCCCGCTAATCTTCCGAACGCCATCTCAAGGGAACCCGACTCCTCACCCGCCCTTATTGTTTCGATAAAGCTGATCGGCAGGTTTTGAGCTCTCGCCTGGAAACTGCCCGCCAAGCTATATCCCGCGGTTACATCTTCGGCGACGGATGCGAGGATATGCTTAAGCGCCTTGTTCTCTGACCTCACGCCTACAAGCTCCACTGTTCTGGCTATCGGAAGTCCCGCCGTGAGAAGAATGGAAAACTGCTGACACATGAGGGCGATATCCTTGTCTGTGACTTTGCCCTTGCCTATGTCTTTCTTAAAAAGGTCTAAGCTCGCGACTTCCTTGATGTCTACGATGAGGCCATATTCTTCTTTCAGCTTGATGACGGCGTCATTTTTGTCATGAGCCTTGATCACGCCCTCGATCTCTATGCCGCCTTTTGATAAAGCTTTGTACTTATATGTCACCATGTTTTTTCTCTCGAATTATTCTTTTTTGAAATACACCCTACATACTTTTAGTTAAACATGAGTGCCTACCTTCTTATCCTATCACGGCTTATTGACGTTGACGAGCTCGACATGCCTATGAGTTTTTTAAGAAAACCTACATCGTGTGCAGCTTCTACAGCGACCACCTTGGATATAGCACCCTGCTTGACGAGGTTGGCGAGGTAATTATCCATCGAGATATTGCCTTCCGCAGCAGAGGTCTGAATCGCGCTTGCAATCTGAGGCGTCTTACCCTCTCTTATCATTGCCCTGATTGCGGAGTTGGGCACCATGACCTCACAGGCAAGCACCCTTCCCTGTCCGCTTGCACGAGGGAGGAGCTGTTGCGAAAGCACCGCTCTTAGCGTCCTGCTGAGTTGAAGCCTGATTTGCTGTTGTCTTTCCCCCGGAAAAACACTGACGATACGGTCGATAGAGTCCGCCGCGCTGTTGGTGTGGAGCGTGGTAAAAACCAAATGCCCCGTTTCCGCGGCTATCAAAGCCGTTTCAATCGCATCCAAGCTTCGCATCTCGCCTATCAGTATGATGTCGGGGTCTTCGCGAAGTACCGCCTTTAGCCCGGTTTCATAACTTACGGTATCCTCCGTTATCTCCCTCTGATTGATGGTGCATTTGTCCGGGTGATAGATGTATTCGATCGGATCCTCAAGCGTGATAATGTGCTCTGCTCTCGTTTGGTTGATTCGGTTAAGAAGCGCGGCCAATGTAGTGGATTTACCTGAGCCTGTTTCTCCCGATACGATGACGATGCCCCTCGGATATTTTGCGAATTCGTAGCAAACGGGCGGCAAACCAAGCATTTCGAGCTCGGGTATTTTGTCTGACAGAATACGGATTGCGGAGCTGATATGCCCTTGCTGTCTGAAGACATTAAACCTGCAACGGATATTATCCGCAAAAGTCCCTGAACCATCGACCTCTCCGACTGTCTCAAGCAGCTTGTATTTTTCACCGAGAAGCTGCTTGGCAATACCGTCGCAGTCCTCATGTCCGAGAACATGGTCGTCATAGTTTTCGAGGGTTCCGTCTATTCTGATTCTGACAGGAAGCCCATACACGACATGAATATCCGATGCCCTTCTTATCTGTGATTCTTTTATTATTTCTATTATATTCATTTGATCATTCTCATCCGGTAGTGTTCGCACTACAATATACAATAGTTAATTCTTTATAAATCTGTAGTGTAAAGGGTTCTTCTCGCTTCACTTGCGGTCGTCGTACCTTCTAAAACCAGCCTAAGGCAATTCTGACTCATCGTTTCAAAATTCGGGGAACGATAAACTGCTTCCTCGAGCTCGTGATGCGGCGCATTTTCTCTGATCTTCTGTTTAATTTCGGAATTAAGCACCAACATTTCGAATGCCGCGGTTCTGCCGCGATATCCCGAGTTCAGGCAGTCAGGACAGCCTTTTCCTCTGTAAAACATGACATCTTTTGACTTGGCAGGATCAAGACCCATTGAAACAAGTTCGTCCTCGCCGGGTGTGTAGGATTCTTTGCAGTTTGGACAAATCTTGCGCAAGAGCCTCTGCGCTACGACACCTTTAAGAGCGCCCGCGATCAGGTAAGGCTCTACGCCTATGTCGAGCAGTCTGTCGAGAGTCGCAATGGCAGAATTCGTATGGATGGTCGATAATACCAAGTGTCCCGTAATGGCGGCACGCATGGCTATTTCGGCTGTTTCTCCGTCACGGATTTCGCCGACAGCTATGATATCCGGGTCTTGACGAAGTATCGCACGCAGACCGCTCGCAAACGTCATGCCCACTTTTTCGTTTATCTGAACCTGATTCACGCCGTCGATATCATACTCGATAGGATCTTCAAGGGTCACTAGATTGACTTCCTCACGGTTAAGATCACTCACCATCGTATACATAGTGGTAGATTTTCCTGAACCTGTAGGTCCTGCAATGAGTATCACACCATTGACGTTAGCTATAAGTTGGTTATAACTGTCTAACAGTTTGCCGGTCAGCCCAATTCCGTCGCTCGTAAGGAGCGATGCAGACTTTTCGAGGAAACGAATAACCACTTTTTCACCGTATTTGGTAGGAAGTGTAGAAATTCTGAGATCTATCTCTCTTCCCTTGACTCTTATGTGAGAACGACCGTCCTGAGGTATTCTCCTCTCGGCGATATCCATTTCACCCATGATTTTTATTCTGGATATGACAGACGATTGAAGATTCTGAGGAACGGTAAATAATTCGTGAAGCACACCGTCTATTCTCATTCTGATGACGAATCCGTTTTCTCTCGGCTCCATGTGAATATCGGAAGCATTCTCTTGTGCACCACGCTCTATGATCGAATTGACAAGTCTGATTCCCGGTGCGGCTTGTTCATCAATTTCACCTGACTCAACATAGTCGCTGATCGGCAGAGCAGTGTCAACAATCATTGACTTCTGCATCTCGTCTATAGCACGGCTTACATTCTCGTGTCCGTAAAGCACATGGATTGCCCTATTCGTTGCACTTTTCGTGGCAATCATCGGTATGACACGCTTCTTCGTCGCTGATTTGACTTCTTCGATTGCCATGAAATTCAGAGGGTCGGACATTGCCACATAAATAGTGTCTCCCGCCACCCTTACAGGCACGACCTCATGCTTCCTCGCGATGTTCTTAGGAAGAAGCTGTGCCATCTGAACAGGAATATCAACTTTGGTAAGGTCAATAAAATCAACTCCTAATTGGAGTTTAAGCACATCTATGAGCTGTCTTTCGGTAATAATCTTATTGTCAATCAAAACCTCACCAAGACGTTTTTTCTGCTCCCTGCCTAGAGCAAGAGCCTTGCCGAGCTGTTCCTCAGATATAACGCCCGCATCTGTTAAAATTTCACCTAATCGTTTATACGCCATAGTATTTCCCTTGCTTTTTTATCATATTCTAATCTACACTCTCAATTACACTACAATCTTAACACTATGAATAATTCGTTAGTTGTCGATAAAATCCGACAAATTTTGTGCATTCGAAAAGAGACAGGGCTCCTGCCTTACTTGGTGTAACAGTTTTGCAAGAAAGACAAACCAAGGCGAAACAGGAACTATGTCTGAGATAATTATACAATTGAATGAGGATGTAATAAAGGAAAAGTTACAGGACTTTGTTTATTATTATCTCTGTTTGAAATAGTTGGCGCTTTTAACGGGTTAGAAGTACAGTAAAACGTAATGGTAATGTACACATTTGCGCGACAAGGACAGTGTGGTAGAACAATTTTCAGCAGAACGCAAGGAGGAAACGTGAAGACCGCTACGGACCGTGAGGGTCATGTCGAGGATCGCTATAACTATAAAGTCTGTCGCAATGAGAGAAAAAGTGGCGTCTTAATGCATGTGACGAGCTTGCCTTCACCATATGGAATCGGCACGATGGGCGACGAGGCGCTTGAGTTTATTGATTTTCTCGTGCTTTCGGGACAATCTTACTGGCAAATTTTGCCTTTGGGCGCGACAGGGTTCGGAGACTCTCCATATCAGAGTTTTTCTTCGCGAGCAGGGAATCTCTACCTTATCGATCCGGATGAATTAGTTCGCAAGGGTCTCTTGTCGGAGGACGCGCCTAAACAGTTCGACTTTGGAGATGATCCTGAACGCGTCGATTACGGTCTTCTCTGGAAAAACAGACGCAATCTGCTATGTCTTGCATGGGAGACCTTCCAAGAGAGGTCGTCCGATTCGCTCAAACAAGCATTCGCGACTTTTCGCAAGAATGAAAGCGACTGGCTTCAAGACTACGCTCTCTTCATGACGATCAAGGCAACCATGAATGGCGCTCCGTGGCGTTCGTGGCCCGACCCTCTGAAATGGCGAAATCCTGTAGCTCTCGTAGAATTCGCCGAGTCACATCGCCATGACATTTTATTTGAACAGTTCATTCAGTTTCTGTTTTTCCGTCAATGGAACCGCATCCGCGAATATGCTTCACGTATGGGCGTCGCCATTATCGGCGACCTCCCCATATACGTTGCCGATGATTCCGTTGAAGTCTGGCAAAACCCCTCTTTATTTCAACTCGACGAAACATTGACACCTACTTACGTCGCCGGCTGTCCGCCGGACGCTTTCTCCGATGACGGCCAATTGTGGGGCAATCCTCTCTACGATTGGGATGCGCACAAAAAACAGGGTTATGAGTGGTGGATTGAACGTTTTCGTTTTCAGATGCGCTTGTACGATATTGTCAGAATCGATCATTTCCGAGGTTTGGAATCGTACTGGTCTGTTCCATACGGTGATAAAACGGCTCGACGCGGTCAGTGGATCGATGGTCCCGCCGATTCACTCATTGAGGCGCTTGACGAAGCTCTTGGATCTTTGCCCGTTATCGCGGAGGATTTGGGTTATATGACGCAGGAGGTCTATGAGTTCCGGGAGAGGTTCGGCTTCTCCGGCATGAATGTTTTGCAATTTGCATTTAATCCCGATGCATCAAACGATCATC
>FZPS01000004.1_pt203 | contig 15870 bp, 14 predicted proteins | sample 1817821 | NCBI WGS metagenome assembly FZPS01 (sample SAMEA104158645, study PRJEB21678) | metagenome | place: Germany | collected 2015-04-21
ATACAATACTCCTTGTTATAGTTTCTGCTTTGCTTGCTTTTTTTGCTCCCGGTTTTTCAGGTATTTCGCTTGCACAAAATAACGCCTTAAAATTGCGCCTCTATAAATACGATTGGCTTGAAGAAAATCCCGATATTGCTCAAACTAAGGAGCGAAAACAGATACCCTGGGACGAATTGCTTGCTGAAGACGATGAAATTATCGGGCCGAGAAGTTTTAAAAGCTTAATTTTTCCTTGGAAATAAAGGAGATAAAAATTTTATGTCACGTACTATTGTTCCAAAAAATTATACTTCGCTTTTATCGGTTAAAGAGACGGAATACGCGATTGTTCTTATAAAAGATTTTTTCCAACTTGCCTTATCGACAGAGCTAAACCTAACGCGCGTTACCGCACCTATGTTTGTCGAGCAAGGGAAGGGCTTAAATGATGACCTTACCGGTGTTGAGCGAGCTGTCAACTTCCCTGTAAAAGATATGGATGACAGGCGGCTTGAAATAGTGCATTCTCTTGCAAAATGGAAGCGTGTAAAGCTCTCAGACCTTGGTTTAGAGCAAGGTTTTGGTATTTATACCGATATGAATGCGATTCGTGCTGATGAAGAACTCGACAATATTCACTCGCTCTATGTTGATCAATGGGATTGGGAACTGGTGATTGGAGAAGAAAATCGCAGTGTTGAGTACTTAAAAGAGGTCGTAAAAAAAATATATCGCTGCATGAAACGGACGGAGTTTTTTCTCTACGATCGCTACCCGCAGTTGGAAATACGCTTACCTGAAAAAATTAGCTTTATTCATGCACAGGAATTGCTGGATAGATATCCTGACCTTTCTCCAAAAGAGAGAGAAAATGCAGTGGCAAAGGAGTTTGGTGCGGTCTTTATAATTGGCATTGGTGCAAATCTTTCAAATGGTATGCCTCACGACGGGCGCGCTCCTGATTATGATGATTGGATTACAAAAACAGCTGATGGAAGGCAAGGATTAAATGGGGACCTTCTTTTGTGGAACCCACTTTTGAACTCTGCCTTGGAATTATCGAGTATGGGGATTCGCGTTTCACCAGAAAGCCTAAAAGCGCAACTTATCGAGAGAAAGTGTACCCAACGCGAGAGCTTGTTTTTTCATAAAAAATTGCTCAAGGGAGAATTACCGCTTTGTATAGGCGGAGGGATTGGGCAATCGCGGCTTTGTATGTTTTTTCTGCAAAAGGCCCATATAGGCGAGACACAGGTAAGCACCTGGCCTGAAGAAATGATCGAAATCTGCAAAAAATCGGGAATACAACTTTTGTGACAGAGCAAAAATTTACTGCCCGTGAACTCGAAGAGGGCTTGGGAACTTTTTTTACGAGGGGTTTTTCTCATATCCGTGTGGAAGATAGCTCTTTAACAGAAAATAAACAGGCGCTTTTAGCATTTTTGCGCTCTATAGCAAAAAAAGAAGGGCAGGTTTTGTTTGAGTTTTTTCTTTCTGTTGAAATGCTTGAAAAGGACATAGTCAATGCACTTGTAGAAACAGCTTCGACCCTTGTTATCTCTTTCAATGGAGGAGAGCAAAAGAACTTTGCAAAAAAAATTGCCCTGCTAAATGACCTCGGTTTGTCTTTTGGTTTTATTGTTGAGCTAAATGAAAAAAACACCGAGACAAAAAAACTTTTTTCTCGCCTTCTTGAAGAAATCGCAGGTTATTTTCCAAATCATGTGTATTTTTCTTTTGAAAAGAGCTTTGCATCTAAACTCACTGAAAAAGATGCAGAGCTTTTACGCGCGATTTCATATTGCTTTGAATTATTTTACACAGAAGGAAGGGCGGTTCCCTGGTTTAAAAGTCTTTTGCTCAGCTTAAAGATTTCTGCCTATGCCTTTATTTCAGATTTTTACGAGTGGTTTCTTTTAAATAATTATACACTTCCTACCGAGACAGAGGAAAAATATCCGTTTGCAAAAATTTTAAAGATGCAAGAGCGTTTTATTCAGTTTAAGTTAGAAGAAAAAAAAATATCCTATATTTATCCCGTGGTAGAAGATATCTTGCGCTTGCATGCCGCTTTTTCGGAAGCAATTGTTGAAGGAAAAGAGACAGAGCTTGTTTTACATTATAGCCCCGAAGATACTTTGAGTCCTTCTTCGTTTTATTTTTTACGCTTTTATGATGAAGTATGCGCTGAAAAGACAGCAATTCGTGTTTTTCTTACAGAAGAAGGACCAGAATATGAAATTTTACCATTTTTCACTTGACCCTTTTTTTTAGTCTTAGTATTTTAAGAGTAGAAACTACAACAAAATAACAGGATATGTGATGAAAGAGGCAGAAAAAAAGGACAAAAAAGCCGTGGAGCAAGATGAAGCAGAAAAGCTAAAAAAGGATGAAGACTTGCAAAATGAGCTGAATGAGGAAGAGATTCGCGAAAAAGAAGTAAGCGAAACATGTGAAAAAGAAGAAAAAACACTTGAAGAAGAACTTGAGTGTTTGAAAAAAGAAAACGCTGACTTAAAAGACCAATACTTACGGAAACTTGCAGAATTCGATAATTATCGAAAACGCATGATTAAGGAAAAGCAAGAAGCAATTGATTATGCAAACACGAATCTCTTGCTCGACTTGCTTACCACTCTCGATGATTTTGACCGTGCTATTCAAGCTGCAAGTCAAAATTCAGGCGAAGAGAAAAAAGGTGATAAAAAACAGGCTGAGGCTTCTATCCTCGAAGGCTTATGTTTGATGAACAAACAAATGCTTTCTATGCTTGAAAACAAATATAATCTCCTGCCCTTTGGCAAGGTTGGGGAAGTCTATGACCATGACAGGCATGAGGCAATCGGTTCCATGCAAATGCCAGTTGCCGAACCAGTCCTTGCAGAAGTATATTTAAAGGGCTATCTCTTAAAAGATCGAGTGATTCGTCCTGCAAAGGTAATGGTGCATATGCCCGATGGAACAGAGACGGAAAAATAAAAAAGCGAAGCTTTAAAAAGCTTAATAAAGATAGGGTCAATAAAAGACCAAATATACGAGCAATATGCTCAAAAATATGGAGAATATTATGGGAAAAATTATTGGAATTGACTTAGGAACAACAAACTCTTGTGTTTCAGTTATGGAAGGCGGTGAGCCAATTGTTATTCAAAACTCTGAAGGTGGACGAACGACTCCTTCGATTGTCGGATTTACCGCAAAAGGTGAGCGAGTTGTAGGGCAACCTGCAAAAAACCAAATGATAACAAACCCCGAAAACACAGTCTACTCTATTAAACGTTTTATAGGACATCGATATAACGAGCTTTCAGCCGATGCAAAAAAGGTGCCTTTTAAGGTGGAACCTTACGGAAATGACGATATTCGTATCAATGTTGGCGGAAAACAATATTCTACACAAGAAATTTCTGCATTTACGCTTCAAAAAATGAAAAAAACTGCTGAAGACTATCTTGGAGAAGAAGTAACAGAGGCTGTTATCACAGTTCCTGCATATTTTAACGATGCACAAAGACAGGCAACAAAGGATGCGGGAAAAATTGCGGGGCTCGATGTAAAACGAATTATAAATGAGCCAACTGCGGCATCTTTAGCCTATGGTTTTAACAAGGACCAAAAAAACGAAAAAATGATTGCGGTCTACGACCTCGGCGGTGGTACCTTTGATATTTCTATTCTTGAACTCGGTGATGGTGTTTTTGAAGTAAAATCTACCAACGGTGATACGCGCCTTGGTGGAGATGACTTTGACCAAAAAATTATCAACTGGCTCCTTGAGGAATTCAAAGCGGATACCAGTATCGACCTTTCTCAAGATAAAATGGCCTTGCAACGTTTGCGTGAAGCAGCTGAAAAAGCAAAGGTTGAGCTTTCAAATGTCGTATCTACAGAAATAAATCTTCCTTTTATTACCGCAGATGCAAGTGGTCCCAAAAACTTACAAAAAACGCTTACTCGTGCAAAATTTGAACAAATGGCAGAAGACCTTTTTGAAAGAACAAAGGAACCTTGTCGAAAAGCCCTAAAAGATGCAGGTATTACCGCAGATAAAATTGACGAAGTTATTCTCGTCGGTGGTTCTACTCGAATGCCAAAGATTATGAGCGTTGTAAAAGAGCTTTTTGGAAAAGAAGGTTCAAAGGGTGTAAATCCAGATGAAGCTGTGGCAATTGGTGCTGCAATTCAAGGTGGTATCTTAGGAGGCGATGTAAAAGACGTATTGCTCCTTGATGTTACTCCGCTTTCACTCGGAATCGAAACAATGGGTGCGGTGTTTACAAAGCTTATTCCACGAAATACAACTATCCCTACGAAGAAGAGCCAAATTTTCTCGACTGCAGCGGATGGACAAACAGCGGTATCTATTCACGTTATGCAAGGTGAAAGAGAAATGGCTAGCCAAAACCGAACACTCGGACGCTTTGACTTGGTTGGTATTCCTGCAGCTCCTCGTGGTGTACCACAAATCGAAGTTACATTTGATATTGATGCAAATGGTATTGTGCACGTATCTGCAAAGGACCTTGGAACAGGAAAAGAGCAACATATTCGTATTGAATCTTCAAGTGGTTTAAGCGAAAGTGAAATAGAACGCATGGTAAAAGAAGCTGAAGCAAATGCAGAAAATGATAAAAAAGAGCGGGAAAAAGTTGAAGTTAAAAACGAAGGCGATTCTTTGCTCTATTCTGCAGAAAAATCACTGAAAGAATTGGGCGATAAGGTTGATCCTTCCGATAAGCAAAAAATCGAAGCAGCTTCGGCAGACTTAAAACAAGCTTTATTGGGTGATGATATTGAACTTATAAAAGAAAAAACAGAAGCTTTAAAACAAGCATCCTACAAGATTGCTGAAGAACTTTATAAACAGCAACAAGCTGCTGGAGGGGATGCAGGAGATGCAGGCTTTACACCAGGCGCCGATGCAGATTCTTCTACAGGGCCAACTTCTGGCACTGCCGATGATGTCGACTATGAGGTAGTTGACGACGACAAATAAAAACTTGTAGCATGAGCTTATAAAATAGGTTTGTTTTATAGACTCAAAATATGACAAAAGCAAGGGAGCGCTCTGAAAATTTGGGAGCGTTCTTTTGCAGTTTAAACTTAGATTACCGGAAGGATACAATGGCAAAAAGAGATTATTATGAAGTACTCGGTGTGCAAAAAGGCGCCTCAAAAGATGAAATAAAAAAAGGTTATAGAAAGCTTGCAATTCAATACCATCCAGATAAAAATCCCGGTAACAAGGAAGCAGAAGATAAGTTTAAAGAAGCGACAGAAGCTTATGAAGTTTTAGCTGATGATGAAAAACGCCAGCTTTACGATCAGTACGGCTTTGCAGGTCTTGAAGGAATGGGTGGCGGTGGAGCTGATTATTCCTCTGTTTTTCGCGACTTTGAAGATATTTTCGGCGATTTTGGCGGTGTTTTTGAAAATTTCTTTGGAGGAGGCCGTCGAAGATCTTCCAGAACAGCAAGCGGTCAAGGCGAAAGCTTACGCTATGATTTAGAAATAGACTTTAAAGAAGCCGTTTATGGTACAAAGGCAGAAATAGCCTTCCAACATAATGAACAATGTGGTTCCTGTGGTGGAAGCGGTGGTTCAGATGGTGCTAAACGTCAAACCTGTAAAACCTGTAATGGAGCGGGGCAGGTACGACGCAATGCAGGTTTTTTCTCTGTTGCACAAAGCTGTCCGAGCTGCGAAGGACAGGGAACAACTATAGATAAGCCGTGTAAACTTTGCGGCGGTTCAGGCTTACAACCCAAGCGTAAGAAAATTATTGTCAATATTCCTGCAGGAGTTGAAGATGGAAAGCGCATTACCATACCTCAACAGGGAAATGCGGGCAAAAATGGTGGCCCTCCTGGGGACCTCTTTGTTATCTTGCATATAAAACCGCATAGTTATTTTGAACGAAGTAGAAATGACTTGTATTGTGCTGTACCTATTTCTATGACACAAGCAGCTTTAGGGGCAGAAATTCAAATAAACTCACTCGATGATAAAACAATTAAACTGAAAGTACCGCAGGGAACCCAACATGGAAAACTGCTGCGTTTAAAAAATGAGGGCGTGCCAATTACGGGAACATCGAAAAAGGGCGATTTATACATTAAAATAATAGTAGAAATCCCTACACATATTTCAGCAAAGGGAAAGGCTGCTTTAGAAGAATTTTCAAAGATTGAAGGAGAAAAAACGAATCCATCGTTAATAGCGCTTGCTAACTTGCGAAATTAAAAGCCTCAATACTTCTTTGCCTCACAAATTTATCATTGGTTAGGACTTTTTACTTAAGCTTTCACGCTTTTACACCGTTATTAGTAAAAGACTGTTTTTGAAAGTTTTGCTTTCCTTAATATGATTATTGTGTTATACTTTCAGTGTTTGTTGGTCAACTAATATTCTTTTTTTTGTAGAGGCTTATATGTATAAGATACGACGTCGGTTTTTTATTCTTGGGACAAATATTTTATTTGCGATATTATTTGCAATAGTTACCATTTTTTTATTACCTGAAGGTTCTTTTCTTCCCGCTTTTTTAATTGCTTTGATTGTTTTTATCGTATTTCAAGTGATAACTTCAAATATTTCAACAAATCAAGTAAAATTATTGTATAAGAGAGCACTTGAAACGAAAGAGACAGCATTGCTTTCTGAATTCGTCAAGAAGCTACGATTTTCTTACTCTGTAGACGATTTAATGGAATCAGTAGAAGTCGTTTTGGAGGATAAGGGAGATTGCTCTGTCTTATATATAGACAGAAGCACTCATTATGTTATTTATAACAGTCCCGATCGTTTAACCACATCTGAAGAAACGATGCGAGTGCTCTCTCTCAATTATGGCAATGCGTGGCCCAATGGCTATTATTTTATAGACGAGCATTTTGGAATAACTTCGAACAGACAAAAAACACGCGGTTTTTTTCTTGTGCATGAGGATATGCATTTTTATGTGTTTTGTCGGTATACTCGTTTATTTGAGCCTATTATTTTCCCTCAGTTGTATAATGAATTTATACGTTTTCAACAGAGAGCCAAAACGATATCTGGTTTAAGTGAAATTGCTGAACTTTCCAAAGAATGGTCATTACTTGCTGAAACACAAAAATCTTTTCTCCCTCAGGTGATGCCTGATATACCAAAACTTGATGTTGCAGCTTACTTTCGTCCTCTTGTAAACGTCTCTGGTGACTACTATACCGTTTTACCCATGGATGAAAACAAAACGCTTGTTATGCTTGGTGACGTTTCAGGAAAGGGCCTTGCAGCAGCCCTTGTTATGGGCTTGGTTATGAACGTTGTAAAGATAATCGAAAATAAAGAGGACCTAGCACAAATTGTTCGTTCCATAGATGAAGCAATAAAAGGTATGAAACTGCAAGATAAGTATACGGTGTTGTTCATTGGAATTATTGACACAAAAGAAATGGTTATTCGATATATAAATGCTTCTATGTCTGATCCAATCGTTGTAACACAGACACCGTCTGGGTATAAGATCAAACCCCTAGCATCTAATTGTTCTCTTATAGGTATTCTTGACCTCGATGACGTGGTGGTTGCAGAGCAAAAACTGTACAAGGGCGACCTTGTTTTAATGGCTTCAGATGGTGTTTCTGAGGTAATGAACGAAGATGGTATAGAACTCGGTGATACAGAACTCTATCTTGAAACTATAAAAAACTCTGCCAATAAATCTGCACAAAAATTTATAGACGACATTGAAGATTTAGTTATGGAATATAAAGGCACAAACAAATTACGTGATGACGTAACAATGTTGGTTGCAAAGGTGGATAGATAAACATGATCTTTTTATTAATAAATTTAGCAATTACAGTTTTTTTAATGTCTTTTTCTAGAAAAATAGATACTCAGGGTGATTTTTTTAAGTTTCAAAGATTAGCCAATTTAGTTATAGATGCCTTCTTTGTAACCTTATTGCTTACAATCACTATTTTGACATCATTCATTAAAAATGATGGTTTGACAGGCACCGCTACTGCATTAACTTTTTTTCTTCTTTCCTTATTTTCAACAGATTTTTTATTGTTTTGTTTTCAATTCCCTCATTACAAAAAGAGTATTGTAGCAGGCATATTTAAAATCCTTGTTCTTATAGCGTCTTTTATTGTTATTTTTTTTAAGGTTGATTTTATTGGCTTAAGTTTGACTGAAGGGTTTATTTTTAATGGGTCTCCTGTTTTAGGTCCATTAAATTGGGCACACTTGCATTTACTTATTTTTATTTTTGGACTTCCTTTTTTGGGAATAATTTCTTTCCTATTCCGAATAACCTTTATCAAAGGTAAATTATTAAAACAGCAAATACTTGTGAGCATCGGTGGTGTTTTCTTGTGTTGGGTTTTTATGAGTCTACTATTTATTGGCTCCATTCAATTAAATCCTATGTTGAATACCTTGTTTCCTCTTGGTTTTGTGCTTTTTTTACTTGTAACATACAAAGGTTTTACTCTTTCTTCGTATTATGATACAACAACTCTAGTTCGTGCGGCAATTAAAGGCGCTGTTAACTTCTTGCTGCCTGCGATTCTCAGTGGACTTGGTTACGCATTGTTTTTACCGATACGAGAAACAAGTCGCCTGTACTTTGTTTTAATTTTCTTTGGGTTTTCCTTTTTATTATTTTTTATAAACTATTATGTGGTTAAAATAACAAAAAAAAGTTTTGGAGTTGCAGAAATTGATTATGCCAATACCTTACAAGAGGGTTTGGCAAGTTTAGATTATAATGAAAGTGCTAGTGAAGTAAGTGAGGCGCTTTTCACAGTTTTGCAAAATACAACGCAAGTTGAAGCCTTAGATGTGTTAATAGAGCTTAATGAGCGAGAGCTTGTAACAGCATATAGCTCGCAAGACAAAGTTAAAATGTTAAAGGTTAATCCTGATGTTTTTGATGTTATTTTGAATGCAGATCGTCCTATTATATTTAAGTCACAGGCTATGACACATCACGTACTTGCGGGTATAAAAGATGAATTAATTTCTATGTTTGAAGAATTGGAAGCAGATGCCATAATCTTCTTACATCAGGGAAGAAATATTTTTGGTGCTATCGTTTTGAGCGAAAAACGTCTGGGTAATATTTTTAGTACCTATGATTACGATACCTTTTTAGATTTGTATTCTTACTTTTTTGTCTATGGCTATTATATGATGAATATTGCAAAGGAAGCTATTATTGGTACGGTAAGTCGTGAGTTGCAGTTTTCGGGACAGATAATTCAGTCTATTCAAGATAATGTGGATACTATAGATAATCCAAAAGCGGATATAGGATATATCTCTACATCGGCACATAACCTAGGTGGAGAATTTATAGATTTTATAAAACTGGGCGAAGATCGATATATTTCAATAATTGCAGACTTGAGTGGAAAAGGTATTAATGCGAGTATGTCTATGGTTATTGTGAAGTCACTTTTACGGACCTTCTTGATGGAAACCACTGACTTTAAGGAACTGGTACAAAAGGTAAACTATTTTATTCGTATGAACCTGCCTAAGGGAACTTTTTTAGCTGGTATTTTTATGCTCATTGATTTTTCAGAAAATGCCTTGTACTATGTGAACTGTGGTATTCCTGCCTTATTTATGTATAACCAAACCTATAATAACGTTATTGAAATACAAGGTGATGGGAAGGTTCTGGGTTTTGTAAAAGATGTCAGTTCTCTTGTAAAAGTAAAAAAAATAACGCTTAATCCTGGCGATATTATCGTTGGTTGCACACATGGTCTCATAGAGTCAAAATCTATGAGAGGTGAAGCTTTTGGTAAGGAGCGAATTCAAAAATCTATTCTTGAAAATCTTTCCTACCCATCAGAGCGAATGGTTAGTTTTATGCAAACAAACCTTTTGGAATTTACCTCACGAGAGCTCGATGATGACGTTTCAATTTTGGCTATTAAGTATTTATCAAGGTAGGTTATATGGAACAGTTAAAGATAATCGAAAAAAAAGGTGCAAACTATGTCCTTCTAGAAGCTACAGGTGAGTTAACCGCAAACACTTTTACAGAACTACAATCTAAGATTTTTGGTTTAATTGAAGAAACAAATGTGGTTCTAGATATGGCAGAAGTAGTGCAAGTTGATTCTTCTGGCTTGGGGGTTATCATGGCCGCCTTCAATGATGCAGAAGATTTTGGACAAAAACTCTATATTATGCGTCCTTCAAATGAAGCTCGTAAAGCACTAGAATCGACCGGTTTTATAGATTTCTTTCCTATTATTCAGGCAGTAACTGAAGCTTTATAATATGGGACAAACTATTTTGAAAAAAAACGCAGTTAGCATAAAGTCGGTGGCTTTTTGTCTATGTATACTTTTCCTTGTCTCTTGTTCAAAGGCTGAGCAGCAGAAGTCACATTCATCATTACTTGAAGCTAAACAAGAAATCATTTCAATTTCAGAAGCGATGGAAGAAAAAGTGAGTCCTACTATTTTAAAACTTCAAAAGGTACTCCAACTTTTTCCCACTTATGGGGCAGCAGGAAGTGGCGAAAATGCAGGTCTGTATCTTGCTGAAAAAAACGAAATTGTACATAGGATTTTGAAAAATCAAGAAATCTTTCTCAATGATTTAGAAAGGCTTTTGCAAAATGATACAAAGAATCTTTTGCGCTTAGTTGATAAAAAACATTTTCTTGAAAAGGAAGATAATCCAAAAGATATAATTCCTTTAAAACCGAACAATGCCTATTTGCTCAATCGAAATGATCTTTCTCTCCGGGATTTTGTTGAAGATGCGCTTCGTAAAATGTCATTTGCTGCAAAGGAGGAGGGGGTTACTATTGTTGCAAGCTCTACCTACCGCTCGTATGAGTATCAAGATGGCTTGTATGAGCGCAATGTAAAGGAGCTTGGACAAGAAGCTGCTGACAGAGAATCTGCTCGACCAGGGACGAGTCAGCATCAGCTCGGAACCGTTGTTGATTTTGGCTCTATTACAGATGAATTTGCTCTAACAAAGGCTGGTATCTGGCTCGACAATAACGCAAGTCGCTTTGGCTTTTCGCTTTCCTTTCCACAGGGCTATGAAGAAGTTACCGGTTATCGCTGGGAGTCTTGGCATTACCGCTACATCGGTCTTGAAGCCTGCCTTTTTCAAGAAGCCTATTTTAATAATATCCAACAATATATGCTTGAGTTTATACATTTGTGGAAAAATCTCGATTAATCTCGATTGAAGTTATTTCTTCATAGCAAAGTAAGCTAAAATAAAAGTTGCGAGAATAGACCAAAAAAAAGCTTCCACAGGGGAAGCTTTTTTTATCTTTATACAACTATGTTTACGATCTTGTTTGGAACAGCAATTATTTTTTTCACAGTATTTCCGTCAAGGTATTTTTGTACAGCTGAGCATGAAAGTGCTTGTTTTTCAAGTGCTTCTTTTTCGGTGTTCATAGCTGTTTCAAATTTATCTCGTATTTTACCATTTACTTGCACGATAATTGTAACACTGTCATCTTTACAAAAGGCTTCATTGTATTGCGGCCAGCTTTCTTGGGATACGCTTGCTTTGTTGCCGAGTTTTTCCCACAGTTCTTCTCCTAGATGAGGTGCATAGACATTGAGCATTTTTACAAAGTCCGAGAAGAGCGCCTTTGGAAGTTCTGTAAGTTTTGAAACTTCATTTACAAAAATCATCATTTGGCTGATTGCTGTGTTAAAGCAAAGGTTTTCTGTGTCTTCACTTACTTTTTTTATTGTTTTGTGAAAAAGCTTTCTTATTTCGATGAGTTTTGTATCTTCTATTGTATTAAGGTCAATGTCTACTAATGGTTTTTCACTCAAAGCCCATACTTTTTCTAGAAAACGATGCACGCCGACTAAGCCTTGTGTGCTCCAAGGTTTTGACACCTCAAGGGGCCCCATAAACATTTCGTACATACGAACAGAGTCTGCACCGAAGTCTCGTATAACATCGTCGGGATTGATGACATTTTTCAAGGACTTTGACATTTTTGCGATTACTCGCTCTAAGCTCTCTCCAGTTTCTTTGTCGGTAAAAGTGCCGTCGGCGTTTTCTTCTACCATGTCGGTGGGGACGAGCATTTTATTTTTACGCTGAAAGGCATAGCTTGTTATCATTCCTTGGTTTACGAGTCTTTGGAATGGTTCGATCGTATTTACCAAGCCAAGGTCGTAGAGTACCTTGTGCCAAAAACGTGCATAGAGGAGGTGGAGGACTGCATGTTCAGCGCCCCCGACATAGAGGTCAACGGGCATCCAGTATTGTATTGCTTCCTGGCTTGCAAAAGCCTTCTCGTTTTGAGGATCGAGGTAGCGCAAATAATACCAGCAAGAACCTGCCCATTGTGGCATAGTGTTTGTTTCTCGTTTTGCCTTTCCTCCGCATTTTGGGCAAGAAGTGTTTACCCAATCAGTGATTCCAGCAAGGGGGCTTTCTCCAGTTCCCGTTGGCTCATAGCTTTTTACATTGGGAAGTTCCAAGGGAAGTTCATCTTCTGGAATGGGGACGATGCCGCAGCTTTCGCAGTGTACGAGGGGGATGGGTTCTCCCCAGTAGCGTTGACGACTAAAGACCCAGTCGCGAAGTTTGTAATTCGTCGCTTTTTCACCAATGCCTTCTTTTGAAAGTTTTTCTATAATTGCCTCTGTTGCCTCTTTTGTAGAAAGACCTGAAAATTCTCCTGAGTTTATAGAATAGCCTTCGTCGACAAAGCAGTCCTGTATCTCGGCAAAAAGCTTTGGATTGTTTTGAACAAGCTCTTCAAGAGTGCCTTTTTCTAAGGCTTCTCGAATAACCTTTTCTCCCCCAATAGCTTCTACTTCTTCAGGCTTTGCTACTACCTTTATGATGGGAAGTCCAAACTTCTCTGCAAAGGCTCCGTCTCGCTCGTCGTGGGCAGGGACAGCCATAATAGCACCTGTTCCGTAAGAGATGAGGATATAATCAGAAACCCAAATGGGTATGAGTGCATTATTGACTGGGTTTATTGCATAGCTTCCTGTGAAGACGCCTGTTTTATCTTTTGCAAGGTCGGTTCGCTCAAGGTCGCTTTTCATAGCAGCTTTTTCGATATAATTTTCTACTGCTTTTTTTTGTTCCGTGCTTGTAAGTTTTTCTAAGAGCGGATGTTCAGGAGCGACAACCATGTAGGTAGCGCCAAAGAGGGTGTCCGCCCGAGTTGTGTATACCTTTAGCGAGTTTTCAGTTGCCTTGCCATCTGCATCTGCGATGATAAAAGAAACTTCAGCTCCAGTGCTTTTTCCTATCCAGTTTTTTTGCATAAGCTTGATAGATTCTGACCAATCTAAGCCGTCTAGGTCTTCGAGGAGGCGTTCTGCATAGGCAGTGATTTTGAGAATCCACTGGCGAATTTTTTTTCGGGTAACGGTATTGCCACAGCGGTCACAGCGACCATCTTTTACTTCTTCGTTTGCAAGCCCTGTTAAGCAGCTCGTACACCAGTTGATGGGAGTTTCTGCTTCGTAGGCAAGCCCACGTTTATAGAGTTGGAGAAAAATCCACTGTGTCCAACGGTAGTAGTCAGGGGTACAGGTTGATATACAACGATCCCAGTCGTAGCTAAAACCAAAAGACTTAATTTGTTTTGTAAAATGCTCGATATTTTCGTTTGTGGTAAGACTCGGATGTGTTCCTGTTTTTATAGCATAGTTTTCTGCAGGTAGTCCAAAGGCATCGTAACCCATGGGATGGAGTACATTGTAGCCATTCATGCGTAAATAGCGACAGTAAATATCTGTGGCTGTATAGCCCTCTGGGTGCCCCACGTGCAAACCTTGGGCTGAAGGATAGGGAAACATGTCTAGGACGTAACGTCGTTTTTCTTTTGGAAAGGATGCGTCCTCTTTTACCTTAAAAGTTTTATTTTTTTCCCAAAAAGCCTGCCATTTTTTTTCTATCTCTTGAAAAGGATACTGAGCCATATACTACCTCGATAAAATGTTTGTAAATATATCAATGATTTTTTTGATACTTTATAATTATATCTATAGTAGCATAAAAAAAGGCTAAGGTTCAAGAAGAAAATTGCGACTGATTAGCCTATTTCCTTATCTGAGAAAAAAGGAACGTATTGCATATCGATTTTCATAATATGGTTTGTTATCCAATCCATTAAAAAGTCGAGAACACTTACACTGATGCCGAGTTCTCCTTTGTTGTTTCGTTCGATGAGTTCACCGATTTTATCGACATAAATCTTATGTTGTGCTTTATGTTCTTCTTTTTTAGGATAGTCGTACTTGTCAAAGGCTCTTTCTTCGTTTCCAAAATGATGTACGGTATAATCGGAAAGCTCTTGTAAGATGCCTCCTATAACTTGAGCAGCTTTTCGCGCCTTCATCGCATCGCTTACATCATTTATAAGCGAAATAAGTTTTTTATGTTGGTCATCTATGCTTTGTATACCAACCGCAATTTCTGGTGTCCATTCAAATAGGGTCATGAGTGTCTCCTGTTTTTAGTTTCAAAAGTTACTACTAGTATAACACAAAAAAGGCATAAAGGATAGGAAAAAATAAAAAGTTTTGACAGATGGTTTTCCCCTTCTTGATAAAAAAAAGCGAATTGCATACAATTATTTTTAGGTGGTATGCAATTGTCAAAATCTCAATCAAATAAAAACTCCCCCTTTATCCATTACAATTTTTCTGGATACTTAAAAGAGCTTTTGAAGATGTTTTTCGTTTTTTTCAAAATAGGCTTTGTTACCTTTGGTGGTGGCATGGCGATGCTTCCCATTCTTGAACGCGAACTTGCGCAAAAACGGGGGTGGACGACTTTTGAAGACCTCATGGATTACTACGCGATTGCACAAATTACCCCGGGAATTATAGCGGTGAATGTGGCAACTTTTTTGGGTTATAAACGGCTTGGTGTTTTTGGAGGAATTATTACAACTCTCGGTGTTGTTTTTCCTTCTCTCATTGTTATTTCTATTGTAGCTGCTTTTTTGTCTAGTATTGAGCATATCCCAGAAGTGCAGCATGCGCTCATCGGGATGAATGTAGCTGTTGCAGCCATGCTTACAAAAATACTTTGGACATTCATAAAAACAACGATTAAAACATGGAAAAATATTTTTGGTATAGCTCTTGCCTTACTTGCCTTTGTAGCTGTGGCAATTTTTAAAATAGACTCATCTATTTTAATTCTCGTTGGTGCCTTGAGTGGTCTCAGCCTTCATGGAATTCAAATGCTATCAAAAAAACGCAAGGAAAGAGGACAAGAAAAATGAGTCTTTGGGAATTATTTTGGGTATTCTTTTATGTGGGACTTTTTACCATCGGTGGTGGGCAGGTTGCGATTACACTCATGCAACAAATCTTTTTTTCAAAAAATCTTATAAGTCCTGAGCGCTTTTTCAATATGGTCGCAATTTCTGAAAGTACTCCCGGTCCCATTGGGATAAATATGGCAACTTATATAGGCTATGAATTTTATGGCGTTTGGGGTGGTGTCATAACAACGCTCGGAACAGTGCTTCCGTCGATAATTATAATTACGATAATCGCTTCATTTTTCTTCAAAATTCAAAATAAGCCCCTGGTACAAGCAGCTTTCAATGGGCTCAGACCAACTGTTACCGGTCTTATCGCTGTTGCCGCTTGGCTTATCTTTCGGGTTGCGGTTCTAGATCTCGCATCTTATGCAGAAAGCAAGCTCTTTGCTTCCTTATTCGATATAAAAACAATTATTCTATACCTTGTGTTTTTGATACTCTTTTTTAAAACAAAACTGCACCCAGTCCTTTTTATGGTTCTCGGTGCAGTTTCTGGTATTTTGATTTTACACTAGTTTTTTGCAATCTCTGCAATGCTTGAAACTAAGCCTGTCATATTTTGTAAATCAGCAGGTATGATG
>FZPS01000191.1_pt36 | contig 15868 bp, 12 predicted proteins | sample 1817821 | NCBI WGS metagenome assembly FZPS01 (sample SAMEA104158645, study PRJEB21678) | metagenome | place: Germany | collected 2015-04-21
GTTTAAGGCTTTGGCATCCGAATTGCCTTGTAAGAAGAGAAGCCTGCATTGCCTCCCAGATTGAGGGTACCCGCGGGGAAAGCGAACACTACGCTCGCAAGTAGTGTGATAAACAAAATAAGAAATGTCTTTTTCATTGTGAGTCTCCTTTAACTTCTTTAATGGCAATATAATCGCTTTGGAGCAGTAGGCAAGTTTTATCGCGAATTGTCTCGATAATAATTTTTGATAATTCTTGGCCATTTTCGCCCGTCATTTCTATGCCTTCCTTACTGGATTCTGGTCATGATGTGGTCATGATATGGTCATAGGCATGAGCATATCATAGGCGGAAGGTGAGCTGTATCCTATAGGGGAGCAAGGGCTTAGGGGTACGGAAGAAATGGTCATGAGGGGAGCGGAATTGATACTATAAGCGGCAAGAGTCTGCAGGATAAGGAAATAGCTTGTAAGATGAAGATGAAACAATAAAAATATGCAATTTCTTGGATGCTGAATATGATGTTTTTTTTGAAAGCTTTTTAAAGGCAAAAAATGATGATTCGGCTCAATAATTTGGATCATGAAAAGAGTTGACAGATAAAAGACAAGAATAATAATTGTAAAAGTAGAAGATGATAATATAAAAGATTATAACCGATAAGAAACAAAGGCTGAAAACTATGGGAGATCAATCGCAAGTAAAATCCCTGCAGAGGGTAGCAGATCACGGTGAGGTGTTCACCAATATTAGAGAAGTAAATGCTATGTTAGATCTCGTAAAACACGAGACTGAGCGCATAGAATCTCGCTTTTTGGAGCCGGCATGTGGGACAGGAAACTTCCTTTCAGAGATCCTCAGAAGAAAGCTTAATGTAGTGCAGGCACGCTATCAAAGCAGTCAGTTCGATTTTGAATTCAACTCAATAATTGCAATATCATCCATATATGGCATTGATATTATGGAAGATAATGTTGCTGAATGCAGAAAACGCCTCTTTGATATCTTTAACGAGGAATACTATCAAAAACTATATACAGATTCATGTAAACAAAGCTGTAAAGATTCAGCTCAATACATTCTAAGCCTCAATATTGTTTGGGGTGATGCCCTTACCATGAAAACAATTTCAAATCCTGATGAAGCCATAATGTTCCCGGAATGGTCGCCAATCAATGGAAGCCAGATCCAGCGCAGAGACTTTACTTATGACATGCTTGTTCCGGGCTATGCTTCAACAGAAATTGACGATGAACTCGATGTTTTCGGCTTGATTTCAGACTTAGGGGAAGAGGCTTATATACCTAATCCACAAAAAGTTTATCCACCTGCGCATTTCTTGGAGTTGCAAAATGTTGAAAAACACTGACTATAACCCGGATGTGCTTTCTTGTATAGCAAACCTCAGCAGTGATGAAGTATTTACGCCGCCTGAGGTGGTAAATCAAATGTTGGATATGCTGCCACAAAGCTTGTTTAGCAGTAAAGATACCACATTTCTTGATCCTGCAAGCAAGTCCGGCGTATTCTTGCGCGAGATCGCAAAACGCCTTATAATTGGTTTGGAAAAAGAAATACCGGACTTACAAGAGAGATTAAATCATATTTATAGCAAACAACTCTTTGGGATTGCTATCACAGAGCTCACAGCCTTACTATCTCGACGTTCACTATATTGTTCTAAGCAAGCAAATGGTAAATACTCTGTTTGTGAGATATTTGATGATCAGGAAGGCATGATAATATATGAAAATAATGAACATACATGGGATAGAGGGCGTTGCATTTATTGCGGGGCTAATGAAAAGAATTATGACCGTGGAGAAGAGCTTGAAAACCATGCATACACATTTATACACACAGAAAATCCAGAGGAAATATATAATATGAAGTTTGACGTAATTATTGGAAATCCGCCGTATCACATTGGTGATGGTGGCGGTGAGGGGCACAGCACAATTCCTTTATATAATCGCTTTGTTGAACAAGCAATTAAAATGCAACCAACTTATATTTGCATGATTATTCCTGCAAGATGGTATTCAGGTGGAAAAGGACTTGACTCATTTAGAGAAAAAATGCTGAATGATAATAGGATTTTAGAACTACACGATTTTCCAGAGACAAAAGACTGTTTTCCAGGTTTAAACATTAGAGGTGGCGTATGTTATTTTCTATGGTCGTTAAAACATAGTGGTCCAACTAAAGTTTATAATTATAAGAATGGTGTCGTTTCTGTCGAGACACGTCCTTTAAATGTTAAAGGTTTACCATTCCTTTTAAGATATAACAAGTCTGTTAGCATAATAAATAAAGTTCTTTCATTTCAGGAGCCTACTTTTGATACAGTGGTTATGGCAAGAAATGTCTTTAGGATACCATCGAACTTTCAAGATTACTCTAAAGATAAGACTGATGACAAACAAGTGTTGCTGTTTAGGGCTGATAGGTCAAGTAGATCTCTCTCAGACCGAATGGCATATACTAGCATTGGCAGCATCAAAAGGAATATTGACCTTAAAGAAAAAATAAAAGTTATTGTATCTAAAACCAGCCCAGGTGGAGATGATTATCCTCATTCAGTATTAACTGAACCAATAATTGCACCCAAGGGTTCCGTATTTACCGAGACATACTTGTTAATCAAGATTTGTAGTTCACAAAATGAAGCTGAAAACTTAGTTAAATACATGAGTACGAGATTTTTTAGATTTATGCTAAGCTTAGTGAAAAACACTCAAAATATCTCAAGAAATTGTTTTCAGCTCGTTCCGATAATTGATTTAACTCAGTCTTGGTCTGACGAAAAACTATATCATAAGTATAAGCTTACACAGGATGAGATAGATTTTATCGAATCAATGATTCGCCCAATGGAGCTTGAAAATGCCTGATAACTATTTTACATCCCGACCTGATGTTAATCCGGTTATTTATGCTTATGAAGACACAAGCCCACAGTATAAAGGTTTATTAAAGGTAGGTTTCACTTCCAAAAATGCTGAAGAGCGAGTTGCCCAACAATATCCGATAAAGCGTCCCGGACCTTTACCTTATCGCATAGTCTTAGTTGAAAATGCGATGCGTAATGACGGCAGTGTTTTTAGTGATCACGATGTTCACAATATGCTAAAATATAATGGCATTAAGAATCCGGCAGGAGAATGGTTTGAATGCGATTTGCAACAGCTAAAAAATGCTATCCTTGCTGTAAAAACAGGACAATTGATGGAGGTAAGTCGCTCTCATGACTTTTCATTAAGACCGGAACAGGAAGATGCTATTGTTCAAACCATTACTTATTATGAAAGCTGGTATGAAGATAAAAATAATATCGACAAGGCTCCTCATTTTCTATGGAATGCAAAGATGCGTTTTGGGAAAACATTTGCTGCCTACAAGCTGGCTCTCAGAATGGGTTGGACGCGTGTTTTGGTGCTCACTTTTAAGCCTGCTGTGCAAAATGCCTGGGAAGAAGATCTTCTTAGCCATATTGATTTTGAGGGCTGGCAATTCATCAAACCCGGCGGGCTGGATATCAAGGATGCCGATATGGAAAGACCGCTTGTGTGTTTTGGTTCCTTTCAGGATTTTTTGGGAAGAAACACAAATACGGGTGGCATAAAAGCAAAAAATGAATGGGTGCATGCCATCAATTGGGATGCGGTGATTCTTGATGAATACCATTATGGGGCTTGGAGAGAGAACGCAAAAGAGCTGTTTGAAGCAGAAGATGATGAAGAGAGAAGATTTGGTGAAGGTGAAGGCGTAGAATATTATAATGAAGACATTTTGCCTATAACAACTGATTATTATCTATATCTTTCAGGAACGCCATTCAGGGCAATTGCAAGCGGTGAATTCATAGAAGAACAAATATTTAACTGGACTTATGGAGATGAGCAAGCGGCAAAAGCAGCTTGGAAGGGTGAAGATAATCCTTATTTAGCATTACCAAGGATGGTTTTGATGACATATCAATTGCCGGATGCAATAAGAGATATTGCATTAAAAGGTGAATTTAATGAATTTGATCTAAACCTGTTCTTCGCTGCTGAAGGCGTGGGCAACAAAGCTAAGTTCCTGCATGAAGAAGAAGTGCAAAAATGGTTAGATTTAATTCGTGGCGCATTTCTTTCTACCAGTATAAATGATTTGAAGTTAGGAGCAAAAAAGCCGCCTTTTCCTTTTTCTGACGTGAGACTGTTAAATACGCTTTCTCATACATTTTGGTTCTTGCCATCAGTGGCGAGTTGCTACGCTATGAGCAACCTCTTGAAAAAAAGAGTTAATACCTTCTATCATGATTATAATATCGTTGTTGCCGCAGGGCCTCGTGCAGGCATCGGGGCAGATGCACTCCCACCGGTCATGGATGCGATGGAAGATCCTCTGAAAAGCAAAAGCATCACTCTGTCTTGTGGCAAACTGACTACAGGCGTCACTGTGAGGCCTTGGACGGGAATATTTATGCTTCGCAATACAAGTAGTCCTGAAAGCTATTTTCAGGCTGCGTTTCGCGTGCAATCCCCGTGGACTCTGAAAAATCCCGACGGACTCTCTCCAAATGAGGAGCTTATTCTAAAAGAGCAATGCTATGTGTTTGATTTTGCGCCTGATCGAGCTTTGAAGCAAATAGCTGATTATAGTTGCAGACTGAATGTAAATGAGAGTAACCCGGAAAAAAAGGTGGAAGAATTTATAAAGTTCCTTCCGGTCTTGGCTTATGACGGAAGTAGTATGAAAGAAATCGATGCTGCGGGCATTCTTGATATGGCGCTTTCCGGAACCACGGCGACTCTTTTGGCAAGACGCTGGGAATCTGCATTGTTAGTGAATGTGGATAATAGCACTTTGAAGAAATTGATAAGCAACGAAAAAGCAATGCAAGCTCTTATGCAAATTGAGGGTTTTCGTCGGCTGAATCAAGATATCGAAACAATTATCAACAAGAGCGAAGCTGTAAACAAAGTGCGAAGAGAGAAAAGTGAGGAAAAGCTTTCAAGAGAAGAGAAAAAAGAGCTTTCTGCCGATGAGAAGGAATTTAGAAGCAAACGCAGGCAAATACAAGAGAAACTTATCAAGTTCGCGACGAGGATACCTATATTTATGTATCTTACAGATTATAGAGAGCGCAGTTTGAAAGATGTGATCACTCAGTTGGAGCCGGGACTATTTAAGAAAGTGACGGGGCTTAATGTGGATGATTTTGAGCTTTTGGTGAGCCTTGGATTGTTTAATAGTCAGCTGATGAATGATGCGATTTATAAGTTTAAGAGATATGAGGATGCAAGCCTTGAATATACCGGAGTTAATAGACATGCGGGTATGGATATTGGGCTTTATGATACGGTTTTGCATAATGGTGGAGGGAGGGATTGAGTGTTGAGAAAATGGATTATATTTGCAAGGAGATTGTGATTGAGAAAAGCTGAAAACTTTGGAGTATTTTGGTTGCCCAATTCGCCTGATCATAAGTTTCATGGTGAACTTACAATAGTTGATGACTGTATGGGAGTTCTTACAATTCATGTTGGATCTGGTGAGGCTTGGTCTACCATGTCTAATTCTTTCCCGAATTTTACTTGGGAAACATATCCACTGATTTTTGGGAAAATTGGCTATTCACATTACGTTCTAAAAAAGGTTAGACAGTATTCCTCTGAAGTGACTACTGGCAGAGCAACATATCGATTTGAAGCAGATATAACTATTGATCTTGGAGGGCTGTCGTTGCAAAACGAAAAGGAAATAGCTTTCAACAACATGAGGTTTTCACTTGAAGATTTATTTTTCTATATAGGTCAGAAAAATGTTGTGCTCAATATGAACCACGAACAACGAGAGTGTGGAATTCAATATAAAGAACTAAAGTCGGACAATTTCATGTTAGGCAATGATTTCACATATTTTTTTAACCATTCATATGACTATACTTTAGAATATGGGAATTACAACTTTAAAGCAGAAGCGAGAACCGATATTGAGATAACTTCAAAAAAAGACAAGTATGTGTCAGTTGAAAAATGGTTGGAATTAATTGAAAGATCATTTTCTATGTTATTTACATTTTTGATCGGTCGTTATATGTGTCCGATAAATGTGAAAACAAAGGTTTTGACAGATTCAAAACCCCACTTCATAAGAATTTATTATCGGTACTTTAAGAAAAAGAAAGATTATAAGCGAAATAAGAGGATGCGGTTAGGTAGCATAATACCAAAGCTTCCGACCTATTTGTCATTGTTTTATGATTTTGAGAAAAGGTATCCACAAGCAACGGACATATATTTCTCTTTATATAGGCATGACGATATTCTTGAGTACAAGTTTTTAACTGCAGTGTATTCAATTGAAACATTTTCTCGTGACACATTAGAAGATCATTTCTACATTGATGAAAACGATTTTAAAAGCAAATGTTACGAACCGTTAAAACAAGTTATTTTTCATGAACTAAACATCAATAACAGGAGTTTGCAAGAAAACCTTTTGGATAGGGTTCGGTACGCAAACCAACGTTCTTTTATAACATTGTTAAAAGACATAATTGAAAAGCACAGAGATTTATTATCAGAAATTGCGGAAATATGCCCAGACAAAGATTCGCCAAACATCAGAGATATGAGAAATTGGCTTACTCATTACGATCCAAAAACTAAGAAAAAAGCTGATAAGCTTGATCTGATAGAACTATATGATAAAGTGCGTATAATTTTTGAGGTCGCGCTTTATAAGCAGATAAATATGGAAGATGATCATATAATTAGTATTGTAAAAGCTATATATTGAATAAACGCTATGTTAAGTCTCAATAGATTGTGATTGACAAATTTATTCAACAAGCTAAAAAGGGCTTCGACAGCTGTATGTTAAATTCTTATAACTTGCTTCATATTAAGAACAGCAGCTGTTTACAGGATATTAAATCGATTATGGTGAGTAATTGCACGAGGAGACAAAATGCTTAAAAAACTTAGAATTGAAAATTTCAAAGGATGGAAAGATACAGGAGAAATCAATCTTGCCCCTTTGACATTGTTCTTTGGGACAAACAGCTCGGGAAAATCAAGCATCGGACAGTTTTTAGTGATGTTGAAGCAGACTGTAGAGTCTCTTGATAGAAGATCCCCTTTAGTTATCGACACAAAAAATGCAGCAGTCAATCTCGGCTCATATTTTGATATAGTACATAATCGAGACAAAAATAATTCATTAAAATTCCGCTATGAATGGGGTTTAGAAAAAAATATTGAACTACAAGAAAAAGATGGGGGAAAAACTAATCAAATTGATTCTATGAGTTTTGAATCTCAACTCAGGCTTACTTTGACGGAACCTAATACTTTATACATTAAAAGAATGTCTTACGATACTATTGTTGAAAAACCTGATGGTATAGGCGAGCCCCTCAACCTATTTGAATTGTACAAACATGATAAAGAACCAAAAGACTATTATTTAAAGTTGAATAAGAAGTATTTCAAGGAATATAAGCAATTATCACCAATTGGTGAAACCACAAAATATTATATGATGCCAAGCCTTTTTATAAATAGCCTAAAAGAGTTTGAGCTATTGATGGACATTTTCCATGCAAATGAAAATCTTTTCCAAAAAATTTACTATCTTGGTCCATTGAGGATGTCTGCAGAAAGAACATATCCTTGGAGTGGCGCTACTCCTGATAGTGTGGGCTATAATGGTGAAAACACTATATCTGCAATTTTAGCCGCCAAGGATAGAAAACTTAACTTTGGTAAAGGAAAGAAAAGATATTCTTTTCAAGAGATCATAGCAAAAAAGCTAAAACAGATGGGACTTATTGATGAATTCAAATTAGAACAAGTTGCAGGGGCAGAACATGAATATAAGTTAAAAATCAAAACAAAAGGATCAAAAAGCTTTGTTGATCTACCGGATGTGGGTTTTGGTGTATCTCAAGTTCTTCCCGTGATTACTCAATTATTTTATGCACCAACAAATTCGATCATAATAATGGAACAACCCGAAATACATTTGCATCCAAGTGCTCAATCTATACTTGCAGATGTGATGATTGATGCCTTGAATTCAACAGAGAATGGCAAAAAAAGAAAGATTCAACTCATTGTAGAGTCGCATTCTGAACACTTTTTGAGGAGATTGCAGCGAAGAATTGCAGAAAGTAGTGGTGGTGAAAATGAGTTTAACAAATCTTCGGTGCAGGCATATTTCTGTGGCTATGATGATGGTGAAGCCGAGATGACTGCTTTGGAGGTTGATGAGTATGGCTCAATCTTAAATTGGCCTGATAACTTCTTTGGGGATGAGATGGAAGATATTGTAGCTCACTCAAAAGCTGCTATAAAAAAACGCAAACAAGATTTAATGTAGGGGCCACAGATGGAGCTTACGGAAAAATTCATTATTGATACCAACGTTCCCTTAACAGCAAACAAGATACTTAATTATGAGGAAGCCGACTCCAAGCTACTCGACTGTATGGAGATGTGTGTTAAGCTTATTGAGTTAGTTTGTAAAACGAAACAAGGCTTAGTGCTGGACAGCCGTGATGAGATTTTTAACGAATATTGCAATAAGCTAAGTTTTAGCGGCCAGCCCGGCGTGGGAGATAGATTTTTTAAGTGGGTGTATGATAATATGTTCTCATTCCCAAGCGAAGATAGAGTTGATATAACTCCAATCGACGATACTTACGAAGAGTTTCCTGATCATCCCGGGCTTAAAGAATTTGATCCTACCGATAAAATGTTTATTGCAACAGCGAATGCACACACGTCAGATCCGAAGCCGACTATTTACCAAGCTACAGACAGTAAATGGTGGGGCTGGAAGAATGCTTTATCCGAAGTGGGTATATCTGTTCAATTTCTATGCGAAGAATACGTAAAGGACAAACATAACAAGAAACTCCCCGATAGATAAAATGTATAAGTTTCCCAGAACCCCGCATCTTGCCATTCTCGACTCATCGTCTGTCAGAGATGACAAGGTGTTTACAAATCATGAAAGGGCTAACTTTTTAGAGCATGAGATCACCCTCGAAGAGAAGATAGACGGTGCAAATTTAGGCATTTCTTTTGATGAAGAAGGAAATGTTGTTTTGCAAAATAGGGGCAATTTCATCCATGAGCCCTATATGGGACAGTGGAAAGATATAAAGAGCTGGCTGGAAGTCCGTCTTGATGATCTCTTCGATGCGCTGGGAACCGATAAGATAGTGTTTGGCGAGTGGTGCTATGCCATACACTCGATCGAATATAATAGCTTGCCGGATTGGTTTATTGCCTTTGATGTCTTTGATAAAAAAGAAGCTCGCTTTCTTTCGATAAAGCGCAGGAATGCGATAGTAGAAAAGGCGGGTCTTCATGTGATCAGGCAGATTGCGCGTGGTGTTTTCTCTTTAGATGAGATAGTTGATTTCATGGGCAAATCCGCCTATGGAGAGGGATTGATTGAGGGGATATATCTGAGAGCGGATGATGGAGATTGGTTGAAGCAGAGGGCGAAGCTTGTGCGGACGGAGTTTACTCAGGCGATTGAAACACATTGGAGTAAGATGCCGTTAAGGCTGAATGGATTGAGGATATAGGTACTATATTTTAGGTGTTAAAAGCGGGAAGTCTATGAGATATAGTGCTTTGAGTTATTAAGTAAAATTTAATAACTCGATTTATTTGAAATGGTGAAGCTTTTAGGTGTTGAATAAAGTTAAAAAAATGACAGGCGAGGATACAAGAAAGAGGTCAAGTTAACGAGCTAAAAAATAGTTAGTTAAGAGCCAGACAAGTGCCAAGTAGCAGGTCAAGTAAATGAAGCTCAAACTTGCTGTTTTTGTACCATTTTTAAGTGCCATCTATACAAAAGGGCGTTCAGTGAACGCGTAATTGGAAGAACTTACTAACAGGTTGTAAATGGCAGTCTAAACTGGTACACTTTGGCATTTGAATCTGGTACATTTTAAACTTCCGAAACTGGTACAAATTAAACTTCCCTTGACAGTCAGTTAATTGAGAAGCTGGCAATAGAACTCAAGAAGTATGATGTATCAAGAAGCGACAAAAGAGAATTGTACCGTTATTTAAAGTTCTACAAGACCTACCCGGAGATTGTGGAGTCAGTGAGTCCACAATTACAATCGCTTGTGGAGAAGACACTTATCGGCTCAATTTGCCTGCCTGATCCCTAACCAATAATAAATGCAGCGGGAAAAATGGAGACGCTGTCTCCACTATTGCAAACAGATGCTTAGGTATCTTTCTTTTTCTCATATTACTGAACTACTTGAGATCGAAACTTCCGCTGTTAGTCTTCTCTGAGAACTGCGGTTTTACCGGCAACGATGTCAATGGCAATCTAAATTGGTACACTTTGGCATTTGAATCTGGTACATTTTAAACTTCCGAAACTGGTGCAAATTAAACTTCCCTTGACAGTTGCCCGCCCGAAGAAGGGCGTTAGCTGACTGAAGAGAGGGAATGTGCTTTGCGCATGGGCTAATATTTTGGACTGAAGTCCACACAACAACCGGTTAAAACCGTTGTACGAATGCCTTAGCTCGTTGCTACGAGGGCTTACTACTCGCTAAATCGTTAAATCGCTAAATTAGCTCGCCTCACGAGCATCAAGTTTACATAACATTTTCTGACTCTAAAAAATCTTTGACTTTTTTTCGTCATTGGAAGGTGTAGTTATTTAAGGCTTTATATGCAGTTTAAAAAACTGACTATTTTGGGGATGAAAAATAAATCGCGTTTTTGGTCATAAAAAACACTTTTGGGCTCCTTATATAAGTAGAGGGCACGGCGTGCCGGTTGAGAAATGGCTCGCTTCGCTCGGTTATTTAGATGTGCTTCGCACTTCTTTAACGGGTTCATGGGCAATGAGGACATTACCCGACCAAGTGAGGAAGGCTCGCTGTGCTCGCTCCGCTGGTTTTATACCAGCGGGAAACATAGTTCTTTTATAAGTGTATAGTTGTGTGAAAATGTGAAAATATAAGGCCAAAAGTGAATGTGGAAGCTGAGGGAGCCGAATTGAGAATGGCTCGCTTCGCTCGATTGTTTGGATGTGCTGCGCAAGATTTCGAGGGGTTTCATGATAAAAGGCTCTTGGCAACGGGGACGTTCCCAAGCCGAAGCCTTTTTTGCAATGAGGACATTACCCGACCGAGAGAGGGATGCGGAAGATCGGGCGATAGGATATCACCCTACCAGACCGGAGAGGGATGCGCTTTGCGCATGGTTTTAATAAGGCCGACTGAAGTCAGCGATACGGCCGGCTAAAGCCAGCGATACGAAGGCGTTGCGAGCTTATGTTGAGCGAAGCGAAACATTCGGCGTTTGCCGACATTCTTTGACTCGGTTGCGAGCTTCGAGGGAAAAAGATCGGGCGATAGGATATCACTCTACCGAGAGAGGGGTGCGGAAGATCGGGCGATAGAATATCACCCGACCGAGAGAGGGATGCGGAAGATCGGGCGATAGAATATCACCCTACCAGACCGGAGAGGGATGCGCTTTGCGCATGGTTTTAATAAGGCCGACTGAAGTCAGCGATACGGCCGGCTAAAGCCAGCGATACGAAGCCGTTGCGAGCTATTGTTGAGCGAAGCGAAACATTCGGCGTTAGCCGACATTCTTTGACTCGGTTGCGAGCTTCGAGGGAAAAAGATCGGGCGATAGGATATCACCCTACCGAGAGATGGATGTGGGAAAATCGGGCGATAGAATATCACCCTACCGAGAGGGGGGTGCGGAAGATCGGGCGATAGGATATCACCCTACCTGACCGGAGAGGGACGCAGAAAGGACGGGCGACAGGATGGCGCCCTACCCAAGAAAAGGCTGTTATTTCAGGTAGCGCGAAATATGAGTTGACAAAGCATTGCAAATTAAAACAGTTGTATGATAAGTAAAAAAACGGCAGGAGATTGGATGAGCCTGACAAATGAATATCTGAAGAGACTAATGGAAAACCTTGAAGCGGAGCAGCTTGTATCCCATTCCGAGAAGTTGGTATTGGGTGTTTCTGCGGGTGCAGATTCCACGGCACTGCTGTATCTTTTTTCCAAGCTTAGGTTCGATCTCAATCTTTCGCTTCTGGCTGTGCACATCAATCACGGTCTGCGTGGCGAGGCCAGTGACGGGGACGAAAAGCACATCGCTTCTCTTGCCATGAAGCTCAATGTTCCGCTGATCGTGCGGCGCATCACGCTGGAAGGTGAGAGCGATCTAGAAAATCGTGCTCGCAATGCGCGTTTCGAGATATTTGATGAGATCAGAAAAAGCTATAAGTTCGATAAAATCGTGCTGGGACATCATAAGTGGGATCAGGCGGAGACCCTTCTGCTGAATCTCTTTCGTGGTGCGGGTTTGGGCGGACTCGCCGGAATCAGGCCGATCATGGGCGAGGTGGTGCATCCCATCTTGATCTTCGAACCGCAAGAGCTGAGAGATATGCTCACCGAAGAGGGCATAGCTTGGCGCGAAGATGCCAGCAATGAGGAGCTCAGGTTTGCTCGCAATCGCCTCAGGCTTCAGCTTTTACCCATGATAGAACAGCATTACAATCCGCTTGTGCGCGAAAAGCTCTTTGAAAGCGCGGCAGTGCTCAATCTCGTGGATCAATATGTATTGGAAAAGTCGCTCAGACGCTTCAAGCGAGTGTGCATAGAGTCCAAAAAAGGGCGCGTTATGCTGAGCCTGCCGGATCTGCTAAAGGCGCCTGAGATAGAGCAATATTACATCCTGCGCGAGGCATATAGCCGTATCAGCGGCACTCGGCAGGATTTCTTCCAATCCCATCTGCGGGAGCTGAATTGCCTCTTTGAAAGCGATGGCAGCAAATACATCATACTTTCAAACAATGTATATGCGATCCGGCGCTATGAGGAGCTGATCTTTACTGATGACGATAGCGAACTTTTCACTCCGGAAGCGGAAGTGATGGTCTTAGAGCCAAATAGAGCCTTGGCGGTGCACATGGAATATAGGTTTCAGATCAGAAATCTCAAGGTATTGCCGGATGATGTTAAAGATCTGCCGCCCATGCAAGCCATCATCGATGCGGATAAGGTAAAGGGGCAGATCTCCATCCGTCAACGCCAGCCGGGAGACAGATTTATTCCCTTGGGAATGAGTGGGATGAAGAAGTTGAAAGACTTTTTCATTGACGAAAAAGTGCCAAAATATGATAGAGACTTGGTCCCCGTTTTTGAAGACGAGGAAAAGATAATCTGGGTTTGCGGTCATCGCATAGACCAACGCGTTAGTTTCGACGAAGAAAGCACGCGCTATCTGATGATCGCCGCAGAGCCTATTACTACCAGCAATAGGGCTTTGAGCCTAAAGAAAAAGAGGAACGAATGAATTCGATGCATGATGATATAGCAGCGGTCTTTATAGATGAAGCTCGCTTGCAAGAAAGAATAATAGAGATCAGTAGTCAGATCAATAAGGATTATGCAGGCAAGGTGCCTGTGGTCATCGGAATTTTGAAGGGCGGCTTTTTGTTTTTGAGCGATCTTGTGCGCGCCATCAGCTTGCCTTTGGAAGTGGATTTCATGGCGATTTCCAGCTATGGTTCGGGAACCACCAGCAGCGGTATCGTCAAGATTCGCAAGGATATAGATGTTGACATCTTAGGTAGGGATGTGATCATCGTGGAAGACATAGTGGATAGCGGTCTTTCCATGGAATATATCAAGGATTATATCTGGAAACACAAGCCTGCCAGCGTTCGTACCTGTGTGCTTTTAGACAAGCCGGAAGCTCACAAAATTGATCTTGACATAGATTATGTGGGCTTTGAAATCAGCAATGAATTCGTGGTGGGCTATGGCTTGGATTATGCCGAGCTCTACCGAAATTTACCGTATATCGGAATTTTAAAGGAAGAATGTTATACATGAAAAAACATATATTAACCGCATGTGTATTCGGCATTGGCAGCCTGATAGCCGAGACCTCAAACGCGGATCCGGAAAACATCAACCACTTGTTGGGTAATTTTAGGAGCTTTATGACCTTCTTTGTGGCGGCGATCGTGATTATCTCCATCATCGGAGCTTTTCGCATGTTCCGCACAAACAAGCAAAAGCCCAAAAAGAAAGATGCTCCGTCGCCGCGTACTCCCATGGGCGCAAGGATGCCGCGTCCGCCAAAGAAACCTTTTATCTCTTTCCCCTTCCTGCTCATCCTCATCCTGCTCTTGGTGGTGATGTGGCATAGCTTTAGCGGCGGGAAAGATCAGACGATCAAAGAAAGCTTTAGCAATTTCATGCAAAGAGTGGAAAATGGCAGCGTTGTAGAGGCGCAGTTCTCGGAGCGTGATATATATTACACGGATAAGGCGAAGCGTAACTATGTGTGTACCATGCCTTTTGATGATCCGCGATTGGTGGATAATCTCGTGGAAAACGGGGTGGAAGTGACCACGATCAAGCCGCCGCGTTGGACGGGAATCTTGATCAATATCTTGCCGTTCCTGCTCTTGATAGGCTTTTGGTTCTTCATCATGCGTGGTATGAAAAATCAGAATAAAGGCGCCCTTAGTTTTGGAAAGAGCCGCGCTAAGCTTCAGGAAGGAAGCAAATCTAAGACCACCTTCAAGGACGTAGCCGGCGTGGATGAGGCAAAAGAAGAGCTGCAAGAGATTGTTGAATTTCTCAAGGCGCCTTCTCGTTTCCAGCGCTTGGGCGGAAAGATGCCGCGCGGGGTATTGCTCGTGGGCAGACCCGGAACGGGTAAGACGCTTCTTGCCAAAGCCGTTGCGGGAGAGGCGCAAGTGCCTTTCTTCACCATCTCCGGCTCAGACTTCGTAGAGATGTTTGTGGGAGTGGGTGCGGCGCGAGTTCGAGACCTCTTTGCGCAAGCTAAAAAGAGTGCGCCTTGCATCACCTTTATAGATGAGATTGATGCGGTTGGACGCCATCGCGGGACGGGTCTCGGCGGTGGACATGACGAGCGTGAACAGACGCTGAATCAGCTCTTGGTGGAGATGGACGGATTTGAGCCGAACGAGGCTGTGATCATCATCGCGGCTACAAATAGGCCGGATATATTGGATCCCGCTCTCTTGCGTCCGGGGCGTTTCGATCGTCAAGTGACGGTTGATCTGCCGGATATCAAAGGACGCACGGAGATTCTCAAAGTTCATGCGGCGAAGGTGCCTCTCAGTGAGGATGTCCATCTGGAAATCATCGCGCGCGGAACTCCCGGATTCAGTGGGGCGGACCTCGCCAATCTCGTGAACGAAGCGGCGCTGATTGCGGCAAATAAGAACCAAGATGCGCTCACCATGATAGATTTTGAAGAAGCAAAAGATAAGCTTACCTTGGGTATGGAAAAGAAAAGCCGGGTCATCCCCGAAGAAGATAAGAAGATCACGGCTTATCACGAGATCGGGCACGTTCTCACCAGCGTGTTTTTGGAGCAAGTGGAGCCCGTGCACAAGGTCAGCATCATCCCGCGTGGATTCACCGGCGGCGCAACGCACTATCTGCAAAGCGATAAGACCGGCTATTCGCGCAGCTATCTGAACCAGATGCTCGTCACCCTCTTGGGCGGAAGAGCGGCGGAAGAGGTGGTGTTCAATGAGCTTACCACCGGTGCGGGCAACGACCTCCAGCGCACTACAGACATCGCCAAAAAGATGGTCTGTTCGTGGGGAATGAGTGATCTGGTCGGTCCCATGACCATCGGCAAAGATGAAGGCGAAGTCTTCTTAGGTAAAGAGCTTGTGGCGCGTGATATCTATAGCGATGAAACCGCGAAGCTCGTGGATAGCGAGATCAGGCGCATCATCAGCGAAGCTCATCAACAAGCCCTGGAAATCCTTACCAAACATAGATCGCTCATGGATGAAATGGCTGAAGCTCTGCAA
>FZPS01000006.1_pt81 | contig 15866 bp, 16 predicted proteins | sample 1817821 | NCBI WGS metagenome assembly FZPS01 (sample SAMEA104158645, study PRJEB21678) | metagenome | place: Germany | collected 2015-04-21
ATTGCTTTTGAGCCAATGGACAGTCAAATAAAAGCGATGAAAATTCATGCCCCGTCATTCAAATTCATAACTGATGAAAACCCCGGTGGCAATATCTGTTTCCGTGTACATCCGGATGGAGTTCACAGCCACGAATATGTAGATCAGTATATCTACAATGCCCTGCCGACTTTCTGGAGCGGCGCCCCGATTTTATAATATAATTAAAAATCCAAATGCGTTCACTATGCTGTTGATGCAACATAGTGAGCGCTTTTTTATAGTGCTATTATCCTTTTTTATCCTGCGCGAATTCGCCAAAACAAAAAACAACCGCCGTGGCGATTGTTTAATGATACGTATTTTAAATTGCCGGAATCACACAAGCTTGCTTGCAGCTTCACTGTGCAGTATTGCCTTGCACCTATGCTGCTGTGCTCCGCTCCGCTCAACTCTTCTCTTTTCTTCGCTATTTATCCGGCGGCAAATGCTTTTTGACACTAATTTTTCGCTGCATTTGCGAGAGTTGATGTGTGAGATGCTAAACTAAAGCTAAATTATTATAGCTTAGTCCTTTTTCTTTTTATCCTTGCCTTCGTCGATCGCTACGACTTCCTTGCCGTCGTAATGGCCGCACGATTTGCACACGCGATGATCAAGGTTGTATTCACCGCAATTCGGGCATTTGACAATGTTCGGAGCCTTAAGCTTAAAGCTGTTTGCGCGTCTTTTGTCTCTTCGTGCACCCGAAACCTTCCTCTTCGGTACTGCCATGAAGTTGCACCTCCTTTGGAATACGCACGTGCCGTTGTGCGCTTGATAGATAAATAAATTAATTGCTTTACTTATACCACTTAATCGCTATCCGGCTTGAGAAGCTTAGCCAGAACCGCAAAGCGCGGATCAAGCTCTTTCTCTTCGACACAGCGGCACGGCTGTTCGTTGAGGTTCACACTGCAGCCGGGGCAAATCCCGGCACAATCTTCGCGGCACAGGATAGACGTCGGGAACATAAGTGCCAGCTCTTCGATGATATCTGCGTCGATATCAATATAAGTATCAATTAGTACAATACGCGTATAATCATCAGAGTCCGGTGAAATAGAATCATCTTCGTCATTTGTGCTGAGCTTGTCAGCAACGACAATCCGTTCAATCGAAGCTGAATGCGAACCATGCACTTCCTCTGCGCAACGGTCGCAATATGTCTTGTAATCTACTTCGGCATATGCGTGCACATTGAAACAGACGCCTAAATCGTTGACTGTTACGTTTACACGCACGGGAGATGTTACAGTGACGCCAACTGGTAATTCAGCAAAAACTGCGCTCTCGCATATATCAATGCTGTCACCCTTTTTATTATCATTGTTGTCACTGTCACGGGAATTTATGTTGATTTCGTATGTGAAATCAAGCTTTTTAGTTCTTCCAGTGAGTATAGAAGAAACATCAAGCTTCACGAAAAACACCCCCGCTCAAAGCAGTATTCACTATTATAATGCACACCTTTTGTTTTGTCAATACAATCGAATTTTATTATAGAATAAAATTCGTCCTATATCCAATATATAAATTGTAATTGACAACTGGCACCAATATTATCAATCGTGGCAGTTTTATAAGAATTAACTGATGACACCCATTAAAACGCTCCGGTTATAATACTGTAAAGCTCCTCCGTGCTTCTTGCTATATGATCAGCCCCGGCAGAAATTAGCTCCCCTTCACTCCGGTAACCCCAGCTTACACCAACTGACACCATCCCAGCCGCTGCCGCCGTTGCCATATCAACATCGGAATCGCCGACTAAAAACGTATCCTGCGGCAAAACTCCCATTCTCTCTGCGGCTGCCATAGGTGCTTTTGGATCAGGCTTCGCAGGAAACTCCCCCTGTCCTATCACAACATCAAAAATACTGCCAAAATGCGACTTTATTAATTCACAAACGAACAGGTGAGGCTTGTTTGATATAACGGCAAGGCGAAATCCGTGATCCTTCAGCCGGCACAGCACATCACATATGCCGGTGTATGGTTTTGTACTGTCATTATAATGCTCTGCGTAAACCTTCGCATATGCTTGTAGTGTATTGTCAACAGCTTCTTCGTCACACCGTACTCCTTGCGGCAGTACACTTTTGATAAGATGTCGTGCGCCGCGGTTTATGCCGCCCAGCACAACACTATAATCAACAAGAGGATACCCCATAAAGCCAAGCGCGGTGTTAACGGATTTATAAATGTCTGGCAGCGTATCAAGAAGCGTGCCGTCAAGATCAAAAATTACAGCTTTAAATTTCATTTCCACGTTATAACTCCACAAGTAAATACCGCGGCACGTTTTTTATTGTCATATAGCTGCGGCATAAATCAGATATTAAAAAGTTTCTATAAAAATATTTAATAAACCTTACGTTTTATGCGATAATTTCACTTATCCAAGAAGCTTTCCGAGAGCGGCTGTATTCATCTCGGCACGGCGTGCCATTGCAGAGGAAAATTTTAAAAGAGCTTGTGAATATTCGTTTCTGTGTGACATAAGCCTATCTAAAATTGGAGCTATGTCATCAACCGTAAACTTACCCGCCGGCATTACAAAGGGTTGACCGGCTTCATCCATCAAAGCGTCGATTTTTGAATCACAAGATATAGCAACAGATGGAACTCCAAGAGTCGCTGCGTAAATCAACATATGAAGGCGCATGGAAATTGTGAAAACCGCACCGCCAAGGACAGATGCAACATCACCTGCTGTGAAGGGACAGTCCCATATGGCAAAAGGGTGTTTCATGCGTGAAGCAACACGGCGTATGATTGAGATGTCTTTTTCATACTGCATAGGAACAAACAGCGTCTTGAGGCCATATCTTTCAAAAATGTAATCACACATATCTGGAAGCTCATGCTCAAGACGACTTGATACTCCACGTTGCGTTCTGATTGATACAACAACATAATGCTCCCCCGGTTTTATGCCAAACGAATATGGCAAGCGACTGGTCTTTGGCGCTGTATATTTCGTGAGAAGAAAAGCAGGGTCGGCTGTGACGATTGCATCAGGGCGCGACACTCCAATCTCACGCAACAGAAGAAGCGACTTCTCGTCGCGAAGTGTCAACGCATCGACGCGGCGGATAGCCTTTGCCGTCATACGCCGGCTGCCCTCACGCAAAAGCGGGCCTATGCCGTTTGCAAGCATTATCGTTTTCATACCGCATCTGTCGGCGGTATTTAAAACCCAAAGGTAGTAATACAGAGAACGGCGGCTTGTCAAATCCTGAAGGAGGCTTCCCCCGCCGAATATAAGGGTGTCGGAACGCAGAAACTCAAAAATAATTGCCGGCGCATTGAAGCGCCCTATGGCTCGCACACCGTAGTGCGACGCTGTTTCAGCGGGCTTCGCAGAAAGCACTGTTACACTTTTATCGGGGAAATTTTCGCGGATCGATTCTAAAAGTACCCATAGAAGCGCTTCATCGCCGCTGTTTTTGTAACCGAGATAACCGGATATTACTATATCTGACATGCGGACGTCACGCTTCCTTCTTATATAAGATAATGAGCCGTTTTGCTATCCTTACGATAATGAGGTTGACGATATATGCCACGGCAGCCGTCAGTATACCAAGCAAAAGCCCGTTTACCACTCGCATATACATCGTTGATGTATCGGTGAATACGTGGCAGAAGGTGTTTGTAACGGAAGCCACCAAGATAGAAGCGCCTGCTGCCATCACCCACTGAACCAAACGTAGATTCGTGTGCTTCACGTAATAAAGGAACAGGATAAGGCACGGGTACGCTATGATATACTCCTTCGTACGCGGGCGCTGGTAGAACAGCTCAGTAACGGTACGGCGTATATATGTTTCAACAGCGCTAATCTTATTAACGTTTCCGCTGCGGACAATATAAATATAAGCGGCGCACACAAGTACTGTCATTATTAAAAGCCAGTACACCTCAATTTTCGCCGTGAGCGCAGTGTGGATGTCCCGGACTATACGATTCTTTTTGTGCACAAAAAGAATATAATATGCAATAACTGTGAATATTATCGGGGCGAAAAGCGAAACCTTTATGCCGCGGAAAATATCGTTATTAAAATAATAGTTAATGCCGGAAAGAAGCGCGGACATCACAAAGCCGACAGCGCATAACAAAACTAGCAAAACACCAACAGATGCGACGGTAAATGGAATTTCAGGCAGACTATCGCGGTATCTGCGGACGAATATGAGAAATACTGTCATGACAAAGCATGGTAATATAATGGCAAGTGCTGTCGGGTAAAAAAGCAGAAGTGAATACGGTATTTTAAATGTGCCAACGAATGAAAGTATGGACAGCACAAATGACAGCGCAAAATACCAGCGCCATTTTATATCAAAAAGCATCATTAAAAGCGACATGCCAATAAGAGCAGTTGCAGCAGCGGCAACAGCCGACACAAATTCGCGGTTTACATCGTAGTCAAATGTAACAGCGTCGCTGCTATTTACAGAATACCCAATCGATGTGAGCTTTTCTCTTAGCTGTGTTGCCGCATTGAACGTATAACCTGCGAGCTTCTCGTATGAGGTGTTTGCTTTTGTTATCTGCGTAATTGTTACAAAGCGTATGTTGCGGTCTATAACAGAGTTAAGGCATTGGTAATAGCGGAACATATAATTTGTCGAGTCCATGCCGGATACGTCATGCGTTTCGTAGTTTCGCATAACACTTTTGCGTCCGACATAGAAAATATCATCATAACCAATTACCTTTTGGTTAGACAGCTGATCCGGGTTTTCATTTACAACAAGGGTCATGTTGTTTTCTTCTAATATATACGACAGGGTTCTATAATTCTTTTTTGAATACTTATTCTCTTTCTCATCGGTAGGTCCGATTGCTTTGAGATAGCGGATGCCATAGTCTTTTATAATTTTATTTGTTTCATCTAAATAGAGTGTTTTTTTGTATGAATTTATTTTCAGCGTAAGCGCAATATTGAAACCGGCACCACGGAGTTTTGCAATAGAATCCGTATTAAAACCCACTATGATGTCCCACATTTTCACGGTGCCGTCGAAGAAAACATACATGACAATACCGTCAATTTCATCAATGCGAACATAATCATCCGATGTATAACGGAGTGGCAGCCAATAGTCAAGGAACTCAACCATTTCCTTGCGCTTTGCCATAAATACATATGAGTCATAGTTGATGTTCGGAACATTATCAAGCGCCGCTTCCAAATTGACAGTCTCGCTGTCATATTTGTGGCGTATATCGTGATATTTTAAACCAACGATATCGCCTCTAGAAACAAGCGAGTTCATTGTTTCTTCCGCGACGGATACCATATTGATACCGGCATTGAGATAATCGCCGAGCATCGCCTCAAGGAATTCGGCACTTACTTTATTGAAAATATCATTATACTGAAGTGACAGTATAACGTTTTTATTGCCTGCCTCGTTTTTGACGCGTAATACGAATGTAGGAATTAACACGCATATTAAAATTACAGCGGCCGACAGCATAGCAGCAAGCTGGATGTTTTTTTTCATATATCAAAATCCTCCCCGTCGCCTGTTTTAAGACGCACGGTTTTAATATCACTGAAAAGAGAACGCAAAAGCCCGAGAGCAAACAGTGCTATGATATATACCGCCCCGCACACGAGCAGTGGCACAACAAACATCACACGGGAGCTAAGAAGGCCCGGGGTAGCAAAATAAAAGCCAAGATACACGACAAAAGCGGCTGCTGCCCCTACTGCTACCTTCATAATGTTTTTGGCCAGCGTATGATTGAAATATGCGCCGACAACACGGCGCATCGTGATGGCGACAACGATGGCATATATGGTTAAAAGAAATGTCGTTGTCATTGCGGCTGCCATCGCTCCATACCGCGGGACAAGAGCTGCATCAAGTGCTATTTTCGCTACCGCAACACTAATCGTCGCCGTAACGGTCACACGATACCGAGAAGCTAAGTATAAAATTTTATTGAAAAGTTCTTGTGCCACATATCCAAGAATCCCAAAGCTGTAAATAGCAAAGGCTGTTGCTGTCGCGCTCGTAGACTCTGAGGTAAAACTGCCGCGTTCGTAAAAAAGAGCTATTATTTGGCGGCCGAACAGCGATACTACAAGCAGATATGGCACAAATATGACAAACATAAAGGTAATTATATACCGAAGCAGGCGCCGGACGTAATCAACCTGCCCTTCCTCGTAATTTTTTGATATTGCAGGAAAAACGACATTCGACATTGCGACGACAAAAACGCTCGATATTGTAACAAAAAGGTTTGATGCGTAGTTTACAGTCGCTATCATGCCCTCATCTCCGCTTACAAACACCTTGTCGATGATAAAGCAAAGCTGGAACATAATGTTTGAAATGAAAATGAAGGCAATTTCGCGAGGTGCGCCGCCAAAGTGAGACGTACCTGTTTTAAATAGCGTTTTTGTTACATCTTTCTCTCCCGAAGGTGAAGCTGCGCTAAAAAATCTATAACCTTTTTTATAAAAAGCGGGGAGCTGAAACACAATGTGAAGGAACCAGCCGATTGTCGTCGCAGCGGCAACGGCTGTTATGGACACGTCCGGTATAAGCAGCGTCGATATAATGATAGCATTATACGGCAGGCTTACAATTGATGGGATGAAGAAGACACGATTGTTCTGAAGAACGCCCGATATAATATAGGCTATGACAACACAGAAAAGTGACGGCAGCATTAGGTATGTCAGACGCATAGCAAGCCCCACATACTGCTCGTCAATATTCGGCAATAGAATGTAAACGAAAATCCGCGCGCCGGCATAAAGGACAGCCGTCACAATGATGAGCCACAGCGCTGTCCTCTGCAGAAAAGCGGAGACATAAGCGCGCTTTTTTTCTTCTGTGGCATTTTCTTCTTTGTTAAGGTTTTTAATGACAAGCGTTGAAAGCGCAATGCCGAGGCAGGTAAAAACAAGGTTTACGACGCCGTATATCTGAAAGTAAATATCAGACTCAGCTGTTGTCCCAAACGCCTTCGCGAAGATGATGTCGCGTATGAAACCGGCGGCCTTTGCCATAAGGATGCCGAAAACAACTGTGAAATAAGCAAAACTCATTTTATGTCTTATTTTCACTCCCCTCGCCGACCGGTTTTCGTCTGAACACGAACAGCTTACTGAAAATATAGTTGCATATGATAACGACGACGGCGGCAACCACCTTCGCTGCCGCTTCATTTATATTAAATGAGCGACCCATAGCAGCAATATAAACATCGGAGTAAGACGGTGCGACGGCCGTCAAAATAAGTGCGCCGCCATATGTTATTGCATAATCAAGAAAAAGTGTAAGCAGCCTGCCGCCAGCGAAAGCAGGTAGCTGTTTTTTTACAGGCACCGTCCTGTCGGCATCAGTAAAAACCCAGCGTCTGTTTGTGTAAAAGGCGAACATAACTGCTGCGCACCACTGTACTACCTGCGCTGCCGTATAAACAGCCATATACTTAGCGCCTGACGTGACTGATGCGGGAATATGAAAAAGTGCTTTCCCGCCCCAGAGCATTGCAAAATATACAGCCCAGCCAACAGCTGTCGTCAGCACGCCAAAAAATAAATAGAAAATTATTTCTCTGTATTTACAAAAAAATTTTTTCAAATATGCCCCCGAATATATTTAAAGCATCGCCGTATTATTTTAATCGGTATTTCCTTTATTCTCGGACTTAATAGCGGCGACGGCTGCCGCATATTCATCTCGCGTAGCAATGACGTTAATTGCCGAGAGAAGAGCGTTCGGCGTCATTCCGGGCGGCAGTGAAAAACGCTCGGCAAGCGCGTCGCGCATCTTTTCGGCGCCACCCACACCCGAGAGTCCGTCAGCGTAAAAATCAGCCTTTGTCACCGGCTTTTTAACTGCTTCAGGCTGTGCGGTACCGACTGCAAAGGGAGCAAGAAGCTCACGAAGTTTAGCAGCTTCTATTCCCTCGACGCCAAGCACACCAGCTTTTGAAGGCGATGTTTTTCGCCGTTCCTTGCCCTTGATCCGCGGAATGTATAAATGCGTCACTTTATCGCGCGGCAGAGCCGATGTGATGTGGCTTCTTATGACGCCCCCGGCGCCGTCGCTATCTGTCAGAACTATAATGCCGTTTTTTTTTGCAAGTCTCCGTATTAGTGCAAGTTTTTCACGGCTGTTGAATATAGCAAAGCCCTCTGTTGTGATAACAGTCGAGCTTATTATTGACGAAAGTTTTATTTTATCGTACTTGCCCTCAACGACAACGGGTCGGTCAAGCACCATAGGCGCTATATTTTGCTCTGTTGGGACAGTAGTACCCAATTCTAAAGCCGTTTTTACTGTATCACACTCGCTCATGAGCGCACCCCCGCGTCGGCTGAGCATATTAAGCGCTCAATCGCTGTGTACGGCGGGACAGTCGATAGTTTGATAAGCATATCCGCATCTGCACAGTGAATTAGGGCGTTCTCAATCGAGGTGCGGCTGCGCGTGGCGGCGCTTTTTATATATAATGAGGCTTTGTATTCGTTCATTTTTAACTGAGAAGCAACCTCGCGCGGAGATGAGCCCTCATCAAGCAGCACGCGAACAGCCAAAAGGTCAACAAAAACGCGTGTAATGCTGGCAAGCAGCATAAGCGGCTCCGTGCGACGCATGACCTCAGCGCGAAGTGCGTCAAGAGCTTCACTTGTGCGTCCGGAAAGGATAGCGTTTGACAGGCCAAACGCATCAGGCTCCGCATATGGACAGCACACGAGGTCTATTACGCCTCGGTTAATGTTTTTTATCTTATGGCTTATGGCATAATATGACGCTTTGTCAATCTCACGCGCAAGCATTGTCATAAAATTGCCGCATACATCAATCATATATTGTGCGACGTCGTCTCCACATACAACGCCATGACTGCCAAAGCGGCGCATAATCCATTTGCGCAGCGCAGCACCCCCCTGTCTCGGGAGGTAAAGAAAATATATTCCTTCAGCGCCAGATATTTTTGTAAAAGCAGCAGATGGGCGGCGAGGCGGTGAGCCGCAATCGAAAACATCCGCTCTCATCGCAACAAGTATTGAACATCCGGGGTATCTGCCGGCTTCTTTTAGCACTTTGACAAATTCTTCTGCTGTTGTACTGGTAATAATGCCGGGTTCCGTCACCATAACCTCGACGAGCTTATCTTCCCCTCCAAGCATTGACGGGGCTGATACAGCGTCAAATACTTCTGATGTATTGTCTGGTCCCGAGTATGCAACGCATACGTAATTCAGCGACTCTTTCCCGCCATATGCTTCCCGCATCATACCGCGGTAATGGTTGATGAGATAATCCTCCTCGCCGGCCAACACAAAAACACCCGGGCGTCGCTCACGTGCAGTGGATTTAAATACGGCCGCTGTTATCAGTGGCAAATCGTCTGCCCCCCTTCGGTTTCCGGTTGCCGAAGCGGCGTTATTTCTACTTTCAAATGATTAAACTGCGCGTCCGCACCATATGTTTCGACAGTGTAAATGAGTTCAAGCATACCGCCGTCCTCCGTGACACTGTTGCGGATGCGTTTAGCATTTGCATACAGCTCAAAAGGCACCCCTTGAGCTTTGTATACGCATATATGGCGGCGTCCCTCCTCAAGCGTGAGAGCTGTATATACGCTGCCTGTGCGGAGCACAGTAATAATGCCGGGCTCGTCCATCTTAAATGTAATTGTCGTGACGGTGCCTTCCATACCGGTCAGCTCCGTCTCATTATACGAAATGGAAATTCGTCCGTCACAGGAGGTCAGTGTACCTTCAGTAAATATGTCAAGCTTTTCCGAGTCATCCTCGAACATATCACTTATAATATCATTGACGGACTTTTCTGCAGATTTCATATCTTCACGAGAGCCCCCGTTAATATCAGAAAGCCCTGCGAAAATGAGTGCAAGGTACTGTGCGGTGTCGGTGCGTTCCGGGTTCACTGTGTGAAACTCGGAGCAAATTTTAATTTTTACGGGAATTTCCACCCCTTTTAAACCTCCCCGCCAGTAAAGCAAAAAAACAATTTTCAGTTTTGCCTTCAAAGTGAAAGAGCGCGGCGCATAAACGCGCGTAAAATAAAAAAATGCGCGCTAAAACCGGCTCCTTTGCTTCACAATATAACATAATATAAAGCATATGTCAACATTTTCAGGCAGCCCGGCGGCTTTCGCAGGCGCCCAAAGAATTTTTTTAGGCGCATTATAAGAGCAATTTCGGATATAATAAAAATATGAAAAAGTATTTTGTTTCACTTTGCTGCCCGATTCTTATAGCAGCTGCTATTTATTCGACAAGTCCTGTCGCGGCACGGGTAGATTTATCCGATAATGATATATATATAATTGCGTCTTATATTGAATATTATGCAGACGGAGGCGGATACGCCTGCCGTACGGCGCTCGGAGCCGTTGCTGTCAACCGGCTTGAAAACGTTCTATTCCCAAGCACAGCTCGGGATGTTGTACTCTCTCTCGGATATAGCGGCACCACTGCCCCGAGCCAAGCATCGCTTGCGGCAGCGCGGCTTGCCGCTGATGGTTATGACCCGACAGGAGGCGCATTATTCTTTTATCGTGTGGACGACTTGCACGCTGAAAAAAGGCACGGGCATTATGTTTCATTCGCCTGCGGTAGTTATCGCTTCGCGACGGGGTAATTTATATTAAAAAAGGACGCTGTATGACGGCGTCCTTTTTGTGTATGCGAAGGCATATAATTTTATCACATCAATGATGCAAAAAGCCTGTATACAAGCGCAGCCGCATGTATACAGGCTTTTCTTTGATAATCTGTACTTATCTCTTAGAAAACTGGCTTGCGCGGCGAGCCTTCTTGAGACCGTACTTTTTGCGCTCGACCATACGGGGGTCACGTGTAAGAAGCCCGGCCTTCTTAAGAGGTGTGCGGAAGCTCTCATCTGCCGTGCAGAGGGCGCGGGCAATACCATGCCGAATAGCACCGGCCTGCCCGGAGAAACCGCCGCCGCGGACGTTAGCAATAACATCAAACTTACCTTCTGTGTCTGTTACGGCGAAGGGCTGATTGATAATATATTTAAGTGTATCAAGACCGAAATAATCGTCTATATCGCGGCCGTTAATTGTTACATTCCCCGAACCCGGAACGATGCGGACTCTGGCAACGGATTTCTTTCTTCTGCCGGTACCGTAGAAATAAGGCTTGTCGCTTGTGTACATTTATCCGTCCTCCCACTTATATTTCAATAGGTTCTGGCTTTTGTGCCTGCTGCTTGTGCTCGGAACCAGCGTAGACTTTAAGACGTGTAATAGCTTTATCACCGATCTTGTTCTTGGGGAGCATACCTTTAACGGCAAGCTGCATTGCAAGCTCGGGGCGTGTAGCCATCAGCGTCTTGTACTGGACTTCCTTAAGACCGCCGATATAACCGGTATGACGGCGGTAGTATTTCTGCGTAAGCTTTCTTCCGGTGAGGACTGCATCTTTCGCGTTTATGATGATGACGAACTCGCCACAGTCGACGTGAGGAGTAAACTCGGGGCGGTGCTTTCCGCGAAGTATAGTAGCGGCAGCGGCAGCAGTTTTACCGAGCGGTTTCCCGGCCGCGTCGATAACGTACCACTTGCGCTCAACCGTCTCTTTTTTCGCCATGTAAGTGGACATATGATTTCCTCCGTGATATAATGTATGGATAGAAAACGTATATTTTCTGCAAATATGCGTGATAAATAGCAATTTATTGAGGTTTTTTGCTTGTTATTGTTTTTGTTCGCTATTTATAACGCTTTACGTACGCTTTAAGCTTTGTTTTTTTGTGCAAAAAGTGCTTCTGCCATGTGGGCGTAAAGTTCGCCCCCGGCGACGCAAGCAATATTATAGCATGCACTTTATACACTGTCAACATCAAAATCGAGAATTTCCTTGAATTTTTAATTTAGCCCCGTGCAAACTCTTTTTATCTTTGTTTTTCACTCGTTATTGGCACTTAATCTACACCGAAGTGCACGATTAAAAAAGCCAAGATATCACAAAGTAGCATATAAGCAATCAAATGTAATGTTGAGGTTATCCAAATGTCAGGTAAATATGAAGAACTAAGAGCGAAAGCCGCTTTCATATGCGATATGGACGGCGTCATATACCACGGCAATAAACTTTTGCCCGATGTTCCCGAATTTGTGCGGTGGCTCGCCGATAATAATAAAAAATATCTATTTTTAACAAACAACAGCGAACGCTCTCCGCGTGAGCTTGCGCAAAAGCTTGCCCGTATGGGGCTTGACGTTGGCGAGGAGCATTTCTATACAAGTGCTCTTGCAACAGCATCATTTCTTGCAAGCCAATGCCCCGGCGGCAGCGTTTACGTTGTTGGCGAACCGGGACTTGTCAACGCTTTATATGACGCCGGTTTTTCGATGAACGACATAGACCCAGACTATGTTGTATTCGGCGAGACTCGCTCGCTTTCATACGAAAAAATCGAAAAGGCTGTTAAGCTCGTTCAGCGAGGAGCGAAGCTTATCGGCACAAACTCCGACCTGACGGGCCCCTCTGAAAATGGTATAATTCCCGCTTGCCGCGCTCTCATAGCGCCAATAGAGCTGTCAACGGGAAAGCAAGCTTATTACATCGGTAAACCTAATCCGCTAATAATGCGCCATGCTTTAAGAACGCTTGGCTGCGATCCGGCTGATGCCGTTATCATCGGCGACAGAATGGACACCGATATTGTTGCCGGCATTGAGAGTGAGCTTGACACTGTGCTCGTCCTCTCCGGCGTTACAGACCTCGATATGATCAAAAACTTCTCCTACCGCCCTAAATATGTAATGAACGGCGTTGGCGACTTGTTGCGTGATTAATCAAATAAGGCAATTTAGCGTCAACACAACAAATAAGCAAGATAAATTCTGCGTAAAATTTACGTAAAATCGCTCCCTTTCAATGGCAAAATATTGACAGGCAAAGGGGTCGTTGATATAATCAGTATTACGGCTTTAAATATACAAGAGATAAAAATTAATGCCGCCGTATACCAACAGTACGTGCGGCTTTCTTTTAATTAAACGGAGGATGGACAAAATATGCAGTGGACGTCGCTCAACGAGCTTAGGGAAAGCTACTTAAAGTTTTTTGAGAGCAAGGGGCACCTGCGCCTTCCCAGCTTTCCGCTCGTCCCGATAAATGATAAATCCCTTCTTCTTATAAATGCTGGTATGGCCCCAATGAAAAAATATTTCACCGGCGAGGAAACACCGCCATGCCGCAGGATTACAACATGCCAGAAATGTGTCCGCACGCTTGATATCGATAACGTCGGAAAAACAGCGCGCCACGGCACATATTTTGAAATGCTCGGGAACTTCAGCTTCGGCGATTATTTTAAAAAAGAAGCTATTCCGTGGGCTTGGGAATATTTAACGCAAGTTCTTGAAATTCCGGCGGAGCTTCTTTACCCCTCAGTTTATGAGAAAGACGAAGAAGCTTTTAATGTTTGGCATGAGATTGTCGGTATTCCCGCCGAACGTATAATCCGCCTCGGACGTGAAGATAACTTCTGGGATCTCTCAGGCGGGCCATGCGGGCCATGTTCAGAAATATACTTTGACCGCGGCGAAAAATACGGCTGCGGAAAACCTGACTGCTCGCCCGGTTGCGACTGTGACCGCTACATCGAGATATGGAACAATGTGTTCACGCAGTTCAATAACGACGGCCACGGCAACTACACGGAGCTGAAGCAGAAAAACATTGACACAGGAATGGGCCTTGAACGCCTCGCCTGCGTCATACAGGGCGTCGACAATTTGTTTGAGGTCGACACAATTAGGAAAATTCTCGATACCGTCTGTGAGATAGCAGGCGTTAAATATGGCGAAGTCTATAAAAACGACGTATCAATCCGCGTCATTACAGACCACATCAGAACAGCTACATTCCTCATTTGCGACGGCGTTCTCCCCTCAAACGAGGCACGCGGTTATATCCTTCGCCGTGTGCTTCGCCGTGCGTTACGTCATGGAAGGCTTCTTGGCATAAAAGGCTCATTTCTGCCGCGTCTGTGCGACGTCGTTGTCAGTGAAAACAAAGTCGCATATCCCGAACTTATGGAAAAAAGCGATTATATTAAAAAGATTATTTCAATCGAGGAAGAGCGCTTTAACGAGACAATAGACGCGGGGCTTGGAATGCTCTCCGGCCTTATTGAGAAAGCTAAAGCTTCCGGTGAAAATACCCTTTTGGCATCTGACGTCTTTAAGCTATACGACACATTCGGCTTCCCGCTTGACCTGACGCGCGAGATAGCATCCGAAGCATGCCTTTTAGTCGATGAAGATGGTTTCACAGCGCTCATGACAGAGCAGAAAACGCGTGCGCGCGAAAACAGCAAGCTTGGCAAAGGCTGGGATGACACATCAAAACTTCCCGTCAGCACGCTCCCTGAAACTGTTTTCACCGGTTACGACGAAGATAAATCAACCTCAAATGTTATTTCAATCTTTGCCGACGGCATATCCGTTGACTCCGTATCCGAAGGCGAGTTTATACTCGCTTTAGACCGCACTCCGTTTTATGGTGAAAGCGGCGGTCAGGTTGGCGATACAGGGCGCATATACTCTGAAGGCTTTTCCTGTGATGTTATTGACACAAAAAAGCAGCATGGCGTTCACCTTCACTTCTGCCGTCACACGGACGGAAAAATTTCTGTCGGCGATACTGTAACTGCCGAGATTGACAGCGTACGCCGCAATGCTATACGCTGCAACCATTCAAGCGTACACCTCCTGCAGGCAGCTCTCCGCACGATAGTTGGCTCTCATGTCACACAGAGCGGCTCATATGTCGATGAGTCTCGTGCCCGCTTCGACTTTTCGCATTATGCGGCACTTACATCTGATGAAATCGCTAAGGTTGAAGCGCTTGTAAACGAATGGATTTTAGCCGGTTACGATGTCACGACAAAAATCACAGACATGAACACGGCAAAAGCAAGCGGAGCTCTTGCCTTGTTTGATGAAAAATACGGCGACTTTGTGCGCATTGTCAGCATGGGTGATGTCTCAAGCGAGCTTTGCGGCGGCACACACGTATCTAATACTGCAAAAATCGGTTTATTTAAGATTATATATGAAGGTTCCGTTGCTGCCGGCATCAGACGCATTGAAGCTGTGGCCGGTAAAAACGTCCTTTCGCTTTTAGATGAACGCGATGCTCTCATCGCCGAGACGGCGCGTGAACTTAAAGCGGCAAATCCCGCCGACATTGCAAAACGCGCTGCTGCCATAACTGAGGAGCTGCGCTTGGCGCGCCGCGAGCTTGAATCACTCAACGCCAAAATTGCCGCCGCTAAAGCTGACGAGCTTATTCGCTCCGCTGCTGACCTCGGTTCTGTAAAGCTTATAGCTGAGCGCATTGACGGCATCGATGTTGCTGCCGCCCGCACGATGTGTGACACTCTGCGCGACAAGCTTCCATCTGTCGTTGCCGTTTTTGCCATAGTACACGACGGTAAACTTAACTTTGTTACAACTTGCGGGGCAGACGCCGTAAAAGCCGGCGCTCACGCTGGCAAAATAGCAAGTGCTGTCAGCGCGGTAACAGGCGGACGCGGTGGCGGACGCCCGGACAGCGCGACTGCCGGTGGCAACAACATATCAAAAATCGCCGACGCCCTATCATACGCTCAAAAGGTTGTCGCCGAGATGATAAAACAAAAACAAAATTAACGTTAATAACATTAATATTGATAAGAAGTCAGGCTTTTTATAAAAAGTCAGACTCAGACTGAAGACAAAGTCCACCGAATTGGTGGATTTTGTTTTTTTTTGGGGAGGATGTAATAGAATAGAGAAGAAAGAGCGTATAC
>FZPS01000034.1_pt214 | contig 15837 bp, 17 predicted proteins | sample 1817821 | NCBI WGS metagenome assembly FZPS01 (sample SAMEA104158645, study PRJEB21678) | metagenome | place: Germany | collected 2015-04-21
ATAAGAGCCTGTGATAGCCACTCCATCCACAGTGCCACTTAAAGCACCATCTCCATTACAAGAAAAAGTGCAAGTTCCCGCTGTTGTATTGTGCCAATCTGCAGGTAAATTCATGATGATGGTGGATTTTCCTGCAGGCAAGTCTATTTTTGTATTTTGAGCTGTAAGTTCGTATTCTGGTTCACTAGAGTCTATGGCTTTAGCTGTTGGACAGATCACTGTTTCGACGGTGTTGTCGTCGTTGGAGACCTTTAATATAGGTGCAAACTCTTCTCCTTTTTCGGTGAAGGTGTGCGAGAAGGTGGTGGTGGCTGCACTCGCCTCTCCATTCCATGAATAACCGGTGATTTCGGCTCCTACAGATGCACACCCAGTTACAGTCCAAGTGGCTTCTTCGCCTTTGAATACATCTGGACTTGTGGTGCTGACTGCACACTTACATCCAGTGATGGCAGATCCATTGACTTGTAAAGGAGCACACACTATAGGTGCATTCCCATTGACGGAAAGTGTGGTGTTGAACTGTCCAGACTCTGCATATGTAACCGCTTTATTGAGGCCTCCTGCGCCACTCGCAGAATGAGAAGTTTCTGTAGCCCCTTCAAAAGTCCAGTCAAAGCTAGCAGCTAAAACACTTTGAGCAGGGACACTTGCTGCCTTTGCAAAAGTCCAAGTCGCTTTTTCGCCTTTGTTAATGGTTGCAGGAGAGGGAGCACAGGTACCCTCTACAAGAGGTCCATCAACGGGAGGTGTGGTTGTAGAACTAGAAGAAGGAGTGATGGGTGGTGGACCAACAACACTAGAAGAGCTGGTAGGAGGCACCACTATAATAGGAGCACTGCTACTAGATGATGCAGGAAGTGGAGGTAAAACAGTGGCACTAGAATAAAAGGGTAAACCGTTCGACGACGATAATGGCTCTTCTACCGAAGAGGAAGATTTTTCAATAGGAGGTGGTGGGCTTACTGCTCCAAGCATTTTAGCGGCACATTCTGGATTTGCTTCACAATTCGTCATAGCTTCTTCTATATCAAGGTCTTGAAGTAAATTAGATATACTCATCACATCTACATCGTCATTACTGCTGTGATAAGAAATTTCTCCTTCACCACAAGCAAAAAACAATGTTAATAGCAAAGCCAATAAAACCCAATTTTTATGTTTTTTAATCATATTACACCTCTCTTACAACAGTGCTTTTTTATAAAAGCATGTACCCTAACATGAAGAATCCCTTTATTCCATATTTATAATATATATCCATTATCTTTAAATGGTACTGGGAAGCCGAATATTTCTAAAGCTTTGTGGAAAACAACACACTTTTTTGTATTTTTTTTCTATCGCTAGAGATAGATATAAATCCAAACACTCCGTTTTAACGAAAAGAAATTAAAACGCTCACTCTTCGGTAGGGATTTTTCTTTGCCCTAAAATAAATTGCCTTACAAAGGGGTTGTCGGTGTTTTTTATTTCGTCAACAGTTCCAACTTCTATGATTCGGCCTTTATATAGCATGGCAATACGGTCTGCTACTTTAAATGCACTCACCATATCGTGTGTGACTACTACAGAAGTCATTTTTAGTTTTCGTTGCATGTCTAAAATGAGGTCGTTGATCACATCGCTAGTGATGGGGTCTAGGCCAGTAGTGGGTTCATCGTAAAGTAAAATTTCTGGGCTAAGGGCAATGGCTCTGGCCAAGGCGACTCTTTTACGCATGCCTCCAGAAAGTTCCGAGGGCATTTTGCTACGAAATTCTGGAACCAAATTGATGAGTTTTAATTTTTCTGTGACTACTTTTTGGATTTCTTCTTCGCTTAGCTCTGGATGGTGTTCTCTTAAAGCAAAAGCAATGTTTTCGCCTGTGTCCATAGAGTCAAAAAGTGCCCCCATTTGAAAGAGCATTCCCATTTTACGACGGATAGTACGGGTGTCAAAAAATTTAGGAGTGCTAATGGTGATTCCATCGACAGTGACCTCTCCTTCGTCGGGCTGCAAAAGACCTACCATATGTTTTAATATCACAGATTTTCCGCTTCCTGATTGGCCAATAATCACCATGGTTTCACCACGACGGATATCTAGGTTCACATCTAACAAAACGGCTTGTTTTCCAAAAGACTTTTTTAAGCCTTTGAGTTGGATCATCACATCGTCTGCATTTATTTCAACATTTGGCATAATTATCCTCGATGCAGCTAAAACAAAATAGCCGCCAAAGCAAAGTCCGCTATTAAAATCATTAAACAACTAGCCACCACGACATTCATGGTGGCCATCCCCACCCCTCTAGCTCCAGAACCCGCGTTGACACCATGATAATAGCCCAACACAAAAATAATCACTCCAAAAACAAAGGATTTGATGACTCCGGCCCACAACTCCATGGGCTGGAATAGATATTGCATACCCGTATAATAGGTGTAGGAAGTGATGTCTAAGGCCAACACACAAACGATCCAGCCTCCAATAAGGGCTAGACAGTTCGAAATAATGGTTAAACTGGGCACCATAGTGACAAAGGCAATAAAGCGAGGCAAAGCTAAATATCGATAAGTGTCTAAACCCAAAACAGTATAAGCATCGAGCTCTTCTTTTTCTCTCATCGAGCCAATCTCGGCAGCCAATGCACTCCCCACTCTACCTGCCAAAACCAAGGCCGTTAGAATAGGGCCAAGTTCAATTAAAATCATTTTACAGGCGGCTGTCCCCACAAATTTATCGGGGACCAAATCTCTAAACTGAAACTCTGCTTGAATAGTGGCCACCATCCCTGTAAAAATAGAAGTCACAAATAAAAGAGGAATCGAAGAAACCCCGATAGAAACCATTTGTTTCACTATTAAATCTGTGTTTTTGTGAGCATGAGGGAGTGCTTTTAAAGTACGGCCCAGTATACAAAAAACTTCGCCTACAGCACTTATTTTTTCGAAGGTTTTAAATCCAATATAATGAACGGGGCTAAGGATTTTCATAGTTAAAAATCTCCATAATCCTCGTTGCCATAGTCGTCTTCGGGAGCAGCGTCATAAAAAGTGGTAAATTCTGCATAAAAACTAAGGTGAATCTCGCCCACAGAACCGTTTCGGTGTTTTGCTACAATCAAAGAGGCTTTGAAATTATCTTCTTCGGCTCTGGTTCTATAAAAGGGTCTATCCACAAACCAAACCATATCGGCGTCTTGCTCTATGGAGCCCGATTCTCTAAGGTCACTCAATTGAGGGTGTTCTTTGCCTCGCTCTTCAGCTTTTCGGCTGAGCTGGGCTAAAGCAAGCACAGGCACTCGCAAGTCTTTGGCTAAGATTTTTAGTCCTCTAGAAATAGCACCTATAGCCACAGCTCTATTCTCTTCTTTGCCGGTTTTCATCAGTTGCAAATAATCCACCACCACTAAATCCAATCCCCCCATTTTTCTTTTTAAAGAACGCGTTTTAGACATGAGTTCCATGATCCCCAAGTCGGAGTGATCGTCGATAAAAAGAGGTGAAGAAGAGATAGGGGCCACATGGGCATATATTCTAGAATAATCGTCTTTACTAAGTCTTCCACTCCTCAATTTATTCATATTGACTTGGGCTCTAGAACAAAGCACTCGTTGCACTAACTGCTCTCCGTCCATTTCTAGGCTAAAAAAAGCGACTTTTTTGCCATAGTTAATAGCCGCATTACTAGCCAAATTCAATGCAAAAGCTGTTTTACCCATGCCTGGACGACCCGCCAAAATAATCAAATCAGAGGCTTGCAAACCATTAGTGAGTTCGTCTAAACCAGAAAAACCGGTAGGACAACCTGTAAGGCCTTCTTTTTTGTCTCTTAATTTTGACAAGAGTGGTGTGATAAAACTCTCGACAGGGTGTAAAGAATCTCGAACCTGCTTTTCGGCCAAATTAAAAATTTGCTTTTCGGTTTCTTGGAGCACTTCTTCTGGGTTTGCAGCAGGGTCTTGGGCCAAACGGATAGTATCGTGAGAAGTAGAAATCAATCGTCTTAAAATATACTTGCTTCGGACGAGTTCGGCGTGCCACATGATATTTGCCGAAGAGGCCACCGACTCTATCAAAGAAAACAAATAGTCTTTGCCACCGATGAACTGAAGCTTGGCTTGCTCTTCTAAGACTGTGGACAAAGCCACCAAATCAATGGAAATCCCTTGACCATACAAGTGAAGCAAAGCCTTCCAAATGATTTGATGTTTTTCTAGAAAAAAGTGTTCTTCTTCTATAATATTCAGAGCTTCTCCAAAAGCCTCGGAATCTTGCATAAGGGCACCCAATAGATTGATTTCGGCATCTATATGGTGAGGTTGAGAGGTTTTAGATTCAAAAGTGTCTGACATAAAATTCAATATATAATAAAATTAAGCTTTTACAAAAAAGCCACTTGCTGGAATATGGACATTCCAAGTTAAAAGTTTAAGGTTTTTATCGTTCATCAAATGGTAAGGGTCTAAAAGAGCAGTGGTATCAAAACCGGCAAAAGACATGGGCTTGCCTGCGTCTTGATTTAAGTTTGTGACTCGTCCAAATACAAATTGCAGGGTTTTTTCTCCAAAGAGAACTATCACCTCTGGCTCCACCAATTGAGCTTCTTTGGCAAGCATATTCCTAAGCTGCACCTCGATTAAAGAAGAAATCGGGCGGAGGGCTTGTTTTTTATAAAAATAGGTGAAATAACACTGTTTTTTCTCGATATTTAAACCGTTAAACATTCTCTCTATCATCACGCCCACCGAAGTATTCCAAATTCCTTTTGGAGCCAATTCACCCACTATAGGAGATGCAAACACAAGCATTACTGAGGGTTTGTGGCCACCTTCTCCCAATATAAAAGGAGCTGTCCCTGCATAGATAGGGTCTTTCATAAGGGCTGCATTAAACTCAATTAAATTACTCGCTTTTAAAAATTCAGGGGATTTCACAGAATTAGTATTAATCAAGTTAGCTTGCACAGAAATCGGTGCTTTTGGAACTTCATTTGTTACAATAGAAGGCTTGGTGGGGGGAGTGCTTGCATTTGGAGCTATTTTTGGTAAAGAAGGGACTGCTTTTTCTACACGAGGGATTTCCCAGGGCTCATCAAAAAAAACCTCTTTTTCTCCTAATTCAATTTGTGCTTCTAAATACAATCTTAGAGCCTGAGCTTGGTTCAAATCAGGCATTATGAAGCTCCGTAAAATCATCGGATGAAGTCCAAGCTTGTTTTATAAAATCCAGCACTTCTTTTGCCAGTTGTTTTTTGGAATTCATTTTGAGTGGAGGGATTCTTTTTGCATCGAAAAGCAAGGCATAAGACACTTGATCGAAACCAAAACCACTATTTTTAGCCACTGGCGTATTGAGCACCAGCAAGTCAGCACCACTTTTCTCTAATTTTTCAATTGCATTTGCCTCAAAGTCGTCGGTTTCAAGCGCAAAACCTACAATCACTTGCCCATTCTTTTTTTGCTTTACCGTTTCTCTTAAAATATTGGGATTTGGCTCTAGTTCGATTTGCAAAAGAGAACTTGAACCTTTTATTTTTTTGTCAGAAACCATTTTTGGCCTAAAATCTGCCACAGCAGCCGCATGGACAATCACATCGAAATCACTAGCCAAAGCCATTATCTGTGAGTGCATATCCAAAGCAGACTCTACAGAGACAATTTGCACCCCTGGTGGAAACTCGGCCTCCATTTGGCCTTTCACTACAGTCACAGAAAAACCCGACTCCAAAAACACCGAAGCCAATGCCACCGCTGTCTTGCCACTCGAAGAATTAGAAATATATCGGACCGTATCAATGGCTTCTCGGGTCCTACCGGCGCTAATCAACACCTTTTTGCCTTTAAAAACGGGATTTACATTTTCTGCAAACACAAGCAATCGGTTCAAAATCTCTTCTGGCTCTATAAGCCTCCCAGGCCCTTCTTCTCCGCATGCCAAAAAGCCCGCCGAAGCCTCTAAAACTTGAACATTTTCAAAATTTTTCAGCATTCTCAGATTATTTTGAACCGCCACAGAAGCGTACATAGCACTATTCATAGCGGGAGCCACCCATTTTGGGCAAGTGGCCGCCATAAAACAAAGAGAAACTGGATCGTCTGCAAGCCCGTGCACCAACTTTGCCAAAGTATTGGCACTGCAGGGCACAATCAAAAAAAGATCTGCCCAACGAGGGTAATCTATATGCCGAAAAGGCGAGGATTCTGCAAGCTCTTTGGATGTATAAACTGGAAAACGCGTCAAAGATGCAAAAGTCAAAGGCCCCACAAATTCGGTACTGGCATCGGTCATCACCACTCGAATTTCTGCCCCTTGTTTTTGTAAAAGCCTCAAAAGCGTCACACTTTTGTATGCCGAAATACCACCCGTAACGCCCAAAAGAATCTTTTTTCCATTCAAATCCATAAAAATAATATAGAATTTACACCATAAAAATGAATATATATTCAAAGATAAACTCTTTTTTGTGTTTTGGGCCACAAAAAAAACAATCTATAATTTAAAAAACTGCTTTTTGTTTTTCAAATTCAAATCGTTCACACCATTTCATTCTAGTCTAAGCCCAATAAAAAAAAGTGACATTTCATCTTTTTATGTTTTTTTTGGGCGTGCCCCTGCTACTTTACTGAAGGCAGTGCATAGCAGCAGGGTCGGCGAGCTTCATGCTACCCGCTGGTCGGTGCCTTTGGCACGGGCGTCAAGCCGCCCCATTTCGCATGCCTCACGCCTCTCTAAAAGCCTAACCACAACCACAAGAAGACTCTTCTTGGTGCTTTTTTTGAGGCTTAAAAGAATAAAGCATTAAAGCAGCCAAAAAGACTCCAGACAATGAATTTAATAAACTAATGTGGTGCCCTTCTCCATGAAAATGCCCGTCTAAAAGCATCGAATTTAAGAAAAACTCCATAAAAAAGCTATCGATGAGCCAACCAAAAAATAAGGCTCCAATAGAAATACCCGCAAGGTAAGTGAACAAAGTGCGTTTGCCAAAGTTTTTACCGATCACAAGCATCGAAGCCACGCTGGTAGCAGGCCCTGCCATTAAAAGCACTAGCGCGGCTCCAGGAGTGAGGCCCTTGGCCACCAAAGCCAACGCCAAAGGAATAGAGCCAGTAGCACAGGTGTACATAGGCATTGCAATGGCAAGCACTAATAAACTAGAAAGGAAAGGATAATCTCGAAGCCCTAAAAAGAAATCATCGGGAATAAAAGCCGAAATCAAAGCACCAAAAACTAAGCCCACCAATAGCCATTTAGAAATATTTTGGACTAAATCTACAAAACCATAAGTCCACATTTCTTGAAGTTTAGCCCACACACTTGTTTGTGGATTGGCTTTTTCTGAATCTTTTGAAGAGCAACAAGAAATTTCTTCCACGGGTTCGGGCGGGTGTGAGGAACAACAAGAAGACACGGGCTCTGCTTTTGTAAAGCTTTCATCTTCGTTTTTGGTCGATAAATTGGTCAATACACCTCCTAAAATAGAGGTCACAAAAGCCGCAATAGGCCGAAGTATAGCAAATGGAAAGCCCATTATAGAATAAGTCGCCAAGATTGAATCCACTCCTGTAGCGGGGGTTGAAATCAAAAAAGAGACTGAGGCTCCTCGACTGGCACCATCTTGGCGTAAAGAAATAGCGGTAGGGATCACTCCACAAGAACAAATAGGGAGAGGGATTCCAAATAAAGCCGACCACACTACTGATTTAAAGTTTGCTTTTGAAATTTTGGGAATATAAAGAGACTTTGGCACCCAAACATGCAAAACTCCTGCAAGCAAAAAGCCTAATAAAAGGTAAGGGGCCATTTCTGTGAATAAAGAAACAAAGGCATAAAAAAAATCATTCATTTTAATGTCCTTTTTATGAGTTTATAGCTGGGTAAAGCCATAAAATCAAGATGTGTTTGGCGAGTTTTTGTGCAAAACATGAGCCAAACCTGTCTTAAAAATGATTTCAATATGTTCATCATCTAGGCTATAATACACGGTGCGACCTTCACGACGAGGCGAAACCAAACCGGCTGTTCTAAGTAAGCGTAATTGATGACTGATTGCAGATTGCCCCATTTGGAGACGACTTGCAATTTCATTGACAGAAACTTCTTCGAACAGCAGTGTTTCGATAATGCGAATACGAGTGGAATCTGCAAAATACTTAAAAAATTCTGACAATTCAAAAAGTGTATTTATAGAGAGACTTTTCTTATCCATTTGCATCATTGAACAACCTATATATGAACAATTGTTCATTCGTTCATATATTAGAAAAATGAAATCAAAAAAGCAAGTTTTTTTTAAGCTTATAGGCTTTTTTATCGAAATAGAGCAGAAAAGGATGTGGAAACTCTTTCCCGTCATCACAGCAATTGATATGAGTAGGGATTGGGAGTGGAGGCTTTTTCTGGGATGCGAGTAAGAGATGTTGTGCGGAAAGCGGAGGAGAGATGGTGCAAATTCGAGGGATGAATGGTGCGAAATGTGTGCCAGAAATGCAGGGATGCGTGCTTGAAATTCGGGAGATAAATGGTGCGAAATGTGCTACACTGAGCCTGTCGAAGTGCGTGCCAGAATAGTGGGAAGTTGTTAGTACTTACGGAGATGAACAGTTTTATCACAATGGCGTTTCGTTTGGACGACCATCTTTACGGAGAGGGGAATCGCTGGGATGCGAGTGAGAGATGTTGTGCGGAAAGCGGAGGAGAGACGGTGCAAATTCGAGGGATGAATGGTGCGAAATGTGCTACACTGAGCTTGTCGAAGTGCGTGCCAGAATAGTGGGTAGTTGTTAGTGCTCACGGAGATGAACAGTTTTTAATAGGGCAAGTCGTACCTTTAGACAGGCAATGCCTTTCACATAGATTGCCACGGGATGACGGGGGTGGGAAGGCTATGTCAGTATTAGAGAGGCTGCTTTGTGTTTGCGTTAGGGGGTGTAGTGGAAATCCTTTTTTGTGTGAGTTTATTTTGGATTTATTTGGCAAACTTTGATTTTGGGTTGAATTTCAAAAAAGATTGAAACAAAACACCCGACCCGCTCCTTCTGTTTTGACTTAAAAAAAGGGAGCGGGGAACGCCCACAATAATACTAATCTTTGTAATAAATGTCGCTTTTTGGAGCTTCTAGGGAGAGGCCTTTTTGACGAGCTTCGTCTAGTTTTTTTGCTTTTTTGGAGTCTAACCACCAGTAAATTGGGATCACTTCTTCTCGATTGTATTTGTCTAACACAGATGCAGGGGTTCCGTATCGATTCCAATAGAGTAGTCGATGGTGATCGCTTTGCCACATCAAGACATAAGGGACGAGTTCGCTGAGGCGTTTGTCTAGTTGTTTTAATATTTCGTTTCTTTTGCCGAGGTTAAATTCGGTTTTTTGTTTTTCTATGAGGGCATCGACTATGGAGTCTTGAAGGCCTGTGAGGTTGTTGGTGCCTTTTTGATTGGCGGTAGAAGAGTGGAATGAGGCTTCTGGATCGCGAAGCCTGCCCGCCCCCCAGTTGACCCAATACATGTCGAAATCGGCGTCATCTAAGCGTTTTCGAAGAGAACTTTGTGATATTTGATCGATTTCGGCTGTGATTCCCACTTTTTTAAGGTCTTCTTGGTATAATGTGAGGTGACGAAGGTCTTCGGCTTGGGTGATAAAAGTGACCCGTAGTGGTTTTCCATCTCGTATTAAAAGTCCTTTTTCGTTTTCTGTGTAACCTGCTTCTAAGAGCAATCGACGAGCACTGTCTGGTTGATAAGAGAAGCTAGTGACTTCTGGATTGTGGTTATTTTCCCATAGGTCGGGGTAATAGCTGTTGAGTAAAAAATATTGATTGTACATGTACTTTTCGTTCATGAGTTCACGATTCATTAGCATGGAGAGGGCTTGACGGACTTTTAGATTGTCAAAAGGAGCTCGCCTTAAATTCATGGCCATGCCCTGAAAGCCAATGGGTTCTTTGTTGTATATGCGTTGTTTGACTACCCATGATTTTTGAACGGCATCGAAATCGGTTTGTTTCATCCATATCGAAGAGGTGTAGATGGCATAGGCGTCGAAGTCTTGTTTTTTGAAGGCTTCTAGAGCTTTGTTTCTGTCTTCCATAAAGCGGTAACGGATGCTTAAAAAGTTGTATTTGCCACGATTCCAGTTTTTGCTGAAACCCCACCAATCGGCACGCCTTTCTAATTCTACGAATCGGTCTTCTCTAAAGTTTTTGATGCGATAAGGGCCACTCACTACCGGGAACTCAAAACGGATTTCATTGAAATCTTTATCTTTCCAAATATGCTTAGGAAAGGCAAGCATAGACGCCGCTTCCCAAAAATTACCCCAGTGGGCTTCTTTGGCTGTGATGCTAAAGCTTAAAGAATCCAGAATCACTGGCCTTTCAAAACGACTCAATCCAACTTTGAAAATGGGGGTTAGATTTTTGGGGTCCATGATCACATCGTAATAAAACTGAATATCTTCTGCACTAATGGATTTTCCATCACTGAATTTAGCCCTAGAATCTATTCGAAAGAAAAAACTTTTGCCGTCTTCGGAGATACTAAAGGAATCGGCGAGGATCCCTATTTCTCGGTCTTCAGTGCTGTGCAAGGCCACTAAAGGTTCAAACATTAAAGACATTAATGATGAGGAAAAACTGTTGTAGTCTTGCCACATGTTAAACGATTTAGGCATGGATGCACCCCAAAGGCTAATGTTTCCACAAGGGACAGCCTCTGGAGATGCTATGGGGTCGAATTCTCCAGTGGCATCTGGATTGTGAATTGGAGTTTCGGGGCAAGAGTCATAAGAGGCCTTGGACTCTTTTTCTCCCCGACAAGCGACTAATAGAATAAGGAACAAAGACAAATAAAGTAAAGTTTTAAGTTTCATGGATTCCCTCTTGTTGGACTTTTTGGAGTGCCACTGCTGCAGCTTCTTGCTCTGCTTTTTTTTTAGAAACGGCGATGCCTTTACCGTAAACTTTGCCGTTCAATAGAACTTCTGTTTCAAAAACTTTTTGATGACCAGGTCCCGATTCATTCACCACTACATATTCTGGTGGCTGCAGTGAGTGCGATTGCATCCACTCTATGAGTAGGCTTTTGTAGTTGACAAATTCTGAATCTTTTAAAATACTGGCTATGCGTGGAAAATGAAAGCGTTCTAAAATCACACGAACCGCCGAAATTCCCGAATCTAAATATACGGCTCCCAGTACAGCCTCGAAGGCATCGGCTAATATGTTTTCTTTTTGGCGACCTCCCATTCGAGCCTCGCCTTTGTCCATGTATAAATACTTTCCTAAACTCCACAATTGAGCCGTTTGAGCTAGTGCATGGCCAGAAACTACAACACTTTTGGATTTAGACATTTCTCCTTCGGTGGCATCGGGTTTTGTTTTGTATAAGTGTTCTGTGACAAGCATATTCAAAACAGAATCTCCTAAAAACTCCAGTCGTTCATTGTTGGCGGTATAAGGCAAGTCGTTGCATATATTCCAAGAGCGGTGGACCAGTGCGTTTTTTAAGAGGGATTTATTTTTAAAAGAATAGCCAATCTTCCCTTCTATCTCTAAACTTTTAGAGTTTTTGGGGTTCTTTCGAAATATTTTCTTTATGACATTTAACTTTTTATCCAAGAAATATCTCCAAAAAAAGGCAACCAGAGCGGGCTGCCTTCCATTGTTTTTATCAAAAATAAATTAGGCGTTCTTTTTGCTTTCGATATAAGAAACAACATCTTTAACGGCTAAGAATTTTTCGGAATCGGAATCTAAAATTTCGAGATCGAATTCATCTTCGAGAGCCATGACGAGTTCGACACGGTCCAAAGAATCTGCACCTAGGTCATTCACAAAATTGGATTCGAGTGTCACATCTTCGGCTTTGACACCAAGTTTGTCCACTACGACTTCTGTGATTTTTGCAATAAGTTCTTCGTTCATTTTTTTACTCCATTATGAGGTTTAAGATTAAACTTAGTAATTTTAATTAGGCGTTCAAGCCTCCATCTACACCAATGACTTGTCCAGTGATGTAACGGGCTTCTTCGGAGGCCAAAAAAGCCACCAAATTAGCTATATCAGCCGGTTTCCCCAATTCTTTTAAGGGAATAGCTTCTTTAAATTTTTGAATAGTGTCTTCGTTTAACTTTGCAGTCATGTCGGTTTGAATAAAACCGGGTGCAATGGCATTGACGGTGATCCCTCTAGGGGCAAATTCCAAAGAATTAGTTTTGGTCAAGCCAATGACGCCAGCTTTGGAGGCTGCATAGTTAGCTTGTCCTGGTTGAGTGCGGATACCGTTGATACTAGACATGTTGATGATACGGCCTTGACGTCTGCCCATCATGTGACGAGCAACGGCTTTGGTGCATATAAAAACAGATCGTAAATTCACACGAATGACATCGTCAAAATCTTCATCTTTCATGCGCATCAAAAGACCATCTCTGGTGATGCCTGCATTATTGACTAAAATATCGATGGCTCCAAAATCTTCAATGATTTGGTCGAAAGTTTTTTTCACTGAATCTGCACAAGATACATCACAAGCATAAGCAAGAACCTTGACACCTTGTTCGTCGGCAAGGCTTTTTGCCAAATCAGTGTTTTCTTTGGTAGCAATGATGGCTACGGCTGCTCCACGAGAAGCTAAAACTCGTGCAACTTCTAATCCAATCCCTCGAGAGGCTCCTGTGACAACGGCTGTTTTACCTGTTAATTGAATCATATTATGCCTTTAGTGCAGTGAGGTCTTCGACGGATTCGACAGGCACTACTTTTACCTGACGGTCGATTTTACGCATTAAACCCATTAATACTTTGCCCGAGCCTACTTCTACTCCAGAAGTGACTCCCAAGGAGACTGCTTTTTGCATAGAAGCATTCCAACGCACTGGGCTCACTAGCTGCTTGGCCAAAAGATCGGCTAGCAAAGAACCGTCACTGACTAGTTCTGCGGTGACATTGGCTATTAAGGGGTATTTTAAATCAGAAAACTTGACTTTGGAAAGGGCATCCACCAAACCCTCGACAGCAAAATCCATAAGAGGGCTATGGAAAGCTCCAGAAACAGGGAGCACAATGACTTTGATGGACTTTTCTGAACACAGAGCGACCAAAGCTTCGACACCTTCGACGCTGCCAGAAACCACCACTTGCCCAGGGCTATTAAAGTTAGCTGGAACCACAACACCTTTTTTGGAGGCTTCGTTACAAAGCTCAACCACAACAGAATCTTCGACACCCAAAACAGCTGCCATTTTGCCAGGAGCCATAGAACCAGCTTGTGCCATGAGCTCGCCTCGTTTACGAACCAGCAAAAGAGCGTCTTCAAAACTCAAGCCACCAGCAGCACAAATAGCAGAATACTCTCCCAAAGAATGCCCTGCAACCATGTCACAGGTGATGCCTTCGGATATTAATAATTCCATAACCATCATGGAACTCACAAATAGAGCAGGTTGAGTGTTTTCAGTGCTTTTTAAGAGCTCTTCTGGCCCTTCGAACATGATTTTCGATAAAGAAAAATCAAGAACTTCATCGGCATACTCGAGCATTTTTTGAGCACTTTCAAATTCTTTTGCTAGTTGGGCTCCCATCCCTATGTATTGAGAACCTTGCCCAGGAAATAAAAAAATGGATTTAGACATAAAAACCTATCCGTAAGAAGTTAAGACCGCTTAAAGTCGGCAAGTTTCTTGCCCACATTCTCAGCAATTTTAGTTTCAGCAAATTGGCTAGCAGAAAGTATCGCCTGCTCTATGGCCCTTGCATCGGAGCAACCGTGAGCGATGACTCCTGTGCCATTCAAGCCCAAAAGTAAAGCTCCTCCGGTGGAACGATAATCCCACATCTCGGCAAATCGCTTGCCTTCTGGAGAATCAATGGTTCCAAATAAGCTCTGGTGGAGCTCATAAAAGCCCTCTAGCATTTTTAAGACCACATTGCCAGTAAAGCCAGAGGTGACAATCACATCGGCATCGCCCGCGATGAGACCGCGACCTTCGACATTACCAATAAAATTTAATGAAGTGTTTTTGAGTTGCTGATATGCTTCTTGAACCACTACAGGGCCTTTTTTCTCTTCTTCGCCCATATTTAAAAGAGCCACTCTAGGATTTTCATAACCTAAGTAGCTCTCGGCAAAGACAGAACCTGCTATTGCAAAATCCACTAATACAGACGCTTTTTCATCGATATTGGCACCAGCATCTACTAGTACAGTTCGATTTTTGGCTGTAGGGATAGCACAAGCAATTGGTGGTCGAGTAAAAGTATCTGTAGAACGGCCAAGCAACATGAGACAAGAAGCCATCATGGCACCCGAATTACCGGCACTGATACTTGCATGGACTAAGCCTTTTTTTTGCAAAGCCACACAAGTAACCAAACCCGAATTTGGTTTTTTACGGAGGACCTCGGTGGGGTGTTCGTCCATAGCCACCACATCTGGAGCATCTATAATAGATATAGAATCGCCTTGGTAGCCTGCATTCTCTAGCTCTTGTTTGAGAAGAGACTCGGGCCCACAAAGAACAACTTCTAGCTTGCCTTTATTGGCTTGAACGGCACTGACCGCACCTTCAATAACTACTTGAGGGGCGTGATCACCACCCATAGCGTCTATAGCAACTCGTAGCATTAAAGCCTCCTACGAAGTGTTATACGGTATCGGGGCTTAAAATCTCGACCCCTTTATAAAAACCACAAACGGGACAAACTCGGTGTGGACGCTTGGTAGCTCCACAGTGATCACAAGTTGCCATAGCAGGCACTTCCATTTTCCAATGGGTGCGTCTCTTATCTCGACGAGCGGTAGTCGTTTTTTTCTTTGGAACAGCCATTACGAACTCCTGTTCTTGTTTTCCATTTTACGCCGAAGCGCTTTGAGTTGTTCCCAACGAGGGTCTATAGTGTTTGAATCTTCTTTTTTATCAGAAAACACAAAGTCTTCGTTGGGGTTTTTAATTGGACTAAGCGGTTCTTGGAGCAATACCAATTGACGAACACACTCAGCTACATCTAATTCACTTTGGTTTACAGGGAGCAAAATCTTAAAAATTTCATCGTCCTCGTCGTCCAAAGTTTGCTGCGAAACGCTTTGAGAAAGCTCTGCCTCTATATTTAGATCGACCATAAAAGGCCTTTCAAAACTATCTAGACTGCGTACGCAAGTTAAAACCTGTACCCCAGAAACAGAACCTGTCAACAAGTATTTATTTTTACCATTAGGGCTAAACAACAGCTCGGCTTTTAATTCACCAATGAGTTTAAGCTCTTTGGTCAAACTGTTATTGGAATCTATTTTCCAAGTCAATGTTTTGGAGCAGGGCTCCAGCATACTTTGTAAAAGTTCTATTTTCAAGGTAAAGGCAAATATACAAGGTCTATGGGGTGTTGTCAATAGGCTATGCCTAAAAACCTCTTTTAGAATTGAAAAAAACAGCTATTATCCTCTAATTGGAGTCTTTTTTTTTGAAAACTTTCTTTTTTTTTAACTCGAAGGCTAATGAAAACTGGTTCAATAACAGGAGCGATTCAAAGCTTTAATATCAAAAAAGAAAAACAAAATCCAAAGTATTTTCACTTTTTAAAAAGGATTGAAGTTTCAGAAACGCCTGGCTTTACTCTTCAACCATCCATCTCCTATGGAATGGGACAATGACGCTGGGATGCGTGTTTGAAATTTGGGAAGATACTATTTTAAATTCGGGGAAGATGATGCGAAAAGTGCTACATTGAGCTTGTCGAAGTGCGTGCCAAAAAGTGGGATGCATATTGTGCGAAATGCGTGCCAAAAAGGCTGGAGTTTGTGATTGATGTGCTATGCGAAAATCGTGCCAAAAAGAAGGATGATTACTTGGCAAAA
>FZPS01000076.1_pt314 | contig 15837 bp, 15 predicted proteins | sample 1817821 | NCBI WGS metagenome assembly FZPS01 (sample SAMEA104158645, study PRJEB21678) | metagenome | place: Germany | collected 2015-04-21
GCCCAGTAAATGCCGGTCAAACTCTTCCGGCGGAAGCAGACGGGAAAAATTTGGGCGTAACGCCGACATATAGTGATAAAAAAAGAAATCGGCCTCTACCGGAAGCAGGGTGCCATCCAAATCAAAAAGCAGGTGCCGGATCATTGCGCGCGTCTTCCTTTCCTATAATTGAGGAACGGGCGACCCTTTGTGACAGTCTCCCCATGCCCATCCGTTGTCAGAAGATTATAACTATATTTGTTTATATTCGTCTTTATTTTAACATTTCCTTTTTTGCCGTTGAAAAAAGGGAAAGCGCTATTCATTAACGAATCACCCAGAGTAGGGGGGTCACGTTTTGCCGTTGTCAACTCTAGCAACCAGACTTTCCGCTTTGGGTTACCGCTACCGGTTTGCCGGAAACGGGTTTCTCGTTTTTCTCCGGGAAGAACCTCTTCTCCGTCGGGTGTTGGTTATTGGGGATGGGAGAGAACCGGTGGAGCGTTGGCGGCAGTTCATCGGGGAACAGGTTTTGCCCCACCGTGAGGAGGGCTTCTCCTTTTCTGTGGGTATTTTTTTGCTCGGGGAAGCCCAGGTCTTCTCCTACCTTTCTGAATTGCCTTGGGTCGAAGTGATCTGGGCCGATACGGGTACCGGGGTGAAAATGATTAAACCCCAACAGAGGTGGGGACCTCACCAGAGGCGGGGACCACACCTCCGGTGGAGGGTGGAGGACCGTCTCCTTTCCCTGGTCTTCCCTGCACGCCGGGCGGCAACTCCCGCCCAGGAGGAGGTTGAACTCTATCCGCCGTCTTTTTTGACCTATCTCATCCTTATTCTCAATTTCATCTTCTTTGTTGTTAGCTATTGGTTGGGCGGAACCAGGTCGCTGCAGGTTTTGCTTCAGATGGGCGCCAAATACAACCCCGGGATCTGGATGGGAGAATACTGGCGTCTCCTGACCCCGCTTTTTCTCCACGCTGGTTTGCCTCATTTCCTTTTTAACTCTTTTGCCCTCTTTCAGTTAGGCCGCGTGGTAGAAAGACTTTTTGGCAGGGTACGCTTTGTTTTTCTCTATTTCCTCTCCGGACTGCTGGGTTCGGCTTTGAGCACGATCTTCCGGCCGGAGATTATTTCGGTGGGAGCGTCAGGGGCGCTTTTCGGGCTGCTGGGCGCTTTAATCTATTTTAGCCTGCGGAAACCGGTGACCGCCAGGAGGTTCTTTGGGAGCAGCCTTTGGGTCGTCCTGGGGATCAACCTTTTCTTAGGCTTTGTAATACCGGGCATTGACTACCTGGGGCACATCGGAGGTTTCTTGGGCGGGCTTGCCGGCGGGGCGGCCGTGGGTTTGGGAAAAAAGGACGAATTACGTTCCCGGTGGCTCTGGCGGGGAGTGGCTCTTACACTCACCATTTTACTGCTGATCTTTGCTTTGACGCCACCGAAATGGTACCGGTCGTTGGAAGAAGGACGGCAGGCATTGCAACGGGGAGACTTGGAAAAAGCCGTTTATGAGTTGGAACTCAGTTATGCGCGGAAACCGGATTACCCTTTGACCAAAGAGTATCTGCTGGACTCTTATTTGCTCCGGGGAAACCGATATTATGAAAGGGGAGATCTGGTGGCAGCGGAGGCCGATTACCGCCGGGGGGTTGCTTTGGACGACAGCCGGCCTGACTTTCATTACAAGTTGGGCGTGCTCTACCACCAGCAACGACGGATCCCGGAGGCAAAAAGGGAGTTCACAAAGGTCCTGAAACTCGACCCGAAGCACAAAGGCGCCAGAAAAATGCTGGAGAGCCTGCCATAAACAGCCGAAGATAACGAGAGAAATACGAAAAAGCACGGAAAGACTGAAGGAGCCTTCCGTGCTTTTTTTGTCTGAGAAGTTTAAAGGATTTCTGCAGTAAATAGCGTCTGGGCTACGGGAATCTGCAGCCTGGGCATGGTTAAAAAACCGGACAGAGAGATGAATGCCCTATTTCCCCTGCCGTTGCTTTAAAATCCCATACTCAATACTGTCCACCAACGCCTGCCAACTGGCTTCAATGATGTTTTCCGACACCCCGACCGTACCCCAATGTTCATGGCCGTCGGTTGTCTCAATCAATACCCGCACTTTGGCGGCGGTTCCTCTGGTTTCCTCCAGGACCCTGACCTTGTAGTCAACAAGCTTAAACCCTTTGATTTCCGGGAAGAAACGGAGGAGGGCTTTCCTGAGGGCCATGTCCAGGGCGTTAACCGGGCCTTCGCCTTCTGCGGCGGTGTGTTCTTCGATCCCGTCAACAGAAACTTTAATCGTGGCTTCGGAGAGCGCCGGTCGATCCCCGTTCTTTTCGACAATAATCCGGAACCCGTTTAAGGAAAAGACCTTTCCATAGAGGGCAAAAGCCTTCTTGATCAGCAATTCAAAGGAAGCCTCGGCTGCTTCAAATTGATAGCCCAGGTATTCCAGGTTCTTCAAATCTTCCGTCAGTTTTTTGATCCTGGGGTCATCTTTCGTGACCTCAGGGATCAAATCGACAGCCTTGTGAAGAATGGTACTCCTCCCGGCCTGGTCGGAGAGGAGGATGCGGCGCCGGTTACCGACAAGCTCGGGAGAGATATGCTCCAGAGTCGCCGGGTTCTTCTGCACGGCATCGGCGTGGGTGCCGGCTTTGTGGGCAAAAGCCGATCCGCCGACATAGGGTTGGCGTTCGTTGTGCTGGAGGTTGGTCAGTTCCGAAATGAAACGGGAAGTACTGGTGAGCCGGGAAAGGTTCGGGCGTATCTGCGAATCATAATTCAACTTCAAAAGTAGGTTGGGGATTAAGACGCTCAGGTTGGCGTTTCCGCAGCGCTCCCCGTAGCCGTTAAAGGTCCCTTGGACCTGAACGGCTCCTTCCTGAACAGCCATAATGGAGATGGCATCCGCCACTCCGGAATCATTATGAATATGAACCCCCAACGGCTGTTGGATTTCTTCCTGTACCCGGCGAAAGATCTCCAAAAACTCCAGGGGCAGGATGCCGCCGTTGGTATCGCAAAGCACAATCGTCCCGGCCCCGCCGCGGATCGCGGCCTTCAGGGTTGCCATGGCATAAGCCGGATCATCCTTATACCCGTCAAAAAAGTGTTCCGCGTCGTAAATCACTTTTTTCCCATGACTTTTCAAGAAAGCCAGGGAATCCTCGATGATCTGTAGGTTCTCCGCTGGTGTAATCCGCAGGACTTCCCGGACATGGAGATTCCATGACTTGCCGAAAATAGTAACAACCTCGGTCCGGGTCTCCAGCAGATTTTGCAGGGTACGGTCTTTTTCCGGGGGGTTGTCGGCCCGCCGGGTACTCCCAAAGGCGGTGATTTTCGCGTTCTTAAACCGGTGGTCTTTTATTTTTCGGAAAAACTCAATGTCCTTAGGGTTCGAACCGGGCCACCCCCCTTCTATATAGTCAATCCCCAGGGCATCAAGTTTTTCGGCGATGCGAAGCTTATCTTCAGGGGAGAAAAACACCCCTTCCCCCTGTGCTCCGTCGCGGAGAGTAGTATCGTAAAAAATAATGGAAGGCACTGTAGGCACCCCCTTTAATGTATAGGTCATATTTAACCAAAAAACCACTATGGTGTCAAGGATTATTATCTTCTGTAACCTTTTTACCGTGTACCAAAAGTCCTGTTTTTCATAGGATATAAAATGGCGATAAAAAAAGCATGGCCCGGAAGGGGGTGGGCGGGATATGGGGTTAAGCCTAGTTCCTGTGGCAGAGTTGCCACCGGGGCGGAGGTTTTTGCGCCTGGGAACCGAGGGGCGGGATGTCCATGAATTGCAAAAGAGCCTGGCCAGACTGGGCTTTTTTCCGGGCAACCCCCATGGAAGATACGATTTTTTCACCAGGGAGGCGGTGAAGAATTTTCAACGCGCCTTTTATCTGGTAGCCGACGGTGTCGTCGGCCCGAGGACCTGGCGGATGCTGCGCGAGCCGGGAATCTGGAACCGCCTTTGCCATCCGTTCCAGGCAGGGGAGACGCTCACGGAATTGGCCGCCCGCTACGGGGTAACTCCCGGCGCTTGGAAAGACCCGGCTGGCCGGCGGCGGGTCAAGCGGTTATTGCCCGGAGACTTATTATTATTAGAAAGGCGCGAACTGTGGCTGGCAGAAGAAGAATTGCCGGAAGAGGGAGTTTTTTGTACCCGGGTCTTACGGATGGAACCGGTGACAGCCGGACAAACCGGCGAATTTGCGCCCGTCGGATCCGGCCTGCGGCGTGTGAAGGTACACAAGAAGGCGCACGACTTCTTCAAATTGCCATTATTGAAAGTATTGCCACCGCGGGCGGTAACCGGGAAGGAAGAGGCCGGCGGTGTCGTGGCGGACCTGCGAAATACCGGGGAAAGGAAACCGGGCTGGCGTTTCCAGAGAAATATCCGTAAGGGCTTACGGGCGCTCCGCCAAAACAGTAGGGGAGAAGTTTTTTGGTGGTTTGCCGCCGGTAATAAACAGGAGGAGTTGCCAAAGGATGGTGAAGCCGAGGGCATACTTCTTTCCGTAAACACAGGCCCGTGGCTTGCAGGGGGTTCCAGGGGTTCCGGAGGTTTGCTGGCCGGTTCCTCTATGGACGGCGGATGGCGCCGGGAGGTCAAGAATCTGCTGGCCCGGTACCCGTGTACGCGGGTAATGATCCACTTTGACCTGCAAGGCAGAGAAATCAGGCCCGATGGCGAGGTCCGGTTACTCCCGGCCGGATCCAGCAGGGCATTGCGTTTATTCCAGCCCGGGCGAAGGCAGCGGTTGGCGGACGGCTGGCTTCAGTTGCAAACTAAGTATGGGGAGAAGGAACATAAATTCCTTATTGCCGACCGGAATACTTTACGAAAAATATTCTCCGGTTTGGACCGGCTAAACCTGCGTGGGGTTTTACTTACCGGCATTCAGGGGCTGGAGGGGGCGATCATGAAGGAAGCCGCCCAGTTTTTTCTGGTTCTTTCCCAAGCCCGGTCATGAAAAAAGGGACCAGCGCATAATTATGGAACAAGAACCATCCTCAACCATGACCCTTGTAAAGGGTGGGGCGCCGGGATGGAATCAGAGACAAAGGAGGGAGATTTTTGCTTGCTTGCAAATACGGGCAGTTGAAGACGGCAAAAAGCCTGACGGAATCCCCCAGGGTTATTACGGCCGAGAGCGAGCTTGTGCTGGGAGATGAATACCCGGAAATTGAAAAAGTTCATCTCTGCAAAGGGTACCTCAGTGAAATAACAGGAGAAAAGAACGAAAAAGGGCGGCTCGCACTTGCCGGCCGGATCGAGGTGCACCTGGTTTACCGGGCCAAAGAGACAGAGGCGGGGGTAGCGGAATACGGCGTGGTTTGGAAAGGCGAAAAGGGTATCCCCTTTACCGCCGAGATCGAACTCCCGGAGGCAGCCGATATTGGGGGATGGCAAGCCGAAGTAACAAAGTCTAGCTTGGAGCCGGGCTCAGAAAGGACGGTCAGATACAAAGGGGAAATTTCCATCAACCTCCAGGCCCGGCAGGAAAGACAGATACCGGTGGTAACTGAATTGGCAGTGGAAGACGGGGTAAAAACCGTTACCGAACGGGTGGTGGTTGAAGAGATCATCACGGTTCTTGAAGGCCGCCGGGAACTCTCCAACCAGTTTTCTCTGGCCCATCCCCGGGAACCTTTGGCAAGGGTGATTGACTGCCGGATTAGACCAGTGGGGGTTAGAACGGAGCTCGCACCCGGCCGGGTGAAAGTCGATGGGTATCTTGAGACCGTACTTTTATATGTCGGCCGGAATGTTGACGGGGAAGAAACCGAACTGGAAGTTGCCCGCTGGCACGAGAAAAACGGCGGGGCGGTTCCTTTCCAATTTATCTTTGAAGAGCCGGAGGCCCTGCCGGAACAGACGGCCCGGACGAAGGTGCGTGTGAAATCCTTTGCCATGTATTCCCCGCATGCGGAAATCTGTGATCTCCAGGCGGTACTTGAGGCCCGTGTGGAACTGGTGGAACCCCGCCGGAGAGAAATGGTGGTCGATGTTAAAGCGGAGAAAGAAAAGATCATCGATGTGGACCGGGGCGAATATCAAATTGAGGAGATCGTGGGAGAAATAGAAAAGGATTTTCAATTGGAAAAGACCCTTTCGCTTCCGGCCGGTGCTGTACCTTTTGGCCGCATTTTGTTGGTGGATAATTCACCGCTGCGAACGGTAGATACCCAAGTTGAAGCAGACCGGGTCTTTTTTGAGGGCGAATGCGGAGTCTCAGTCCTTTATTCCGAAGAGTACGGAGAAATTGAGGAACTGGAGCGCCAGTCTCCGGAGGTTGCCACCGCCAGTTGGGAAGAGGAAATCTCCGGTGCGGTAAAATTTGCTGATTTTTTGGAGATGCCCGGAGTAGCGCCGGGAATGGCGGCCAGGGTTACCTTGGAAGAGCGGGGGATCACCGCGGAACTCGTCGACGAACGGACAATCAAGGTAATCCTGGCGCTCAGGGCCCGGGCGGTGGTAAGTGAGGAACGGACCCTGTCGCTGGTCCGTGATTGCGCCCTGGTTCCTTTGCCGGAAAAGCCGCGAACCGGGATGCTTTTTTACCTGATCCAGCCGGGAGATACGCTTTGGAGCATTGCCCGGCGGTACCAGACGACAATGGACGCCCTGTGCCGGGCCAATAATCTAAGCGGGTCCGGTGAAGAGGTTCTACCCGGGAAGAAACTTCTCATCCCGAAAACGCCGCTTACCGGTTAACCTGCCGGATCCTACCGGAAATATAGGGAAAAGCAAGAGTCCACAACGTACCCGTACCTCTGCTTGACGAGGTCGGGTACGTTTTTAATTTACCAGCTTGACAACCCCAGACCTTTGCTTTATATTATTATTTATGAAATAAACGAAGACACTAAGAGGAGATGCGGCATGCCAACATATGACTATACTTGTGCTAAATGCGGAAATTTTGAATATTTCCAAAAGATAACTGAACCGCCATTAACGGCCTGCCCGCATTGTGGTGGAACCGTCCAGCGTTTAATCAGCGTAAACACCAACATAATTTTTAAAGGATCCGGTTTCTACATTACCGACCACCGGAAATCCGAATACAAAAGGAAGGCTGAAGCGGAAAAGGCAACCGCTGGAGCCGCTGCGGGCGGGAGCGCGAAAATTCCCGGGAATAAGGAGCAAAAGGTATCCTGAGTTTAAAGGTCACTTCTAAGTGGCCTTTTTTTCGGTAAAGCCAAGGCAAGAACAGCATGGGAAAATACTGGGCTGAACAGGAGGGACGATGTGAACCAGCCGGTTGTTCGAGAGGTAAAGAAAAAATTACAGCGCTTGATTTACCAGGCATGGGAGAAAGCCTTTGCTGAAGGGTTACTCCCGCAGCCGGGTGCGCGCGATGAGATTATGATTGAAGTGCCGAAGGAACGGGCCCATGGTAATTTTGCTTCGAATATCGCCTTCCAATTGACTGCACGGACGCGTGCCGGAGGGCAGTCCGGCCGGGCGCCGCGGGACGTGGCGGAGATTTTGCGGGAACGTGTGCCGGCCCACCCGTATCTGGCAGGGGTGGAAACCGCCGGGGCCGGATTTTTGAACTTCCGCCTGACACCGTTATGGCTGCAGGAAGTCCTCTTAAATCTGGCCGAAGCCCCCGACGATTACGGCCGGATCGACGATTTGAAGGGGGAAAAGATCCAGCTGGAATTTATCAGTGCCAACCCGGTGGGGCCGATGAATGTGGTTAATGCCCGGGCCGGGGCTCTGGGCGACAGCCTGGCCCGCTTTTTTGTCTTTTGCGGGGCGGAAGTGGAGAAAGAATATTATGTGAATGATTATGGGGTCCAGGTAACGGTTCTTGGCGAGTCACTAGAAGTGCGTTACCGGGAACTCACCGGTGAAGAGGTTACCTTCCCCGACTACGGTTACCAGGGGGAATACCTTATTGATTTGGCCCGCGAACTCTTGGCGGAGAAAGGCCGCAGCCTTTTGGAGTTGCCAAAGGAAGAAAGGATCGCCTTTTGCAAGGAATGGGGTTGCCGGCGGATCCTGAAGAGCCAGCGGCAAGACCTGGAGGACTTCGGGATTTTCTACGATCATTGGTTTTCCGAACGCACCCTCCACGAGAGCGGGGCGGTTGACGCCGTGGTTCAGCGGATGGAGAAGAATAACCTTTTATATGAGAAAGACGGGGCCCTGTGGTTTTGGGCCACCGCTTTTGGTGATGAAAAAGACCGGGTGGTCAGGACGGCCGACGGGAGAACCACCTATTTTACGGCGGACATCGCCTATCACCTGGACAAATTGGCCCGCGGGTTTACGCATCTCATCAATATCTGGGGGCCGGACCACCACGGCTATATCGCCCGGATGAAAGCGGCCCTGGAAGCATTGGGGTATGGCCGGGAAAAACTGGAGATCTTGATTGCGCAACAAATCAACCTTATTAAGGACGGTAAACCTTATAAAATGTCGAAAAGGCGGGGCGAATTTATTACCATGCGCGACCTCCTCGAGGAAGTGGGGAATGATGCCGCGCGGTGGTACTTCTTGATGCGCAGCCCCGACAGTCACCTGGATTTTGATCTTGATCTGGCCAAAGAGGAGACAGCGGAAAATCCCGTGTTTTATGTGCAATATGCCCATGCCCGGATTGCCAGCCTTTTCCGGCAACTTGACCGGGAGTTCCGGCCGGATCCCACGGTTATCAATGAGGCGGCCTGGGAAGATGATGAGTTGGAAATCATGGAAAAGATGGCCTTTTTCCCGGAAACCATTGCCCTGGCAGCCGGGGAGCGGGAGCCGCACCGCCTGACCGCCTATCTGTTGGAGTTGGCAACCTTGTTCCACTCTTATTATAACCGGAAACGTTTCCTCACCGAGGATGAGCGGCTTACGCATATCCGGCTTTCCCTGGCTTTTGCCGTGGGAACAGTAGTGCGTAACGGGTTACGGTTGTTGGGGATTACGGCTCCGGAAAAAATGTAAGGAGGGGTATTACCGTGGCAGAGGAGGAGCGCCGTTATTCGTATAATCTGCTGGTTATTTTAAAAGAGACGGTGGTCGATGCCTACAACCACATGGGCTACACACTTTTCTCCAGTGTGCTTTGGCTCCTGGTCGTAGCGCCGCTTGTCATGTTTGCCTATCTTACCCTCCAGGTTGAGGTGGAGGCAGGAGAAAACCTCCTAAATATTGTTTTTAACTTGCCTTTCGTCTTCATCCTTATTTTTTATTCCGCCTTGGTCATCGCCCCGGTAAACTCCGCCCTGCTTTTCCAGGCTTATAAGAACCTTGAAGGTTGGAGCAGTCTGCGGGGTTTTTGGAAAAACCTGCGCCGGAAATACTGGCAGACAGTGGGAGTTTATCTCCTTTACGGGATCGCGTTTTCTCTCTTAATAATGAATATAGCCATCTGCTTTTATCTCCTGACGCCTTTGTTCACTAAAATCGTTGGTATTTTCAACCTGTACCTGTTATTGTTCCTGATTCTGGCAGGCTTTTATCTTCCGCCCCTTATCGTGTTGCAGGAAAACACCATAAAGAAGGTGCTTAAAAAGGCTTTCCTTTTGGCATTTGCCAACGGCCCACAGACTTTTCTCGTGTTGCTTATCCTTTCCCTGATTGGCCTTTTGTTCTCTTTTCTCCTTCCCCTGCTTGTTATGGTATACGGCGGAATTTTGCAGTTTTTTATCATCCGGGTTTTCCTCGGTCTATTAGAAAAATATGAAGCAAAGAGCACGGTAAAGACAGGATCCGAATAGAGAACAGGATTTACATTTTGATACGGGAGGGACTCTTGTGGCCAAGTATATTTTTATCACCGGCGGGGTTGTATCGTCCCTGGGCAAAGGAATTACCGCCGCTTCCATCGGCCGGCTTTTAAAGAGCCGGGGGATAAAAGTCTCCATTTTGAAACTCGATCCCTATATTAATGTTGACCCCGGTACGATGAGCCCTTACCAGCATGGAGAGGTTTTTGTCACCGACGACGGAGCAGAGACCGATCTGGACCTTGGGCACTATGAACGTTTTATTGATGAAAACTTGACAGGGGATAACAGTATAACTACGGGGAAAATTTACTGGGCGGTCATTAACAAAGAGAGACAGGGAGAGTATTTGGGCGCTACAGTCCAGGTTATTCCGCATATTACCAATGAGATCAAAAACCGTATCATTAAGGTTTCCGAGATCTCCGGGGCCGATGTGGTCATAGCCGAAGTAGGGGGGACGGTGGGCGATATTGAAAGCCTGCCTTTCCTCGAGGCAATCAGGCAGTTTAAGACCGATATCGGCCGCGACGAGGTAATGTATATCCATGTTACCCTCCTTCCCTTCCTCTCCACCGCGGCGGAGCTGAAGACCAAACCCACTCAACATAGTGTGAAAGAACTACGGAGCATTGGTATCCAGCCCGATGTGATTGTCTGCCGTTCCCGGCAGGCGATTCCCGACGATTTAAAGGAGAAGATCGCCCTGTTCTGTGATATTCAGCCGGATGCCGTCATCCCCAATCAGGATGTGGATACCATTTACGAGGTGCCACTTTGTCTGGAAGCGGCCGGCCTTGATGAGATCCTCCTTTCCCGTTTGGGTTTGCGGTATGGCGAAAGGGATCTCACCAGTTGGCGGCAATTTGTGGAGCGGATCAAAAACCCCGAAAAGACTGTGACCATTGCCTTGGTCGGAAAGTATGTTACCCTTCCGGATGCGTATATCAGCGTGGTGGAGGCGTTGAAACACGCGGGAGTCGCCCACCGTGCAGGGATTGACCTGCGCTGGGTTGACGCGGAGCTCCTGGAGGAGAACGACCGGCCGGCGGCTGAAATTTTCCAGGGGGTCGACGGAATTTTGGTACCAAGTGGTTTTGGCAGCCGCGGGATAGAGGGGAAAATTGCCGCCATTCGTTACGCCAGAGAAAACAACCTGCCTTTTCTGGGGGTTTGTTTGGGGATGCAATGCGCGGTTGTTGAGTTTGCCCGTAATGTCTGCCGGATGACGGGGGCCAATTTTGCGGAGTTTGCTCCGGAGGTTACTCACCCGGTCATCAGTTTACTCCCCGAACAAACGCAGGAAACGAAGAAAGGCGGGACCATGCGTCTTGGACTCTCTGCCATAAGATTACGCAAAGGAACCAAAGCCTATGAGGCGTATCAACAGGAGACGATTAATGAGCGTCACCGGCATCGTTGTGAAGTCAATTACGGGCTATTGGAGGAGTTGGAACGGGGCGGTTTAGTGATCAGTGGGGTTTTTACCGGTAGGGATCTAGTGGAAATTATTGAGTTACCGGATCACCCCTGGTTTGTTGCGACCCAATTTCATCCGGAGTTTAAATCGCGTCCGCACCGCCCGCAACCCCTTTTCCAGGGGTTTATCGGGGCCGCTCTTCATCACCGCAAGATGAATTCCTGATCACCGGCGGCGCCGGAAAACAAGGGCCTTGTAGAACTTTGCCCTGTTGGGGGTGGACAAATGAACCGGGTCGTTTTACCCTTTTTCCGCCAGAAAATTCTTCCTTGTGGAAGAACTTTGTTGCGGAGGGTTTTTTCCGCCCTTTTTCTCCTGGTCTTCAGTCCGTTTTTCTTGGTGATCGATATTTTTTCTCCCAGCCAACCGGAACATGCCTGCGCTTCCCATATGCGTACGCGTGTGAAGCTCCTCTACGCGTACCTGCTTTTCCTGGCGATTGTTTCTGTAGTGGCAATCATCTTATATTACAGTAGTACTCAAGAGGCGCGGCGACTGGAAACGGTCTTGGGGAACTTTTTCTATTCTGCGGAAGTCCAAAGAGATCCTTCCCAGGAAATCGTGATGATTGTACATAAATATGCCGTACGCTTTGATCTCAACCCGCATTTGGTCTTAGCCATGATCCAGGTAGAGAGCGGGTTTAATCCCCATGCCCGGTCACCCAAGGGCGCCTGCGGCTTGATGCAGGTCACCCCTTTGGTTTGGCGGCACTATAACCCCAAATCCGCCTGTAATGGCCGGCATGCTCCGGGCGTGGTCCATGGCGATGATTGTATTTTTGCCGTGGAGTCTAACATCAGAACCGGTATGCAGTTATTACGGGATCTGATCGTCCATTTTCAGGGAGAGACCGGGGCGGCCATTGAAGCGTATAATGCCGGCCTCACCAATGTGGATTTGGAGAAAATCCGCCCCAAGTACCAGGAAACCAGGGACTATTTGCAAAGAATCGGTACGGTTTTGGCCCCTGCCGCCCGTGAAGAGGCAGAGGAGAGTCTCCGGTCTGCCACCGGTTCGCGCAGGGCTTTTCATATTTTAGCCTTGAGCACGTTGGGACTTTGGTTTTTATTTATCATCTGGGTAATCCGTCATCTCCCCCAATGCCATGCTTTATAAAAAGGGAGAAAACCCCCGCGCTTTATAGTCATATTTCCCGGCAAACCGTGATAAAATGATCCCGGGAAGAAGAATGGAAAAAATTGATTGGCAATTGAGCACCATAGTCCTTCTTATGCTGGCCGGGACCGGCTGGGGTTTCTTGGCCGATTGTTTCCGCGTTCTTAAAAAAGGCCGGCGAAACCAGGTGCTTGATTTCTTTTTTTGGCCGGTTTCCCTGTTTTTCCTGGCGCCGGTCATTTTCTATGCCAACTGGGGGGAAATCCGTTTATATGTCTGGCTCAGCCTGGGGGTAGGGGTGATTATCTACCGGAAGCTTTTCCGCAGGGCGGTAATGCTCTTGCTCCAGAAAGAGTAAAAAAGGATCTTTTCCGGCTTTGTTGAATGCCTCAATAGACGGGTTAGATAAAAAGACGGTACCGATGTGAAGAAAGCGAAGGGGGTTTTCATGAAACCTCGGCAGGCCGGAAAAAAACGCCGGGTACGATATAAGTTTAAGTTTAAACCCTTGTCCTGGTTGTTACTCTTTCTTATCCTGTCTGTCCTTTATCATTTGGGCCTTGGTATTTTTGGCCTGGTGGTCAATTATTACCGGCTGGCGGAAGAAAAGAAAAGGCTGGAAGAGAAGGGCGAACTTATCCAGGAATTACAGGCGGAAAAGGATCGCTGGTACGAAGAGGATTTTCTGGAAAGAGAAGCCCATAAGCTGGGGTTGGTAAAAGAGGAAGAACCGGACGAACCCGCGGCAGAAGAAAACCAGCAATAAATAAAGGAATAATCGGGCGCACGCGCGGGGGTATTTTTCTCACAGCTTGACAACACATTTTGACCTAAGCTATAATAAACTATAACATTGAGAAGGATTTAATACCGAGGAGGAAGAATAGTCGAATGTCATTTACCGCCGGTCAGATTGTGGAAGGAAAAGTCACCGGGATCACCAATTTTGGCGCTTTTGTCGAACTTGCCCCCGGTACAACAGGCCTGGTTCATATCTCCGAAGTGGCGGATGTTTATGTAAAAGACATAAACGAGTTTTTGAGGATGAACGACTCAGTGCGGGTGAAGATTCTCAGCATTAAAGACGGGAAAATCGGACTCTCCATTCGCCAGGCCCAAACTGGTTCGACGGGGCGTCAAAACCGGCAGAGTTTTGAGGACAAGCTGAATAAGTTCTTAAAAGATTCAGATGAACGGCAGTCTGCGTTGAGAAAAAACTGGGAAGCCAAACGGAGAGGAAAAGGCGGTTTTTCACATTTCCGGGGATAAACTCATGTATGATTAATAATCATGACTAATGCCGGAGATTCCATGCGGTGGTGCAAATCCCGGAACAAGAAAAACCACTTGCCTAAGAGATAAAGATATATTATAATAATATAGGTTATATGGCGGTGTAGCTCAGTTGGTCAGAGCATACGGTTCATACCCGTAGTGCCACTGGTTCAAATCCAGTCACCGCCACCATTTTTGCGCCATTAGCTCAGTTGGTAGAGCAGCTGACTCTTAATCAGCGGGTCCGGGGTTCGAGTCCCTGATGGCGCACCATTTAAACTTTAAGAAAAAGTTCCCCCGTCCCTGGGGGAACTTTATGCCATCAGGTCCTCGAACCCCGTGTCTTCATCCTGAAGGCGGGGGAATGGCGCACCATTTAAACTTTAAGAAAAGTTCCCCCGTCCCTGGGGGAACTTTTTGCCATCAAGTCCTCGAACCCCGTGTCTTCATCCTGAAGGCGGGGGAATGGCGCACCATTTAAACTTTAAGGAAAAGTTCCCCCATCCCTGGGGAACTTTATGCCATCAGGTCCTCGAACCCCGTGTCTTCGTTCTGAAGGCTGGTATGGTGCATAATATTTCTTTTCATGAAGTTTATGTCATGGTATAATAAATTTTACCAAAAACAAGTATAATATTTGTGCCTAAGGCTAATTTGCCTGCGATGAGCGGTGGATTAAAATTAAACTGGGGTACGCGGGAGACGGGCGGCAGGAACAGGATTAATGGAGGTGGGAATATGCGAAAGCCCTTGCGTTGTCTGGTCTTCCCATTAATAGCACTATTACTGGTTAGCTCAATAACATATGCGGGTTTCTTCGACAGTCTGGAACTGTCCTTGGAAAAGGAAATTGGCCATAATGCTTATGAAGAGATCACCACTGGAATGAAGGTGGTGAAACTCCCCGCTACGGAAGAGGAACGTTTACAAGCCATCTTCAGACGCTTGGTTAATGTCAGTGAGCGGAAAAAGGAACTACAATATACCTTGACTGTGGTTGAAGATAATACGGTGAACGCTTTTGCCCTGCCGGGAGGGTATATTTTTGTCCATACCGGGCTTTTGGCGTTTGCCGAAAGTGACGGGGAAATTGCCGGCGTGCTAGCCCACGAAATTGCCCATGTGGACCGGAAACACGGTATGAGCCGGATTAAACGGCAGCTTGGCATGGCTTTTTTACTACAACTAATCCTGAAAAAGAGTGAAGCCAAGGAAGAACTGGGCAAGATCGGGGCTATAGCCATAAACCTGACACAGTTGGGTTACGGGAGAGAGGCGGAGTATGAAGCCGACCGTTATGGTGTCTATTTCATGGAGAAAGCCGGTTTTGCCCGGAAAGAGGTCCTGAACTTTTGGGAACGGATTTTGGAACAAACCGGAGGAAAGGAAAACCCGGCTTTCTTGCAACTTTTCTCGACCCATCCTCCGACATCGGAGCGGATAAAACGTATTAAGGCGCTGTAAGAATAAAAGGATTTTTGCGGGTATAAGACTGTAGAGGGAATACATATTTTAAGGGGGGGGTAAAGATGACTGGCAGAATGACAGGAAAAGCGGCTATCGTGACCGGTGGTGCGTTGGGGATTGGGTTTGGCATTGTTCGCCGTTTTGTCCAGGAAGGAGCCGGCGTGCTCTTGGTCGATCTGAACGAAGAAGCGGCGCGGGCTGCTGCGGGGAAACTGGCAGCCGGGCCCGGCCGGGTGGAGGTTTACCCGGCTGACGTGGGATCTGAGGAGACCGGTGAGAAGGTGGTCGCCCGCTGCGTGGAGGTTTTTGGGGGCTTGGATATCCTGGTTAATAATGCCGGGATCTTTCCACAGGCGCCGGTTTTAAAGATGGCCCCGGAATTATTGGATCGGGTCTACCGGGTTAACCTGAAGGGGCTGGTACTCACCGCCAAGGCGGCGGCATTGCAGATGGTTGCCCAAGGCCGGGGAGGCCGGATTATTAATATTGCCTCCATTGACGCTTTTCGCCCCTCCATGGTGGGACTGGCCGCTTATGACGCCAGTAAGGGCGGGGTGGTTATGTTTACCAAGAGCCTTGCCCTGGAGTTGGCCCCGCACAACATCACGGTGAATGCCGTGGCGCCGGGGGCGATTTATACCGAAGGCGTGGCGGAAGCGGGCGTAAGTATGGAGGAGTTCGCAAAGAGGATTCCCCTGCGGCGGGTGGGAAAACCTGAAGATATCGCCGGCGCGGTTGCCTTTTTGGCCTCGACGGATGCGGAATATATC
>FZPS01000059.1_pt672 | contig 15820 bp, 15 predicted proteins | sample 1817821 | NCBI WGS metagenome assembly FZPS01 (sample SAMEA104158645, study PRJEB21678) | metagenome | place: Germany | collected 2015-04-21
CTTAAAAAGACCTTATATTTTTCTTGAAAATCATCCTTAATATGTAGCAGAAGTTTTTTACTATTTAGGATAAAATAGTAAACCATCAAGTATTCCTTTTACAAAAGAAAATGAGAGAGACGATAAAATATCACTTCTTTTTTTTCTCTTTCCTCTTCTGCTGAATCAGTGTATTCCGTTCCCAGAAAACACCATTATATCCTTGAATAGAAGCATCTTCTTCAGCCATATTCAAGCGTTTCTCAGCCCAACCACAATATAAAGGGTTCTGTTCAATGCCAATATATTTACGGTTCAGCTTCTTAGCCACAACACAAGTAGTTCCGGATCCCATAAATGGATCTAAAACTAAATCGCCCTCATTAGAACTCGCTAAGATAAGTTTTGCAATGAGTTTTTCGGGTTTTTGAGTGGGATGTGCAGTATTTTCCGGCATAGACCAAAAAGGAATGGTAATGTCGCTCCAAAAGTTTGAAGGGTGAGTATCTCTGAACTTTCCTTCTTCTGTATCCATCCAATCTTTAGGTTTACCCTCTATACGATAAGGAGCTATCACCCGTCGACGTTCTTTTACTTTATCTAAATTAAAAGTAAATTCCTGTGACTGTGTTGCATACCAGATGTCTTCCATTCCATTTTTCCAATTGTTCTTAGCTCCTCTTCCTTTTTCTCGTTGCCAGGTAATTCGATTTCTAACAATGAAAAGGCGCATCAGTTCCTGCCCAATGACCAGACTGGACTGCCAATCACAACAAACATAAATCGATCCGGAAGGTTTTAATTTATCTTTTAATGCCGTGAGCCAAGCCACAGTATATTCTCGGTATTTTTCAGCGGTGGTTTGGATATAATGATTTCCGTGATATTCTTTAGTCAAATTATAGGGAGGATCAACCACCAATAAATCGACCGATTGATCAGGGATCTTTTTTATTGCTTCAAAAAAATCACCTATGATTATCTTGTTTGTATCTAAAAATGTAGCACCTATATCTTTCAACTGAACACAACGCTTTATGTAACTCTCAGCCTGCTCTAAAGTGAAGTCAATAGTCTTATTTCTTAATGATTTTTTCTTGCTCATTACCTTATCAAATCTTTTTTTATTATCTAATAATTAATCCTAATTTAAAGATTGAATTTTCAAGCAAATATAACAAACAAAATCAGTTTTTCTATCAAACCTGTAAAACAGTCAAATACTATTACAAAAAACTCCTTTTTCGGTTTTATTTTCCATTTCTTAATCTTGCCTAAAACTATTTGACACTTTAAGTTGTTTTGATAACTTAATATGAACACTCAAAAATAAAAATAGATGTCATTTACATATGATACCACACAGCTCTTATGGGCTTTTGGACTCACCTTATTTGCCGGATTATCTACAGGTATTGGTAGTTTAATTGCTTTTTTCGCCAAACGGACCAATACCGGTTTTTTATCTTTCTCATTAGGATTATCTGCAGGAGTCATGATTTATGTCTCCTTTGTGGAACTTTTCATGGAATCGCGGGATATGCTGGCCCAATTATATGGTGATCAATTAGGTATTGCTTATGCAACCTTGGCTTTTTTCTGTGGCGTATTATTCATCGCCATCATTGACCGTTTAATTCCGGAAGCTGAAAACCCACACGAAATCCGACCGATTGAAGAGATGCCCGAAGGAGAGATCCTTCCTTCCGAGGAGATGTCTGAAGAAAAGGCACCGACTAAGAAACTGGAAAGTAAAAGACTCTTACGGGTGGGATTGGTGACCGCATTAGTCTTGGCCATTCATAACTTTCCCGAAGGTATGGTGACTTTTTTAGCCGGATTAAAAGATTTGAATGTGGCTATTCCCATTGCCATTGCAATAGCAATACACAATATTCCGGAAGGAGTATCAGTTTCCATCCCAATTTTTTATGCCACCGGTAATCGTAAAAAAGCCTTTACATTATCGTTTCTATCCGGACTGGCAGAGCCACTAGGAGCAGTAGTAGGTTATTTAGTTTTAGCACCCTACCTGAATGACCAAATATTTGGAGTTCTGTTTGGAGCGATTGCCGGCATTATGGTTTACATTTCATTAGACGAATTACTTCCGGCAGCAGAAGAGTTTGGGCATCACCACACTGCAATTTATGGTTTAATCATAGGAATGGCAGTCATGGCAGTCAGCTTACTGATGTTTATATAAGGATAGACAAGCAAAGAGGCTTTATTCAATGACTTAAAGTTACTATTTTATTTTTCAGAGCATAATACTCGGAAACAACTTCTTTCTTAGGATAAAAAGTGAAAATAATTCGCCAACCATTTAATTGATATACAAAGCGTCTCTGTCTATACCCTTGCTCAATTTTCATTAGGCAAACTTGTAAAAAAGAAATTAGATCCTTAGGAACTTCTTCTCCCAATACAGAACAGTGAGTTAAAATAAAATAGGAGGAGAAAGAATTAAATTGATCTATACAATTCAATAATTGCAGAAAAAGAGGATGACGACAGATTTCATCACGATTCAAATAGGTATTATTCATGGATGCAGGAGTTTACATAGCCAAACTCTCTTAAAAGAAAAAAGCAGCGATTTTTACAAAGAAAAACTCTTTTCATCATAAATGAGATAACATTGTCTATTTTCACAATAATTTTCCTTTTTAATGGTCAAAGATAACAAGGATTTTCTATTTTTAAGTTGCAATTAAAATTAGCATCGTTAAATGGAGTAAAAAGATAAGAAGATTCCGTTTACTTTATCAGGCAATTTTTTTATTCAACTGAATTAAAACGTATAATAATTATGATCTTAAATGAAAGAGAAATCAGACACGAACAGGTAATATCCATTGCGAAACAGATGATGACAGCTGCCCGAACAGCCCCTAAGGCGCGTGGCACAGACATCATTGAAGTGATAGCTATTACTGAGGAACATATAAAACAGCTATCGGATGCAATGCTCGAAATATTAACTGATAAGGGAGAACGTCGTTTTGAAAGAGATGGAAACAATATTCTGCAAGCAGAATGCATTATTCTCATTGGAACCAAAACCAGGAAAATGGCTTTAGATTGTGGTTATTGTGGGTACGACACCTGTGCTGAGAAAAAGAAGGAAGTCCCTTGCACCATGAATAGCATTGATGTGGGAATTGCTATTGGTTCGGCTTGTGCTACGGCAGCCGATTGCCGTGTAGATACGCGCGTAATGTATTCCGCCGGTAAGATAGCACAAAAATTAGGTTGGTTAAAAGAGTGCACTTCAGTGATTGCCATTCCCGTAAGTGCCTCCAGCAAAAACCCATTTTTCGATCGCCCTCAAAAATAATGGATATGGAACAAGTACAGCCTAAAGAAAAGGCTTTTAGCCCTTTCTTTCCGGCAGAATGGCACCCACAAAGTGGAATTCTATTAACGTGGCCTCACAAAGAAACAAGTTGGGCACCCATACTGAAGGAAGTAGAAGCGTGTTATGTTGCATTAGCTACCGAAATAGCTAAAAGGCAACTTTTATTAATCGTAACTCCTCATCCTGAAGAGGTGCACAACACGTTATCTAAAGCAAAAGTGAATTTAGATAATGTCCGTTTCTCTCAATGTAACACAAATGATACCTGGGCTCGCGATCATGGTCCCATTACCCTACTTAAGGGGGAGCAACCTCGTCTATTGGATTTTATGTTTAATGGTTGGGGATTGAAGTTTGCAGCTAACTGGGATAATCTAATCACTGAATGTTTATTTGAAAAACAAGTAATAAGTGGAGACTACATCAATTGCAGAAACTTTGTGTTAGAGGGTGGTGCCATTGAAAGTGACGGTGAAGGAACCCTTTTAACAACTTCACACTGCATGTTAGCTCCTAACCGAAACGACACATTAGGAAGACAAGCCATAGAAGATTATCTGATGGATATATTCTACCTCAAACGAGTACTCTGGTTGGATTACGGCTATTTAGAAGGAGACGATACCGATAGCCATATTGACACCTTAGCCCGTTTTTGCAACCCCTCTACAATTGCTTATGTACAATGTACCGATAAAAATGACACCCATTACGTGCCATTGCAGAAAATGGAAGAACAATTAAAAACTTTCAAACAATTAAATGGCGAACCTTACAACCTTGTTCCTCTACCTCTACCCGATGCCATTTATCTGGAGGGATATCGACTTCCTGCAACTTATGCCAATTTTTTGATCATGAATGAAGCCGTACTCTACCCCACCTATGATCAAAAAGAAAATGATGCAAAAGCAAAAAGAGTTTTAGAACAAATATTCCCTAGTCACGAAATCATAGGAATCAATTGTTTACCACTAATCAAGGAACATGGATCACTTCATTGTGTTACCATGCAATTTCCTAAGGGGGTTTTAGTTTAAATAAAAACAAATAAAAAAGAATGAAAACGTTACTTCACAATAAACCTAAAAAAATAAAGGTAGGAATCGTTCAACAAAGCAATACAGCTGATATTGAAGAAAACCTAGAAAAGATCACAAGAAACATTAAGGAGTGTGCTAAAAATGGAGCTGAACTTGTAGTGCTACAAGAAATTCACAACACACTATATTTCTGTCAAGTAGAAGATACTGAAAACTTCAACTTTGCAGAACCTATTCCTGGGCCATCAACTCAATATTACGCTGAACTGGCCAAAGAACAAAAAATCGTATTGGTTACTTCACTTTTTGAGCGTAGAGCTCCCGGATTATATCATAACACCTCAGTAGTATTTGAAAAGGATGGAACTATTGCAGGTACCTATCGTAAAATGCACATTCCCGACGATCCGGCCTACTATGAAAAGTTCTATTTTACTCCCGGAGATCTGGGATTTACTCCTATTGATACTTCATTGGGCAGATTAGGCGTATTGATTTGTTGGGATCAGTGGTATCCGGAAGCAGCCAGATTAATGGCGTTAAAGGGGGCGGACTTATTAATCTATCCAACGGCGATTGGTTGGGAGAGCACAGATTCACCTGAAGAGAAACAACGTCAGCTAGATGCTTGGATCATATCACAACGTGGACATGCCGTAGCAAATGGGCTGCCTGTGATTTCAGTTAATCGTGTGGGACATGAACCCGATCCATCAGGACAGACCAATGGGATTCAGTTTTGGGGAAACTCTTTCATTGCAGGTCCGCAAGGAGAGTTCATAACCGAAGCAAGTAATGATAAGGAAGAAAACAGAGTCGTGGAAATTGACATGGAACGTACTGAAAACGTTCGTCGTTGGTGGCCCTTCTTCCGTGATCGCAGAATTGATGCTTACGGCCAGATCATAAAACGATATATTGATTAAATTCAAGAACGAGAGGCTTGTTTTATAAAAAAGCAACAAAAAAAGGAGCCTTTACCAAAATCAAATGATTTTGGTAAAGGCTCCTTGCTGTTTCATTCAATAACATAGCTAATAAGCTATCATTTAAAGGTAATATTTCGATTGATAATGAAATTAACTACTCCGTAAACAAATAGACCTAAGAACTGGGCCAGATATTCATTCATGTGTAATCCTTCTACCAATAGAATTAGAAACACAAATTGGGCACTATAGGCCAACGCCACAGCTATAGAAAAGAGAATTATACGCTTTCCTAATGAATGCTCCCTAAATTGGGCAGGAAAGATCCAAAAGCTCGACCACAAGAAATTATGAATTTGAGCTACAAGATATCCCACCACATTTGAAATAAGATAATCACAATGAAAGATTTCCATCATCAAGAAAACAACCCCTGCCGTAATCAAAGCATTAGCAGTTCCAATAACAGCAAAACGAAGAATTCTTGTGGATTCCTTCATTACTCAGATACCTCTTTTATTTCAGTTACTTTAAGATGTAATTCGTCCAACTGTTTCTGATCTATCGGTGCAGGTGCATCCATCATAGTATCTCTTCCTGAGGTATTCTTAGGAAATGCAATACAATCTCTAATGGAATCTAATCCTGCAAATAAAGAAACCCAACGATCTAACCCATAGGCAATTCCACCATGAGGAGGTGCTCCATACGTAAAGGCCTTCATCAAGAAACCGAATTGTTCTTCAGCTTTTTCAGGTGTAAAACCTAATAATTTAAACATCTGTTGTTGCAGCTCATTATCATGAATACGGATGGATCCTCCACCCACTTCTACACCATTAATAACCATATCGTAGGCGTTAGCTCGTACTTTTCCCGGCTCCGTTTCCAATAAAGCAACATCCTCTTTTTTAGGAGAGGTAAAAGGATGATGGACAGCCACAAAGCGCTCTTCTTCCTCGTCCCACTCAAAGAGTGGGAAGTCAACCACCCATAAGCAAGAGAACTTATTTTTATCACGTAATCCTAATTGTCTGGCCACTTCCAATCGCAAAGCAGAAAGCTGCTTGCGGGTTTTCATTATATTATCACCCGACAATATCAAGATTAAGTCACCGGGTTGAGCATCAAAGGCCTCTTTCATAGCTTGAAGAGTTTCTTGCTCATAGAATTTATCCACGCTAGATTTAACTGAACCATCAACCTGTACTCTGGCATAGACCATCCCCTTAGCGCCTACCTGTGGAGTACGGACATAATCGGTTAAATCATCCAACTGTTTCCGGGTATAGATTGCAGCTCCCTTAACGCAGATACCTCCTACATAAGCAGCTTCGTCAAAAACCTTGAACCCATGTCCTTGCAGAATATCCATTAATTCTACAAATCGCATATCAAAACGGGTATCGGGTTTATCACTACCATAGTATTTCATGGCATCAGCCCAAGTCATTCTGGGGAAATCGTCTAAATCAATCCCTTGAATTTCCTTAAACAGATGTTTCGTCATCCCCTCAAAAAGTGACAATATATCTTCTTGAGTCACAAAGCTCATCTCACAATCTATCTGAGTAAATTCAGGTTGACGATCAGCACGTAAGTCCTCATCACGGAAACACTTGACAATTTGAAAATATCGATCGATTCCGGAAACCATCAATAATTGCTTCAGAGTTTGAGGAGATTGAGGTAAAGCATAGAACTCCCCGGGATTCATACGCGAAGGAACCACAAAATCTCGTGCACCTTCGGGGGTAGATCCTATTAACATAGGCGTCTCAACTTCCAGAAAACCTAGCCCATCAAGATACTTACGCACCTCCATAGTTACCTGATGACGAAGTTCCAGATTCTTACGTACTCCATTACGTCTTAAATCGAGATAACGATACTTCATTCTTAAGTCATCTCCTCCATCGGTTTGATCCTCAATGGTGAAAGGAGGGGTTTCCGAACGATTCAACACGGTCAGCTCGGTAACTGCAATTTCAATGTCTCCTGTTGGCAAATCTTTATTTTTGCTGGAACGTTCATTTACTCTTCCTTTAACCTGTATAACAAATTCCCTTCCCAGCTTATTAGCTTTCTGAAAAAGAGCTTCATCAACCTCTTCATTGAAGACAAGTTGAGTTATACCATAACGGTCTCGTACATCTACAAAGGTCATACCTCCCAATTTACGAACTCTCTGAACCCATCCTGCAAGGATAACATTTTCATCAATATGAGAACTTCTAAGTTCTCCACATGTATGTGTTCTATACATAATATTTGTTGTATATAATAATTTATGATTTATCGTTTAAGTATTTTAGGAACTAATACGCTTAAACCTTTTTCTATTGCTTCTATTTTTAGTTCTTTTTCTTTCCCCATTGGGTCACCATCAAAATGAGTATCTGTTTCTTCAAAACAACGAATCGTTAGTTCCTTACATTTAAAAGACTTAACTTTACTATGTTTGTTTATCGTTCCATTAAACAGATGAAAGGCCACCTGAGGAATTTCGAATAAATTCATTTGTTTCAATACCGTTACATCCAGGAGTCCATCCTTAACTGAAGCCAAGGGAGTGATATAAGCATTATTCCCATATTGCGAAGCATTTCCACACGTTATTAAATAAGCTTCAATTATATCACAATGTCCATCTAAACATATTTCATAAGAACGGGGTCTATAATATAACCCTTCCTGCAATGCCTTCTCCACGTAAGTCAACATACCTCTCTTACTAGCCTCTGCAAACTTCAAACTGACAAAAGCGTCAAAACCTATACCACAAGTACAGAAAAATGGTTTCTCATTCACTTTTCCATAATCAATTACATCAATAACTCCTTTTTCTAAAAGACTTAAAGCCTCTTTAGCATCTAAAGGAATATCAAGATGACGGGCTAACCCATTTCCTGACCCACAAGGAATAATAGCCAAAGCTGTATCAGTATGTATGAGTGAGCTAGCGACTTCATTCACTGTACCATCTCCTCCAATTGCAACTACAATATCTACCCCTTCCTCTGCCTTTTCTTTTGCTAATTCAGAAGCATGCCCAGGACGTTCTGTATGAACAATTTCCCAATCAAACTTTGTTGATTTTTCCAATTGTTTTTTAATGAAACGTTCTAAAGAAAATTTATTATTAGTACCTGAAATAGGGTTTAATATGAATGTAATTCTCTTTCTCATTCTATTTTGTACAGTTCTAATGTGCAGTAATATCTTAAAACAACTCAACTAAAGATATTCGGCAAAAATAGTATAAATAAATGAATCTGGAGTTATGTAAATTATTGCATTCTAAAGAATTCCTTTTTTTACACTAAAAATCTGTTTAACATTACTTTATTTATTATCTTTGCAGCCTGTTTTAATCTGAACACTATTCTTTGTTTGATTAAAAGCAAGTATAATTAAGGACTAATTCAGCATAATTTAATTATAAAAACCAATTCAATAACATTTTTATTATTGATTTACTATCATGGGATTGTTACAACAAAAACTCGCAAAATATGACACGCCTCAACGCATAAAAGAGCTTGGGCTTTATCCTTACTTCAGATGTATCGAGAGCGAACAAGATACAGAAGTATTGATTAATGGAAAAAAAGTACTCATGTTTGGTTCTAACTCTTATTTAGGGCTAACAAATGATCCACGTGTCATTGAAGCAGCTGTAAATGCAACAAAAAAATACGGAACAGGATGTGCCGGTTCACGTTTTTTAAATGGCACCCTTGACCTACACGTTCAACTAGAAAAAGAATTAGCCGAATTTGTAGGTAAAGAAGATGCCATTGTGTATTCTACCGGATTTCAAGTTAATTTGGGTGTTGTATCTTGTATAACAGGAAGAGACGACCATATTATTTGTGATGAATTAGACCATGCTTCTATTGTTGAAGGACGTCGGCTATCTTTCTCTACTGCTTCCAAGTTTCGCCATAATGACATGGAGGATTTAGAAAAAGAATTGAAGAAATGTCGTCCTGATGTAATTAAACTCATTATTGTAGATGGGGTATTTAGCATGGAGGGTGACATTGCTAACTTACCCGAAATTGTACGTTTATCTAAACAGTACAACGCCAGTATCATGGTTGACGAAGCACACGGACTTGGTGTATTGGGTAAACAAGGAAGAGGGACTTGTGACCATTTCGGGTTATCAAAGGATATTGACCTTATAATGGGTACATTCAGTAAATCTCTGGCTTCTATAGGAGGATTTATTGCAGCCGATAAAGAAATTATAAATTACTTACGCCACAACTCACGTTCGTACATCTTTAGTGCAAGCAACACGCCTGCAGCTACAGCAGCAGCTCGCGAAGCTTTACACATAATGAAAACGGAACCTGAACGTATTGCGCATCTATGGGATCTAACTAATTACTCACTTAAATGCTTCAAGGAATTGGGATTTGAAATAGGAAACACTTCTACTCCCATTATTCCTCTTTATGTACGTGATATGGAAAAGACCTTTATGGTTACCAAAATGTTGCATAATGAAGGTGTATTCGTTAATCCGGTTGTACCTCCAGCATGCTCTCCCAACGACACATTAATTCGCTTTTCTTTAATGGCTACTCACACTAAAGAACAAATTGATTTTGCTGTCGAAAAATTAACCAAATGTTTTAAATCTTTAGACTTACTCTAGATTATATACAATAGAAATGAAAAGCAGAAAGCCTAAGTGTGAAATATAAATTACATTTAGGCTTTCTGCTTTTACAGCATATCCAGACTCATTTTATTGTAACATAAGTAAAAAAAAACTATTTTTGTGATTCAGACTTTTTCATACAAGCATTATAAACTAAATAAATAATAAAGATTATGATTATTGCAGTTCCTACGAGAGATGATCGAGTTGACGATCATTTTGGGCATTGTGCTTATTACACTCTTTTTACCATTAAAGAGAATAAGATTGTAAAAACCTATCGTTTAGATTCGCCCGAAGGTTGTGGATGTAAATCAGGCATAGCTCCCATACTAGAAGAGATGGGTGTTAACTTAATGTTAGCCGGGAACATGGGAGAAGGGGCAAAAAATGTCCTCGAAAAAAACAACATTGAAGTAATAAGAGGATGCTCGGGTGATGTTAATGAACTTATTCAATCTTATTTAGATGGAAAAATATCAGACTCCGGAGAAGGCTGCTCGTCACATACAGATGGACACGTTTGCTCTCATAATCACTGATTGAAAAAACAGATTCCCCATAGAAGAATCCCACTCCTAATTAACTATTTAAGAGTGGGATTTTTTTATACAATAAACTCTCTATTCTTATGCTTTGTTGAATGCCATTACTCCTACTTTTACAGAGAGGCAAAAAGGCAGATTAACAGATTGAAGATACTCACCCAGACCGACAGGGCTTCTCTCCCAGACCGACAAGTGTTGGGTCAGGGAGCTTTAAAAACAATGGCTCTTTTTAATAAAACACTAACATTTATCACTAACACTTTACGCTAAGAAGTTTTATTTTTATAAGATGTATTATTTTGAATAGATAGTTTGTTTTAGTTCTAAAATTTCACTAAACTTAGATGTAATAAATCATAAACAGGTTTCACTAAGACATCTTATCGGTAATAAGATAGGTTCACATAAAACAAAAAAAATGAAATACACATTTTATCCTGATAAATTGATTATCGTTATTACCATAATCTGTATAGTCGCTTTAATCTCTATGGTATACCATCTTTTCCTTAGTAAAAGCATTTATTCTAGAATCCTGACTTTTTCTGTGATTTGTCTTCTTGTATATTTTCTACTTAAAACACCACTATGGATAAGAGTCGAAGAAAACTCCATACAAGTAAAGCAGTTAATAGGTTCCTTAAGAATTACGAACATCGAAACCATTACTGAATTCAAGAAAAAAGAGCTGAATAAAACAATCAGAACCTTTGGAAATGGAGGATTTGGAGGATATGTGGGCTATTTTAGGAATCCCGACATTGGTAAATTTTATATGGCTGCAATTAACAGAAATAAATTAGCTAAAATAACCACAAAAGAGGGAAAAGTCTATGTAATTAATTATCCTAGTAGTTTGCTGAACATAAACAGTAAATAAACAACATCTTGATATGATTTGACATTTAAGGTTGTCTTTGATTTCTTACACTCTCTCTATCATATGCAAATATTCGGCATACACAACTCTCCTTATAAAAATAAAGATAATTCGCTGTTTATCTCCTAACAGTCATTGGGCTATACAAACATTACAGTCCGGTGAGTCCCTCTTTCAACTATCCATACTTTTATCTTATTCTTTCTTTAATATCCATCATCTGCCTAAAATTAATATCCAAGAAGTCCGGGAATGTCGCTATCGTCAGTCCATCCATCATTTGTTTAGGTAAGGTAGTCGTAATGCCAATGACTAAGGCACCCGAAGCAGCCCCCGCTTTCAATCCCATCAAAGAATCTTCAAAGACGAAAGTATTCTTAGGTTCTGTATTGAAATAAGCCATACCCTTTAAATAGCAATCCGGATCGGGCTTAGACTTACTGAAATATTCTGCCGTAAAAATTGCATCAAAAAGAGCAGGTAATTCAGGATGAGCTCTATAAACATGACTCATTTTTTGCTCATTCGAACTGGTCACAATAGCACTGGGTACCTTGTTCTTTTTCAGTTCACCAATGAAGTCCTCCACCCCATCAATGAAATCATAACTCATAGCTCCCTCAAAATCATTTATATCTTTTTCTATCTGATCCCATTTCTCCGGCATGGAATGAAAATGTTTCTCAAAAATCTGCTTTAATGTAGTTCCTTTCACCACACCACCAAACTCTTTTCTATCCAAGTAATGTTCACCTATCGCATTCCAAAGTTGAGTATACTGAGTTTCAGTATCTATGACAACACCGTCTAAATCAAATAAAACCGCTAAACTCTTTAATCTATCCATTTTCTATTTTTATCTCTGATTAATCGTATTTTCTTATTTTTCAAAGATGCCAACAAACATTGAATGAAACAAATTATTGTTACCTTTGCCTATTGAAATAAAACGTTCTTTTTAAGCTATGCCAACAAATGATCCAACCATATTAGGAAGAGCCCCTTTGGGTAAATTACTGCTTCAATATTCCATACCCGCCATTATTGGCATGACGCTAACTTCTTTATATAATATCATTGACAGTATTTTCATAGGCCATGGAGTTGGAGCAATGGCCATTTCCGGGCTAGCCATCTCGTTCCCTTTTATGAATCTGGTGACCGCTTTTGGAGTCTTGGTTTCAGCCGGGGGGTCAACCATATCGTCCATTCGCTTGGGACAACGAGATTCTGAAGCAGCAACTAAAGTTCTGAACAATACATTAATGCTTTGCCTCATCAATGCCGTACTTTTTGGAGGCATTTCACACTTGTTTATGGACCAGATCTTAGTATTCTTCGGAGCAAGCGAACACACACTGCCTTATGCCAGAGATTTCATGAATGTAATTCTCTTTGGTACTCCCATCTCATATACCATGATTGCATTAAATAATGTGATGCGAGCAACCGGATATCCCAAAAAAGCAATGCTCACCTCAATGGTAACCATAGTTTGTAACATAATTCTAGCTCCCATTTTCATATTCAAGTTACATTGGGGAATTGAAGGAGCTGCCCTTGCCACAGTTATTTCACAATTCATCGGGATGTGTTGGGTAGTCAACCATTTCAGGAATCCCAAAAGTTATATTCATTTCAAAGCTCCTATCTGGAAACTGGAGATACCCATCATCAAGAACATCTTTTCCATTGGAATGGCTCCATTCTTGATGAATGTGTGTGCCTGTATTATTGTCATATTCATCAATAATAGCTTACAACATCACGGAGGCGATTTGGCCATAGGCGCTTACGGCATCATAAACCGATTAAGTACCCTCTATGTTATGATTGTTATAGGCTTGACAATGGGCATGCAGCCCATAATTGGGTATAATTTTGGAGCACTGAGATATGACAGAGTAAAGAAGACATTGAAATTGGGACTGATAACGGCAACAGCAATTACAACCAGTGGATTCATCATCTCTGAAGTCTTTCCACAGGCCATCGCTTCTTTATTTACAAAGGAACAGGTGCTCATCGATATGTCCGTAGAAGGTTTACGTATAGCCATTGCCATGTTTCCGGTCATTGGAATACAAATTGTAATTACCAATTTTTTCCAAAGCATTGGTAAAGCCAAGGTGAGTGTTTTCTTATCACTCTCCCGCCAACTCCTGTTCTTATTACCCGGATTAATTATTTTTCCCCGTTATTGGGGCATTACGGGAGTCTGGCTCAGTATGTCGGTATCCGATTTCTTTGCATCTGCTACTGCCGTAGTGATGTTACTCTATTTAATACGGAAAATAGAAACTCACAAAACCCTATGAGTTAAATAAAAAGAAAACAAAAATGAGAAGGTTATTTTACAAAAAATCGGAGCAGAATACCTAATTTTATAGCGTAAAACAGTTTTAATCTTAAAATAAATTCAGAATTAATGATATTTTCATCAGAAAACATACTACTTATAGGATCCATATTGCTCTTTGTAAGCATAGTCATTAGCAAAACAGGTTCTCGTTTTGGCATCCCCACTCTTCTTCTTTTCCTCTTTGTGGGTATGCTCTTTGGATCTGATGGTTTGGGTATTCAGTTTCACGATATGGCTGATGCTCAGTTCATTGGAATGACTGCATTGATCGTTATTCTTTTCTCCGGTGGAATGGATACTAAAATTGAAGAGATCCGTCCGGTATGGAAGCCAGGGGTTATCCTTTCAACATTAGGCGTACTCTTGACCGCTTTACTCACCGGACTTTTTATTTGGTTTCTGTCGGGGATGAGTTGGACTAACATAGCATTACCACTTACCACCTCTTTACTATTAGCCTCCACCATGTCGTCTACAGACTCAGCCTCTGTATTTGCCATTCTGCGCTCCCAGAAGATGAACCTGAAACACAATCTTCGCCCCATGTTGGAGTTGGAAAGTGGTAGTAACGACCCTATGGCTTATATGTTAACCATTGCTTTAATACAGCTTATACAAAATACAGGAGGCGGAGGTATTTGGGGGGTAACCTTTGCTTTATGCATTCAATTCATTGTAGGCCTCCTCGTTGGCTTTTTAATGGGCCAAGGCATCGTTTTTCTTGTGAATAAATTAAACATTGGAAATCAATCCTTATACCCTATTCTGGTTCTTTCATTAGCTTTCTTCACCTTTTCCATAACAGATGTGCTTCACGGAAACGGCTATCTTGCCGTTTATATAACAGGCATCATCGTAGGAAATAAGAAAATCATGTTCCGACGTGAGATAGCTCGCTTTGTAGATGGGTTTAACTGGTTGTTCCAAATCATACTGTTCTTAACCTTAGGACTACTGATAAATCCCGGTGAACTCATAGATGTAGCTGTTGTAGGATTATTGATTTCATTATTTATGCTTTTCTTCGGACGCCCTATAAGTGTAATGATCTGCTTATTACCTTTCAGAAAGATCCCTATCAATGCCAAGCATTTTGTATCGTGGGTAGGATTAAGGGGGGCTGTGCCCATTATATTTGCAACTTACCCGGTGATAGCCGGCATAGAAGGCTCGAACATCATTTTCAACATTGTATTCTTTATCACTTTGGTATCATTGATTGTTCAAGGAAGCAGCATTCCTTTCATCGCACGTTTCTTGAAGCTTTCCACTCCCTTGGAAGAGACCGGAAACACTTTTGGAATAGAACTTCCGGATGAATTGGATACCGATTTATCCGACTTATTGATTACAGAAACCATCTTAGCGGAAAAAGGCAATACATTGAAAGATATGAATCTTCCTAAAGGCACCTTGGTGATGATGGTGAAACGAGGAGATCAATTCTTGATTCCTGATGGAAAATTGGAACTCCAAGTTGATGATAAGCTTTTATTAATTTCAGAAAAAAGAGAAGAAACTCCTTCTTCTATCCAGATTGAAACAAATTCTTAAAATAGAACAATAAAAAGTTTCCAAAAGTTAATAAGAAAACAAATTAATCACCAAAATCTTAAACCGTGTTATAAAACATAAGTTTTCAAGTTGATTATTTGGAAGAAAACAGGTAATCACTTACATTTGTTATGTGTTTTTCATAGTATTAGATTTAAGGTTAACAAAAGATTGGAGCAAGGCGTTGCTCCATTTTTTATTTTAAATATTTTCTTCACTTCATTGACTCCTACCAAGAACTATAAAGCATTTAAGAAAAGCATCCTTACCCCTACAAGTATATTATAGAAGATGAAATTCAATAATTACATTTCATTAAAGAATCATATTCAGTCGTTATTTTAGACAAATACCTAAAAGAGTACAATAAAAAGTTTCGATAAGTTAATAAGAAAACAGATTAATCATCAAAATCTTAAACCATGTTATAAAACATGAGTTTTAGAGTCCATTATTTGGAAGAAAACAGGTAATCACTTACATTTGTTA
>FZPS01000229.1_pt231 | contig 15806 bp, 11 predicted proteins | sample 1817821 | NCBI WGS metagenome assembly FZPS01 (sample SAMEA104158645, study PRJEB21678) | metagenome | place: Germany | collected 2015-04-21
CTATGTAACCGAGGATCTGGACGAAGGCCCAATCATCGAGCAGGACGTCACGCGTGTGACACACAGAGATTCCACGCGCGACCTCGTTTCTGAAGGTCAGGACGTTGAACGGCGAGTGCTGGCACAGGCTGTGAAGTGGCACTCCGAGCACCGCGTCCTCATGAACGGAACACGCACGGTTGTCTTCAACTAGAAGCGCTAACGCCGTGCGATTTTGACTGACTTCCGGTGTGGCGGTGGGATGAATGAAGGACAGCTGGCACGTATTCACCAGAGACGTAAAGCGCATACTCGCTGTACCGCGGTCTCTGATCATCATCGCCGGAATCTTGGTGACTCCGGCGCTGTACACGTGGCTCAACATCCTGGCTTTTTGGGATCCCTACACGGAGACCGGGAACCTGCCAATTGCCGTCGTAAACAATGACCGGGGAACGTCCTCGGAAATTACGGGCGATCTGAACGTTGGCGACATGTTGATCGACCAACTATCTGAAGATGACCAGCTTGGGTGGGAATTCTTAGACGAGGACACGGCAAGTGAGAGGGTTCGATCTGGCGACGCCTACGCTTCTTTCGTGATCCCTGAAACCTTCAGTGAGGACCTGGCTGATATTTTCACCGGGTCAAGAAAACAGCCGACTATCGACTATTACGTCAATGAGAAAAAGGGTGCCGTAACTCCGAAAATCACCGATGCCGGCGCGAGTGCCCTGGATATCGAAATAACTTCCGCCTTCCGACAAGAAGTCGGGAACGCGATTGTAAACGCTCTGCGCGATGGGGGCTTGCAGGTTGAGGCTGACATAACCGGCGCAGAGGACTCTGCTTCGGGTGCTCTAAAACGCATGCGCGAAGATCTAATCGACTCGCAGAGGACCTTGGATTCGGCGGACTCGTCGCTAGCGGAATCCGCGCGCAATTTAGGTGACGTGCGAGCTGCGCTCGCGGCAGCAGATCCAGTACTTGTAGACGTGTCTGCCGCTATAAGTAATTCTCAAGCAATTTTGGGAACCGTTGTATCCGATGCGCAAGAGTTTGCCGTGGCAGCAAGCGAGGCGAGCGTAACTGCCCAGCAGGCGCTCAACCAGTCTTCGGCTGCTGCGAGTTCCGCAGTTTCTGACGTCACGGATCGGATTACGGAGATGGACTCGCAACTCCAATCCGGGGTTGAGCGTGCCAACTCTTCGATCGCTGAAGTGCGCGAGGGTATATCGATCCTGGAAGAGTTCGAAGTGACGCAGGATTTGGCTGCCGAACTGACCTCGAAGCTAGACAACACCCAGGAATTGCTAGATAGGGTTTCACAAGCAGGGTCGGATTCCGCGGCAGCGGCCGAGGACTTGGACGCACTGGTTAAGGCTCTAGATGAAGCACTGGCTTCAACGCAGGGCGTTGCCAATCAGACACGAGATTTGGCTGGCCAAGCTGTCAATACACTGACCGGTCAGGTGGCCCAGATGTCGGCCACCTTGGGTCGAGTCGACTCTGCGGTAGATAACACGCGCGCATCGCTCGTCGAGGTCTCTAGCTTGGTTGATGGGCTCGAAGAACAGCTCGGCTCCGCTCAAGGAGTTCTGCGACAAGCGCAGGGAAATCTGGGAGATCTTGCCGACTCCACTAGCGTTGCTCAAACGGATGTTGCAGCGCTAGCCTCCGCCCTCCAGGATGGAACACTTGAAACTATCACTGGTTTGGATGCCAACAACATCGGACGCTACCTGGCGTCGCCTGTCGAGTTCGAACAGCAACCTGTCTTCACCGTAAACGCCTACGGCTCGGGTATGGCTCCAATGTTCATCAACCTGTCGATGTGGATTGGTGCCCTGATACTCGTCATTATTTTCAAGGTGGAAGTCGATAAAGAAGGCTTTGAATGGTTGAGCGTGCGTTCGGCCTATATCGGGCGCTTCATGCTTTCCGGCGTGTTGTCGATGGCGCAGGGACTGATAGTTAGCGTGGGTAGCTTGCTTATCGGAGTACAGGTTGCGAGTGTTCCGGCATTCATCCTCACACCCATGATCATTGGGCCTTGCTACTTTGCGATAACTTACGGGCTAGCTGCCGCATTTAGTCACGTGGGGCGCGCTCTTGCGATCCTGCTGGTGGTGCTTCAGATTCCGGGGGCTTCCGGAATCTATCCAATCGAACTGATGCCCGGATTCTTCCGCGCTCTGTATCCGATTCTGCCTTTCTCATACGGCATTGACGCAATCAGAGAGACCATCGGCGGCTTCTACGACGGACGCTACCTGCAGGTCATGAGTGTCTTGCTTCTGATCGGCTTTTCCGCTCTGGTGTTGGGCTATTTGGGCAGACGTCATCTGGGCTACTTCACCCGGCTCTTCTACGATGACCTGGAGCGTACCGAACTCGTCCTCAACGAAAAAGTGGAGTTGCTTGGTACGCGCTACCGCCTGAGCAATATCATTGCGCTACTTTCTAACCGCAAGGAATTCTCTGCACGGGTTGCCTACCGAGAAGAGAAATTCACCGCGCGGTATCCCCTGATGATGAAGGGATTCATGATCTTGGGAGCTCTGGGGCTCATCGCACTGAGCCTGGTCGCTAACCTCACTTCGGTGAGCAAGCCGGGTGTGCTTGGTCTGGTAGCGGTTTGGGGATTCCTGATCATCGGAGCGCTTGTCTCAACTGAGGCGCTAAAGAGTTCGATCGAACGGGCAAGCGACCTTTCACACTTAAGTGACGACGAGCTGCTGGATAGTCTTGAACGCAACCGTGATCTGGATGCCCCGCAGCTTTCAGCTAGCGAGGCGCAACAACTCGCCACTAGCGAGGCGCAACAATGAAACAGATCCTCTTCATTGCCCGCGATGATCTGCGCCAAATCGGCAGTAGTGTGATGGCGAAAATTTTCGTCGTCATCCTGATTGCTGTTCCACTGTTCTTCACGTGGTTCAACGTGCTGGCAACTTGGGAACCGTTTGATAACTCGGATCAGTTAAAGATCGCCGTAGCCAGCACGGACGTTGGATACAGGAGCGACGTCCTGGACATGCAGTTGAATGCCGGCGATCTAGTGCTCAAAGATTTGGCGACTAACGACCAACTCGATTGGGTTATTACCAGCGAGGATCGTGCCTTGGAGGGCGCTCGGTCGGGCGAATACTACGCCGCGATTGTTCTTCCGCCCGACTTCTCGCAGTCGATGTTCACGTTCTATATGGGAGGCGCGTCGCCCGCCAACATCACGCTTCACACCAACGAAAAGAAGAACCCGCTGTCCGCGAATCTGACCACGCAGGGCGTGCAGGGCGTAACTGCGCAAATCAACAACTCGTTTTCGCAGACTCTGGCCGAAGTTGCCGTATCTTTGGCCGAAGATGCCTCAACTTACTTGGATGACGAGGCTACTCAAGCGACTCTAGATCGACTAAATAATCGACTTGAATCGCTATCGGCACAGTTGAATGCCGGTGCCGATACGGTGGACTCCCTGTCCGCGCTCATCGGTTCTTCGATTCCGTTAGCAAACGGAGTGAATAATCTTGCCTCCAGCGTGCAAGATTCTTTCGAGGGCGCAGTCGGCAACTCGTTGGGCTCAGGTGGCGGCAGTGTTGACCCGTTCTCGGCAATATCTGCAGGCCTTGGTGATTCTTTGGATTTGGCGGCCTCAAACATTTCAAACGTCGAATCCCGTTTGGATGATCTTCTGAACTCGGCGGACTCCACTGCGCAAAGTAGTGCCGCAGCGATAGAACAGTTGGCCGCAATGCTCGATGAGCAGATTGCAGGTTTTCAAGAAACGCGCGATGAGATCGTTCGAATTATTGACGAGGCCGGAATTGGGGATCTGGTTGAGGGCACGGTAATCGAAGACTTCGTTGCTGATCTGGACGCTGCGATTGCACGCCAGCAAGGACTTTCGGATCGATTGAAGACGATTGCGAAGGATCTGCGCGACGGGGCAACAGGTGGTTCGGACACTGCAGACACAGCGCGTGAGGCAGTGGATCAAGCAGCTGCTGCGATCAAGTTAGCGTATGAAAATTATTCGCAGAACTTGCAGCCTCAAATTGACAGTTTGCGTCGCAATCTCCAGTCGACTAGTGAAAATGCGGCGGTGTTCCGTTCGCACATGGAAACCGTCAAGGCGACCCTGTCGGAGACCGAGGGCGGCCTAGTCGCTGTGATGCGCCGTTCGCAAGAGGCGCTGGGTGAAACTGCGGAAAGCATGCGCGGGGGAGCCGATCGGCTAGATGACGTAATCGACAAGATCGTGAAGGCTCGAGATGGGGACAACTTCGATCAGGTTGCGCAGGCACTCGGCACTGACCCGCAGGGCTTTGCTCGTCTGATTGCATCGCCTGTGGCAGTGGAACGTAATGCTGTGTTCCCCGTGATTTCATTCGGTGTGGGCATGACCCCGCTGTTTACTGCGATTGCGCTTTGGGTTGGAGCCCTGCTGACAGGCGTCTTCATCCGGGTCGATATTTCAAAGAACGTAGGCAGGCGATACCTGGCTAGCACTGCAGCCGCTGCGGGCAAGGACACCGATATAGACGACAGGGACGCTGCGGTCGATGCGGGCGACGCGGACAAGTCTGGTAGCGAATCTGAAAGTGCACAAACCGAACTTGATGCTACGCAAGCTTCACCCGGCGCGGTTGCCAAGACCGCCCTCGAAAATGGGGACGAAACTGGCGACGTCGATTCGGGCCAGTCGGAAGAAGTGGCTGAACAACAAGAATCCGCAGAAGGGGAGGTGTCAACCGAAGATGCCGCGCCGAGGGGCGAGGCGCCCGAGGAAAACAAGAGCCAGCCCAAGCATTCAAAGCAGAAGCCCGTGTTCAATGGTGTGCAGGAATACGTGGGTCGTTTTGTAATGTTCTGGCTGATTGGCATGGCGCAGTCGACGTTGCTGATGGGCGGATTGATCCTGTTTGTCGAGATCGAACCCGTGCACCCATTCCTACTGATCGTGGTGGGTTGGATTACTTCGACGGTGTTTATGAGCATTATTTATACGCTCGTGTTTGCGCTATCTAATGCAGGCAAGGCCGTCGCGGTTTTGCTCTTGGTACTACAGATTTCGGCGGCGGGTGGAGCCTATCCGCTTGAGCTCCTGCCACAGTGGTTCCAGAACATCAGTCCCTGGTTGCCTGCGACCTACGCGATCAATCTGATGCGCGCAGCGATTTCTGGAATTTTCGAGGGCGATTTCTTGCACAACTTGCTGATGATTTCGCTATTCGTCCTTCCTAACTTGCTCATCGGGATTGTGCTTCGCCGAACTGTTTCGGGCAAGGTTGAAAAGATTAATCAGGATCTCGAACGAACCAAGGTCATGTAGCCGGTTGGATGTGCGGAGCCCCGGTTCTATGCGCAGCGCCCGGTTCAGCGCGTTAGGTGCGCAGTGCCCCTAGTCTGCGTGTTAGAGCGTACTCTGGCTGCAGACTGCCGAAAAGCGGTTGAATCCGCGTGATTTGCCTTGCTCTAAGTCGAAATCGTTGTCCAAAAGTGGTCGGTTTGCGCTAATGTTTTAAGCGTCGCGACTGGCGCGCAGGTGGACCACCACCGGGAAGCGACAATGAGGATTCAACGGCCGCCCGCCTGGGTCAGAAGAATCACCGGATAGGCGCGCAACCATGCGCCTCCGGGACGAAGAATGCCACATGGAGGACTCATGGTAACACCATTGAACGAACAGTCACTCGCAGAAGTTGATCCGCAGATCCAGCAGGTGCTGGACGATGAGCTGAATCGCCAGCGCGAAACGCTGGAAATGATCGCATCCGAAAACTTCGTGCCCAAAGCAATCTTGGAAGCTCAGGGTTCTGTACTTACCAACAAGTACGCCGAAGGTTACCCGGGCCGCCGCTACTACGGTGGTTGCGAGTTTGCAGACGTCGCAGAGAACCTAGCCATCGAGCGTGCGAAGGAAGTTTTCGACGCCGCTTACGTAAACGTTCAACCACACGCTGGTTCCCAGGCCAACGCCGCTGTTCTGGCAGCGCTCGCAAAGCCTGGCGACAAGATCCTAGGTCTCTCACTTGACCACGGCGGTCACTTGACGCATGGCATGAAGATCAACTTCTCCGGCCGTCTTTACGAGCCGCATTTCTACCACGTCAACCAAGAGACCATGCGCATCGAGATGGACGAGGTCCGCAAGATCGCCCTCGAAGTAAAGCCACAGGTGATTATCGCAGGTTGGTCCGCGTACCCGCGCGTCCTCGATTTCGCAAAGTTCCGTGAAATTGCCGACGAGGTCGGTGCTTACCTCTGGGTTGATATGGCACACTTCGCAGGCCTGGTTGCTGCTGGTCTGCACCCGAACCCGGTTCCGTTCGCAGACGTTGTTTCAACGACGGTTCACAAGACGATCGGTGGCCCGCGTTCAGGAATGATTCTTTCGCGCGATGCGGAGCTCGGTAAGAAGATCAACTCGGCCGTATTCCCAGGTCAGCAGGGTGGCCCGCTCATGCACGTGATTGCCGCGAAGGCAGTTGCCATGAAGATCGCTCAGACCGATGAGTTCAAGGAACGCCAGAAGCGCACCATTGAGGGCGCTGCGATCCTCGCTGATCGCCTGACGCAGGATGACGTTAAGAATGCCGGTATTTCACTGGTAACCGGCGGAACCGACGTTCACCTAGTCCTCGTTGACATGCGCGATTCGAAGCTTGACGGACAGCAGGGTGAGGACCTCCTTCACGAAGTTGGCATCACCGTGAACCGCAACGCTGTTCCGTTCGACCCGCGTCCGCCGCGAGTAACCTCCGGCCTGCGTATCGGTACTCCGGCTCTGGCAACCCGCGGCTTTGGCGCTGAGGAGTTCAAGGAAGTTTCCGACGTCATCGCGACCACGCTCGTTCAGGGTGCTGGCGATGGTGACGTTGACGTCGAGGGCCTACGCGCTCGCATCAAGGCTTTGACCGACGCATTCCCGCTGTACGAAGGACTCGATAAATGAGGACTCCTTGGGAAGGCGAAGCAAAAGTCCTAGACGGTAAGGCCGTCGCAGCTCAGATTAAGGACGAGATCCGCGAGCGTGTCGCCACGCTTCGCAGTCAGGGCGTCGTCCCCGGCCTCGGAACCATCCTGGTAGGCGAAGATCCGGGTTCGATGACGTACGTTGCGGGTAAGCACCGCGACTGCGCTGAGGTCGGCATCGAATCCATCCGCATTGACCTGCCCGAAACGGCGTCAGAAGAAGAAATCCTTGCCGCAGTGAAGCAATTGAACGAGGACGATGCTTGCACCGGCTACATCGTTCAGCTTCCACTTCCAAAGGGCATCGACACCAACAGGGTTTTGGAGGCAATCGATCCCGCGAAGGACGCTGACGGCCTGCATCCGACTAACCTCGGGCGCCTGGTCCTGCGTGTTTCAGAGCCGATCAACTCGCCGCTACCGTGTACACCGCGCGCAGTCATCGAGTTGGTCACCCGAAACGGAATCGACCTTGCCGGCAAGGACGTCGTAGTTGTAGGCCGTGGCACCACGGTGGGGCGCTCCATCGGCCTGCTGCTGACCCGCAAGGACGTCAACGCAACCGTTACGCTGTGCCACACGGGCACGCAGGATTTGGCTGACAAGGTGTCTCGCGCAGACGTCGTCGTTGCCGCAACTGGCGCCGCCGGCATCATCACCGCGGACATGGTCAAGCCCGGCGCTGTTGTGCTGGACGTCGGTGTTTCCCGCGTTGAGGTGGACGGCAAGTCCCGCCTCGCAGGCGACGTTGCAGATGGGGTTGACGAGGTCGCAGATTACCTCTCACCAAACCCCGGCGGCGTCGGTCCTATGACCCGCGCACTACTACTGGCAAACGTTGTCGAATCAGCTGAACGCGAGGCCGCCAAGCTGGAGAGCTAAAGTGCCTGCGATTCACTAAGACAAGAATCCCGGCCCTGTGTCATCGCAGGGCCGGGATTGAATTTTGATTGACACTAATACGGGGGGCACTTCCATTTCCTGCGGTGCTGGGCAGGACCGGGTGGCAGGTGCAGTGCGTTGCCAGGCTGCACCGGGTAGCACGGGGTAGCAGATGCCGTGCCAGGCTGCAGGTGCCGTGCAGTGCTGGGCAGCAAGTGCCCTGCCGTGCAGGGTAGCAGGTGCCGTGTGCACCCTCTCCAACAGTTACCGAGCACGCCCTCGAAAATAAAGGACGGACGTGAACGCCTGGAACGTTACGTTTCGGCTGAACCTGTTTAGCCGTAAATGACGCGCAGGGGCGCGTGGTCGGAGTATCGCGATGCGTAGTCGGGCGCGCGGTCAACGTGGATGGATTGCGCGGTTTCGGCTAACTGCGGGGTGGCGAGGTGGTAGTCGATCCTCCAGCCCGCATCGTTATCGAAGGCCTTTCCGCGGTAGGACCACCACGTGTAGGGGCCCTGCTCGTCGCCGGTCATGTCGCGCACAACGTCGCGCCAACCCATATCAAGCCAGCGGTTCACGTAGGCGATTTCTTCGTCGAGGACGCCGGCGGTCTTATTGTGGTTGCCCTTCCAGTTCTTGATGTCGCGCTCGGTGTGGACGATATTCAGGTCGCCAGTGACGAGGATCTCGCGGCCCTCGTCGAAAAGCTCCTGCATGCGCGGAGTTACAAGGTCAAGGTGGGCGTACTTTTGATCCATCTTCTCCGTGCCAACCTGGCCGGAGTGCAGATACGCCGACACCACTGTTACGCGTCGATCACCGTCCAAAATGTCGGCTTCCAGCCAGCGGCCCGTGTCGATAGGGAGCGGATCAACGCCCTCGGGCTGGGCTCCTAAACGGATGGAATCGCGGTCGAGCTGCACGTGCGAATCTTTACGAACGCCAACTGTTACTCCGGCGCGGCCCTTGATTTCACACGGGAAGTTGACCAGGTCCCAGTTTTCGCCCAGCAACTTTTCCGTGATGTCATCTGACGCGCGCACTTCCTGCAGCGTGATCACATCCGGCTGGGTCTGCGCAAGAGACTCATGCATCCCGCGCTTAACCGCGGCGCGGATTCCATTTACATTTATCGAAGCAAGTGAAAAAGCCATGGCGCCCATTATGGCAGGTTTAGTGCCAACTAATCAGCGGGGACGATTTCGACTGCGATTCCCTGCTCTTCGAGCTGGTCGATAATGTGCGCGGGCGTGTTCGTATCAGTAATCACCACGTCGAACATCGTGTTCGGGCCAACCTTGTAAAGCGCAGACCGGTCAAACTTAGAGGAGTCAACCAGCAAAACCTTCTTGCGCGAAACGTTCAGCATGGCCCGCTTCACGCGCGCTACGTTCTCGTTGGGGTGATAGAAGTGCGTCGCCGTTAACGCTGAACTCGACATAACACAAAGGTCGACGCGCAGCTGACTTATCGCGACTTCGGCAAGGTCCCCAAAATACGAATCCGCCCAAGACTCATACTCACCACCGATAAGCAGTAGGCGAACGTCGTCCTGATCGCGCACGTACTTCGCAACGAATTCCGCATTCGTGATGACCGTAATCGGCGTTACTTCCGACAGGTCCGACAAAAGTGGGATTGTCGAGGACGAATCGTCCACCATTAGTGAGCTTCCACGCTTCAGATACGCGCGAGCTGCATCAGCAAGCGTGTTCTTCACCTCTGAGTTGGTATTCATTCGCAGGCGATATGACGCCTCTGTAAGTGATGATTCTGCGGCGGTGACCTCACCGCGACGCCGCGTGACGAGCTGTGTGCGCTCCAGTTCTGCGACGTCACGGTAGACGGTCATTGCGGATACGCCGAGTATCTCTGCGAGTTCCTCGACGTGGGTTGCCCCGACCCGAACCACGTGGTCCATGATTTTGCGACGACGTGATTCTGGGTCGGGGTAATGCGTTTGCGGCTGTGTTTTTTTAGGGCTCACGCGGTAGTACTGCCTTAGCTATGACTTGCTTGATGGGTTCTTCTGTTCCATTAAGAATCTTAACCACAGCGGCAAGCAAAGGCAGATTTTCACGAATATCCGATGCAGATTGATCGACCAGCTTCCGGGCCAAACCGGCAGCCGGAACGCCCTCGACGGTCTGTTCCAAACGATCCATTTCAGCCAGGGCCTCGTCGGGCTTTTCGCCGCGCCCGATTCGGACACCGTAAACCTTGTTGCGGCCGGACAGGCCGGTCACTTCCAAGTCTCCAACACCGGGCAAGCCATAAGCAGTTTGCGGTTGAGCGCCCAAGTGGACGCCCAGCTTCGACATTTCCCTCACAGCCTGGGTGAAGGTCGCAGCCTTCAGGTTGTGGTGGGGGATTCCGGTGCCCTCCTCAAGGCCATCGGAGATGCCCAGCGCAATCGCGTAGACGTTCTTCATCGGAGCGCAGATCTCAACTCCGACCTCGTCATCTGTTGCTTCGATCTGGTAGTTTTCCGTGCGGGCCAAACGCGCGTACTTCTTTGCAACCTCCAGGTCTTTACAACCAAAAATGGTTGCGGTTGGTTTACGCGCCGCGCATTCGTTGGCTTTTACGGGGCCAGCGATCGCAACGATCGGGGGGAGCTCGTCGCAGCCCTGCTCCTTCGCGATCCGACGAATCGCGTCTGGGAGTAGCTGAATCTTGCCGTCTTCGTCAGGATTGAATCCCTTAGACGTCAGCCACAGGGCGTCTGCCTTAACGATTCCGGGTAGCGCCATTTCAGTGATCTTGGGTACGCCGACCGACGCAACAGACATGACGACGACATCTGCGCCATCAAGTGCTTCTTCGAGGTCATCAACCCGGTACAACTTAACGCCATCCGCAAGCGGTTCATTTGTGCGCGGATGGGGCTTTCCGGCCTCGCACGCGTCGATCAGGTGATCGTCCAGCCAGGTGCCCCAAAGACGGACGTCCCAGCCGGCATCGGCGAGCGGCGTGCACAGGGCTGACCCCATTGCGCCCGCTCCTAGTACGGTTATCGATGGCATGTAGTGCCTCCTAAATGTTAGAGCTCGGCCTTTGGTGATTCAGGCTTTGTGGACGGGTATTTTTCGGAAAGCTGGTAGAGCTTCTCGAAGGTGTCCTTCAACTTGGGGTATAGCTCCCGCTGAACTTCGGCCACGTCTGCGTAGTGTTCGTGCATCTCCATGTCCGGTTCGATGGTTTCACCAAATCGAGCCATGTGTTTCGCAGCTTCCGCAACGTCAGTTGAACCGAACGTGCCGGTTGAAGCCATTGCGAGTACCGCGGCACCGAGGGCGGAAATCTCGTCCTCCACACAAACGGTGATCGGTAGACCAGTGGTGTCAGCCATGATCTGACGCCACAGCATGGAACGCGTTCCGCCGCCCATTGCGCGCAGGCCCTCAAGTTTGACGCCGGTGCCGGCCTCGAGCGAGTTCAGGTTCAGACGCATCTCGTAGCCGATTGATTCAAGGATTGAGCGGTACATGTGTGCTCGCGAGTGCGTGCCCCTCCAGCCAACGACCGCGCCGCGTGCTACAGAATCCCAGTACGGTGACTGCACGGCATTCCAGTAGGGGAGCGTGACGAGACCTTCGCAGCCCGGCGGGATCTGCGAGGCCGCTTCGTCAAGCGCGGGATCAGGTTCACCGAGTAGTTTGGGATCGCCCAGGGCCTTTCTAAACCAGCCCGCAAGGTAAGAACCAGAGGACTGGAGAACCTCAAACACGTAGTTACCAGGAATGCCTGACACGTGGGTGCGGAAGACCGGGTCGTACTTATAGACACTGGATTCGACGCCAGCATTTACCGCGGTGCCCAGGTTTAGGAATCCGATTTCAGGTGACACAGCAGCGGCACCGATTCCCGCAGCCTGACCATCGCCAAGACCAGCAATGATCGGAACGGGCTTAATTCCCCATTCTTTCGCGAGGTCGTCGCGTAGTGGCGCGATCTCGTGAGACGGCACAACCAACTCTGACATCTGATCGCGGGTCACGCCTGCGATCTCTAGTAGTTCATCGGCGTAGTCGCGTTTTTGAATGTCGAACAGGCCAAGGGAATCCGCTGCTGCCTGAGAGGACGCCCAGCGGCCGGTCAGGTTCCACACAATGTAGCCCAGTACGTCGACTACCTTGTAGGCCTTTTCGAAATACTCTGGCTCATTTTCCTTGACCCACGCCATCTTGTAGATAGCAGGAGTAACGCCGGCGGGCTTGCCGGAAAGTTCGTGGATGTGCGCGCTACCGTATTCGCGAATCTGCTTCGTTGCGCGGCCATCCAACCACAGGATGCCATTGCGAAGCGGTTTTCCGTCCTTATCAAACGGTGCAAACGATTCACGCTGGTGTGTGAGACCAATCGCGGCGATGCGCTCGCGGTCTTTAGCTGACAGTTTGGACGTGACTTCTGTGATCGTGTCACGCGAGGTTTCCCACCAGCGGATTGGGTTGTGCTCGTAGAAGTCCATTGCGGGAGTGTGCAACTGAATGTTGCGCTTCGCCGTGTGGAGGACGTTACCTCCAGTATCTACAACAATCGCCTTCGTCGACGTTGTGGAGGAGTCTAGTGCAATGACCAAGGGGCCATCTGAGGCCAGATTTTCTGCCATGTTCCTTCCATTCTTCGTTGAATGTCCGTGGACACTACCCAGCCTAGCCCCTTGTTTAACAAGAAACAACAGATTTGCTGATGTCTTTAACATTATTTCGTTAATTGAGGTTTCGTCGCGGCGTCAAACTTCACTTCAGTGAGGGGCGAAGCGTCGCCGGCGCGAACGAAACGAAGGCGTAGCTGAAATGAAAAGGCGCTACCGAAACGAGAAAAGCGAACGTGTAAACCAACGGCACCGCCGTTACGAAACTACCTGGATAAGAGAGATAGCGTCGGTCGACCAAGCTACGGATTTCGGACAAAATAAGGGCGCCGCCCGAAGATATTCGAGCGGCGCCTTTAAACATCGGTGGCTTGTTCTTAGTCTTCGCCGACCTTTCGTTTTTCACCCATTGCCCACAGCTGGCGACGGTACTTGTCAGCCGTGTTTTCGGCGGTTTCGATGCGCTTGCGTAGGCGCTTGCCGCGCTCGGAGTTCCAAACCTCGTCGGAAATGATGATTTCTTCAGAGTCTGGGTCGAAGCGCGGGTCAAACGTGATATCGCCAGTCATTGTGTGATGCGGCCAGTCCAGCGTGTCAGGCTCAGACATAGTCACGTAGTTAGGGGTCGACCTGCCGTGAATGTAGTCGGAGTCCTTCGGGATATCGGCATACGGCGGGTTCGCCATCCATGCAGCCACCATTAGGAGCAGGCGCACAACCAAGTTAATCCACAGCATCAGCGTTACCAGGGCGGCTGAAGCGGCCAGGATCGGGTTGTCGCCAACGGATCCCACTGCGGTTGTTCCAAGGTAGCGCAGAATAGCGGAACCAACGCCTGCTATTGCGGCACCTAGCCAGAGGTCTTTCCTTGGCGTGCGCACACCCGCAATCAAGCGAATCAGCATCGCGAAAAGGACCGCATCAACTAGGAATGCGAGTAGCAGGGTGGAGAGGCTCAGCATGAGCTTCGCCCCAAAGCCTTCAATGCCAAGTGTTTGTTGGAACCATGCTCCAACAGTGTTTGTCAAGACCCCAAGGCCGGCTGTGGCGAGTACGCCCAATGCGATGAGGATAAATCCAAGAAAGTCGCGAATCTTTATGACAACGAAGTTGTTTGGAAGGCGCACGATGCCAAACATTGACCACAGCGACATCTTTAGCGCGTCCATCATTTTTGACGCGGAGTAAAGCAGTACCAGAAAACCGATAATGCCCGTTAATGACCAGAAGTTAGCCTGTATGAGCGTGTCTGGATTTACGATTCCACTGCCGTCACCGGTGTCGACCAGGCCCGGCATTGCAGAGTCAATGGCCTCCAAAACCGCCTGACGCAACTCCGCATTATTTCCCAGGAAGAAAATAAACACGGTCCATCCCACCGCGAGCGCCGCGGCAATTGAGAACAGGGCCGTGTAAGAAACTCCACCCGCCAGCAGGTTTCCGCGCTTGAAGCTGTAGCGCCTCATGCCGCGCCCAACTCGCGTGTGGTTGTACCAGTCGAATATTTGCGCGCCCTTGGCGCCTATTCCTTCCGCCTCGATGGCCTCTTGAAAGGAGGGGCCAAAAAAGTTTGGCGCGTCAGGTGCTCGTGGCGTCGGGACTGGGTTTGGGGGTTGCGTATCGATTTCCGAGGACGGAGTTGTGAGTCTCCGTGGCTTATTCACTACAGATTTAGAGGCCATGGCATGAAACTTACCGTATTCAGCGGACTCAGACATCCTGTCGCGACGAATTTGGGCTCATACAGGAGAGGTGAAATTAAATAGCGCCTGCGACTGGTAGGAACCGTCGGAACTCACGTGGTCGAGCCGGAAGCCCTTTACTAGCCACTGCGCTTCGAAAGTGGAGCACGTTCGCTCAGCCTCGTCCAACCTCCGCTCACTAACCTGCTGAGCTATGGTTACATGCGGGTGGTAGGGGAATCGAGCGGGCGTATCCAAAATGCCTGACCGAACCTCGCCCTCAAGGTCGATTAATTCCTGGTGACCCCTGTCAACGTTTATGAATACGACAGGTGATACGGGGCGGAATGATCCGGTGCCGTGCAGCGAAATGCGGAATGGCGTTTGTTGCGACGCGATTGCTTGCAGGTGTGCGCGGACGTGTTCGCGGTCCGATTTTTTGATCGTGGTCGGTGGGAGGATTGTTATGTGGGCGGGGGTTACTGCTCCTTGGTTGTCGCCGAACTTGACGCGAAGTTCGCTGAGCTCCGTCATCCACGGTTCGGGAATTGCGATGAGGATGCCGATGCGCTCCTCATCAGGTCCACATGGGGGCAGGTACATATTTTCCCTTACGGTCTCCAGCCGTGGGCTGGGACTTTGACTCACTGTGTTGGTTGGTATTCCTGGATATTACTATCACAAATGTCTGATCACAGCGCTTTGCCAGAATGCGGAGTGTGGAAAAAATCGTGATTACAAAGCTGTGGAAACCTGGGGCGTGGGCGGTGGAAACCTTACAAAGTTAGTGAATGTAAGGGGTCAATTGTCAGTACGTTAAAACCGCTATTTTTCAACGTTTTCAAGGCCTGTTATTTGCCATTTGTGAGTAGTACGCTGTAACCGTTGTTTGAAAGCTGTTTGAAGCTAGACATTTAGGAGAGCCCATGAGTGTGAAGGTGCGCAAGACGGCTACGAAACTGGCCGATGGTCGCGACCTGTTTTACTTCGATGATTCCCCGGAGTACGTCAGCGGAGAAAAAACCCGCCGACTCGACGATCCGCGTCCCCTGAAGGACCGTTTCGCTCCAATCGTTGACGAGGACGGAAATGAGAAGCCCGTTACAGGTCCGTGGATGCGCCTAGACCCGCTAACTGGTGAATGGGTTGTGATGGCGTCGCACCGAATGAATCGCACTCACCTGCCGCCGGCGGACGCGAATCCGCTTGCGCCGGCTCGCCCTGGTGCTGCATATCAAGACGGCGAAATCCCTGCGACTGACTACGACGTCGTTGTTTTTGAAAATAGGTTTCCTTCGCTAATGGTTGTGCCCGGTCAGGATCGCGAAGTCGTTGATCTAGATGGTGAAGAAATCTGGAAGACAGCTCCTGCTGCGGGACGCTGTGAGGTCATTTGTTTCGGCCCGAAACTTGAAGAAAACCTTGTACAGATGGGCCCAAAGCGTATGCGCACGGTCATTGAAGCGTGGGCGGATCGCACGCAAGTCCTGGAACAAATGGAGGGCGTCAAACAGGTCTTCTGCTTTGAAAACCACGGAGAAGCGATTGGTGTGTCGCTGCATCATCCGCACGGGCAAATCTACGCCTACCCCTACATCACGCCGCGCACCGCAACCATGCTTCGCCAGGCGCGTAAGCATCGTGAAGAAACGGGCGGGAACCTTCTGGCAGACATCCTGGCCGCA
>FZPS01000164.1_pt69 | contig 15802 bp, 13 predicted proteins | sample 1817821 | NCBI WGS metagenome assembly FZPS01 (sample SAMEA104158645, study PRJEB21678) | metagenome | place: Germany | collected 2015-04-21
TCTAGTAAGGGAGCCATCGTGCAGATGACAAAGGCACTGTCGAATGAGTGGGCATCTAGAGGTATTAATGTCAACGCAATAGCACCGGGTTATATGTTGACTGAGTTGAGTGCATTTATTGCCAATGCGGGTGTTTGACACTTACACTCTTTAAAAAACGCTGAAGCCATTGGTAGGCTTTATTTTTTTGTCAATTATTTCATATAAGTAGTGCACAATGTTTAACAATGTGTTATAATATACGTATTGGGAGGTGTTATCTAATGCGTCTACAGGTAGTTGAATCCAAAAATGCTGCTTCTTTATATATTGTTAAGTCTACATATGAAAACGGTAAACGTTCATCGAAAGTTGTTGAAAAACTTGGCACCTATGAAGATCTATCTAAAATTCATAAAGACCCTATAGCTTGGGGGAAAGCTTATGCCAAGAAACTTACTAAAGCTGAAAAGGAACTAACCCGGGAAGTTATAATAAAGTTTTCCCAGTCTAAAATAATGAACAAAAACTTACAGTCTTCTTTTAATGGGGGTTATCTTTTTTTACAAAAGATTTATCATCAACTGGGATTACATAAAATTTGTAATGATATTTCTGATAAATATAAATTTACTTTTAATCTTGATTCTATTCTTTCCAGATTATTATATGGTAGGGTTCTCTTTCCTTCATCTAAGCTAAATACCTACCAGGAATCTAAGTTTTTATTAGAGCAGCCTGATTTTGAGCTTCAACATGTCTATAGAGCATTGGATATTATATGCACAGAGTATGATTTTATTCAATCTATGTTATATAAAAATAGTCTTTCTATTTCCAAAAGGAATGATAAGGTTCTTTATTATGATTGCACTAATTATTTCTTTGAGATAGAACAGGAAGAAGGTCTTAAACAGTACGGCTTTAGTAAGGATAAAAAACCTAATCCTATAGTAAGTATGGGATTGTTTATGGATGGTGATGGCATTCCTTTAGCCTTTGATATTCATAGTGGTAATACTAATGAGCAGACCACTTTAAGACCTTTGGAAAAAAGAATCTTTAAGGATTTTGAGTTATCAAAATTTATAGTCTGCACTGATGCAGGTTTATCGGGAACAGCTAATCGTAAATTTAATAATAAAAATGGAAGAGCTTTTATTACGACTCAATCTGTTAAAAAACTTAAAAAGCATCTAAAGGAGTGGGCTCTTAGCCCCAAGGGATGGTCCTTATCAGGGGAAAATAGATTGTATGACATAAGTCTTTTGGATAAGGATGAAAAGACCTATGAAAGGTATCAATCAGAAACCTTTTATAAGGAGAGATGGATAAATGAAGATGGATTAGAGCAAAAGCTTATTATAACTTTTTCTCTTAAATATAGGGATTATCAAAGGGAAATTAGAAACAGACAATTACAAAGGGCAGAAAAGTTAATTAAAGCTAGACCAAGGGATGTACATAAAAGTAGCCAGAATGATTATAAACGTTTCATATCATCTATTAATGTTACTGAAGATGGCGAACTAGCTGATAAGGCTATTTATAGTATAGATACTGATATTATAGCTGGGGAGGAAATGTATGATGGCTTTTATGGTGTATGCACTAACTTAGAAGATGAGGCTAGCTCTATTATTAGGATTAACCACAGAAGATGGGAAATAGAAGAATGTTTTAGAATAATGAAAAGCGACTTTAAGGCAAGACCTGCATATGTAAAAAAAGATGAAAGAATTAAGGCCCACTTTACTACATGTTATCTAGCATTAGTATTATACAGGTACTTGGAAAAATATTTAAAAGAAGAGTTTACAAGTAGTGAAATAATTAAGGGTCTAAAGAGTATGAATTTTTATCATGTACCGGGGGAAGGTTATATTCCAACCTATACAAGGACAGACTTTACCGATGCCTTACACGAGGCTTTTGGGTTTAGGACTGACTATGAAATAGTTAGTCCTAAAGTTATGAAAAATATTTTTAATGATACTAAAAAGAATAAAACATTGTGCACTTTTTAAAATATAATAATACCCTGGATTGTGTTGTTCCCAACACCTTCCAGGGTTCTTATATGCTCCAAGTGTCAAAGATGGGATTATAACATACCTATATTATAATATGTTGATGGTTGTAATGTCAATTACACATGTGAAAATCAACCAAATTTTCATAGGGAAAATATATATTTACATATTGAAGAAAGAACATTGATTTTCTATAATTGAATTATGTAAATAGGATAGTATTTTGTGTAAATATATTTACCAGACGCGATAATTCCGGAATCGGGTAAGCTTTTTTGGATAGTTCTCTGCAGTTGTGGGGTAATTACGGCTAGTTATAGTTATGAAAAAAGGAGTGACTGATAATGTTTAAAATTGCAGGAAAAAAAGCAATTGTTACAGGAGGAAGCAGAGGTTTAGGAAAGGCGATGGCTTTCGCCCTCTTGGATCACGGCTGTGAAGTTGTGATTATGGCTTCAAATCCAAGAACACCAGAAATTGTCGCTAAATATGTGAAAGCAGAGTGGAAATATCATTGTGTGGTAGCAGATATTTCTAAGACTCAACCTCGTGAAAAGGGTTTCAAGAAAGCGATGGAACTGCTTAACGGAAGAATTGATATTTTAGTCAATTCGGCTGGTATGCAGAGAAAACATAAATGCGAGGACTTCCCTCTTGATGATTGGAATGCAGTTATAAATTTGAATTTAACCGCTTCATTTGCTATGTGTCAGTTAGCAGGTAGAGAAATGCTAAAGCAAAGAAACGGAAAAATTATCAATATCGCATCTATGGGAAGTTATATAGGAAGTGTTACTGTGCCTGCTTATGTGTCTAGTAAGGGAGCCATCGTGCAGATGACAAAGGCACTGTCGAATGAGTGGGCATCTAGAGGTATTAATGTCAACGCAATAGCACCGGGTTATATGTTGACTGAGTTGAGTGCATTTATTGCCAATGATGAAAAACGAAATGCTGAAATTGTTAGTCGTATTCCAATGGGTCGCTGGGGACAACCGGAAGATTTGATTGGTACGGTTTTGTTTTTGTCCAGTTCCGCTTCTGACTATGTAAGCGGTACTACGATTCCTGTAGATGGTGGATTCCTTGGACGTTGAGTTTCTCAATTTTTATTATTTGAGATTGGTATAATGGTTTACAAGACATCAGCCTGGTAATATATAAAGAAAAGATTTTTAAAGCAAAGAATCAAATGAAATAAAAGAGGGTACCACGAATAGACACTAAGATTTTTAAGAAAAAACAGGCTTAAGATTGAAAATATTTTATATTTTCTCTCACCTTTACTGCTGGAGTAGATTTAATTTTTAGCCAACAAGCCAAAAATCAGACGAATTATTTTTCAAGATATAAGTGCGAGTGTTCTTTTATGATGGTGGGAGCTACCTCACTGTACTTCTTATTTACTCTCCAAGTAAGGTCTACATACTTGGCCAAGGCATCATAGGAGAGAAAAGAAGTAATCGTATGTATTTGTCAATTGAAATTTAGGCCATATTATAATCGAAAACTAGGCCACTTATGTTAAAAAATTAATTGGTTTCTTCCAACCACTCCCTAGTCTCTTTTATTCTATAAGAATCACCATTCATATTTATTACATATGATTTATGGGTTAATCTATCTATTAATGCAGCAGTTAAAACTGCATCATTGAATATTTCATTCCACCTATCAAAGGATAGATTTGTAGTTATTATTGTAGATTTTCTCTCAGCCCGAAGGGAGAGAAATGTAAAAAGTAGTTCACTCCCTTCTTTATCAAAAGAAATATATCCTAATTCATCTGCCACAATTAAATCATATTTTTCAAATCTCTTTTCAAATGTGTACAGCTTTTTTTCACTCCTAGATTCCTTTAGTTCATTTATCAAGGAGGCTACTGTCGTAAAATACACTTTATATCCCATATTGCATGCTTCAATACCAAGCCCTATGGATAAATGCGTCTTGCCCGTCCCAGGGTTTCCTGCAAGTATTATATTTCTACCTTCCTCTATGAAATTAAGTGTTTTAAGCTCTTTAAGTCTCCTTTTGCAATCTTCAGGAAGATACTCTACTTTAAGTTCATCTAAATATTTTTTATATGGAAATCTTGCATTTTTTATCCTGTTTTTCCTGCCATTTTCCTTCCTCATATCATAGGCTTCTATTAAAATATCTCTTAAGAATTCTTCATAGGATTTATTAAGTTTATGGGCTTCTTCAATATTCATTCTTAACCCTTGATTCACTCCTGGAATTTTAAGTTCTGATACATATTTTTTAATTTCTGATATTATTTCATTCAATTTTCATACCTCCCCTTAGATTTTAAATTAAACATTTCATTTAATATTGAAATTTGCTTTATAGATGCAAGGTGTATAGACATGTCCTTTTCCTCTACAGATTCATCATCTCTTGGGAGCTTGAAAATTATATTTTTTATATTGTCAGTTGTTACTAAGTCTTTCTTTATTTTTCTTAATTCCTCTATGGCATCTATCACACTTTCTAAATCTTTTTCTTTTATTAATTCTAAAAGTCCTATGAAATCCTTTGGATTATTGATATAATATTCTTGATATATTTCTTGAAGCTCTGGACTAAGCTGGTGCCTACCCGCACTAGAATGCAATGCTCCGGGCTTCTTTTTTAGTGTATGAATAAAATGATTTATGTCTATTATCCAGGAATGATTTTGATAGGATCGTTTATGGTTTGCTATTTTATTATTTTTGTAATATATTTCTATTATGTCTGGATATATCCTTGTATTTACAAATTTACCTACCAGGTAATCTGGTACTGAATATTTATTCTGATCTATATTTATTACGCTGTATTTATTTACTCTTGCTTCAATTCTCCTTGATGTATCATAGGATGGTTTTAATGGTAATAGATAAGGTATTTCCTGTTTTAGTATGTCTAAAGGACTTTGATTTTTAAGCCAGTTTCTTTTTCGTGAATTAAGTTCAAGGAGTTTTTTCTCAAGATGTATATTAGCCTCTTCTACTGAGGCAAAGTCAGTTTGGCTTGAAAAAGCCTTCCTTCTAACAAATTCAATTCCCCTTTCCACATGGCCCTTTTCATTTCCACTGGCTATATTACAGAATCTATATTTAAATCCATAGTACAATGATATTTTTATTAAATCTTCAGTTGCCTCCTTTTCATATTTACCAACAAATCTTCTTACAGCTTGCTTAAGATTATCATAAACTAGTTCTCTGTGAACTCCACCAATGTTATTAAATACTTTGACATGGATGTCTAAGAAGTTTTCCATCTTTTGATTCTGGTAAAGTCTTGCATAATGATAAGACCCACAAGCAGTAGTTAAAAGACCCATTGGTAGAGTGGCAGGGTTCCCATCTATGGTAAGTTTAACCTCGCCCCAATCAAACTCTAAAGTTTCACCTAAACTGTATTCTTGTCTGATAAATGCCTCCTTCTTTTCAAAATTTTCTCTAATGTAGTTACATACACTGGGATAACTGATGTCTATATTCATCTCAAGAAGTCTTTCATGTATGTCAATTTTTTTCATCAACTGTTTAGACCTACCTAAAAGTCTATTTTTCTCATTCTCCTCTACTAGCTCATCTATTTTTTGAGTTACCTCATTCGTAAGCTTTGTTCTAGTTCTGCTACTTGCATCATACTTAGGTTTAGAAGAGATTTCCTCTATTAAAAGTAGTATTTGATTTCTGTTTTTTTCTTCATCCTCCTTCAGAACATTTAAAAGATCATTCTTAGCTTCAAATTCCTTAATATATTTTGATACTGTATCTCTGGAAATTCCAGTTTCCCTACTAATAGCTCTTTGTGATTTATTATCTCTGAAATATCCCATTAATATTTCAGCTTTTTCATCCAACCCTATCAACCTCCATCTCCCCCTTTATGAATATCCTTAAGGGGTATTATATTTTATGGTGGCCTAGTTTTCAATTATTAGGGTGGCCTACTTTTAGGTTAGCATATACATCGTACATATTTCAGAAAGGTTACAACTGGCAAGGATTGGACCAATACCAGGAATAGAAGTAAAAGATTGATACTCTGTGGAGTTAATACCCTTAATCGCCTTTATAATATGGTCTTGCAAGGGGGAATGAATAATCTTTTGCTAATCGAATATTTTAGCATTAAGATATTTCAATTAAAAATTGTGAGTAAAGAATAAAAATAAAAAGTATGTTTAGGCTACTAAAAACTGAGTCTAGACACATTATAAGAGGAGGACTGTTATGACTAAAGTTAGGAATTTCTACACTTCTAAATTTGTTCCTAGTGAACGGTTGAAAAAGGTTATTAAGTACAATCAGGATTTAGCGAATTCTGGTCGCCGAAACTTATATACAGCTGATCAGAACCAGTTGATTTACCATTGGTCAGATAAGGCTAACGGCATTGTGCCACAGACCGGAGAATGGAGTTCACCGCTGGAAGAAAGCTATTCACTGGGCGACCATGCTGGTCGCGTAGATATAGGGCAAGGATTCCCCAAATATGACGAGGTACCGTCTCATGTCAATGGATATGAGGCTACACCAGAAAACTTTGCACTGGACTATGCGTTCTTGTTGGATCATTCCCCTGCGGAAATCCATGAAAATGAAGCGATTGTCGGAGAATATCACTGGGAAATGAACGAGATCCGTAAGTACTATTTTGGTGACAAGGTACATGAACTGGGTCGTGAGGTTCGTAAATTGGGTGCTGGTGGCACGAGCCACGGTCATACATGTCCTGATTTATCAATCGGTCTCACACAGGGTTGGGGTGGTATTTTGGCACGCATTGAAAAAAATCTTGCCATGTATACTCGTTTGGAACAAACGAATAAGGCAGGATATCTTAGAGGGTTAAAAATTGTCTGCGAAGCAATTATGCGTTGGATTCAGAAACATGCCCAACATGCATTGGAACTGGCTGCTGCCACAGAAGATGCCAAAGTAAAGAAACTGTATGAGCAGGTAGCTGTTGACTGTGCTCATATTGCTTCCAAGGCTCCCGTAACTTATCGTCAGGCTGTGCAATGGATCTATTTTGCGATTATGACAGACCGTATTGTCGGACATGGTAATGGTTATGGTCGGCTGGATCTTTATCTGAATGATTTCTATCAGCGAGATATCGCTGCTGGAATATTGACCCGTCAGGAAGCTCGTGAGTATCTGGCTGAACTTTTTCTCAAGGCTCGTGGCCAGCACTTTTCCATCGGTGGACGCTTGGAGGATGGTTCAGATGCTAGCAATGAAATGAGTTTTGTTGTTTTAGAATCCTACGATATGATCGATGATTACAATAATTTGTTTCTTATGTGGCACAAGGATATGAATCCAGAACTATTTAGATACGCCTGCGATGTAGTAGTTCGCCATGGTGCTAGTGTTCCATCCTTTGCGAACTATGATCTATTGGTAGATTGCGAGCTACGCTCAGGTGTGGATCCATCCATTGCATGGAAAGTCTCCGTTAGCGGTTGCCAGTGGTTCTGCATTCCTGGACACGAATATTGTGATCAGGATGTTAACGCTTTGGTTCTGCTTGACCCGATGTGGAGGGCAATGGACTGGGTTATTGAACATGGCGAAACGGATTTTGACGAATTCTACGATGTGTTTGTGAAAGAATTCAAGCGTACCAGCGAAGCGCTCCGTCTCTTCAAGGATGCACAATATGAAGTACTGGATAAAATTTGGCCTGAGATGTCAACTTCTTTGAACTGCCATGGTCCTATTGAGCGTGGTATAGACATCACTGGTCCTCGTGGAGTAGATATTCAGTATACATCTACCAACATTTTAGGTCTTGCCAATGTAGTGGACTCCATGTATGCCATCAAAAAGTTGGTATTTGAAGAAAAGCAGTATACCATGGCTGATGTCAGAAAAGCTACGTCCGAGAACTGGGCTAATAATGAGATTATGAGACAGCGTTTCCTTAATCAGGATAAGTTTGGCAATGATTTAGATGAAGTGGATGCCCTCTGTGTCAAGATCTGTGATATGATTGCAGATGTGCTAGATAACACATACAATAACAGAGGTCAACAGTACCGCGCTTCCCTGTTCCAGTTTCAGGGTCATACTTGTGTTGATGTACTTCCTGCTACTCCAGATGGTCGACTTGCCCAAGAGCCTCTGGCTCACGGTGTCAATCCCACTGCAGGTAGAAATGTTAAAGGCTTGCTTGCGACGGCAAACTCTATCAGCAAGATTCGTAACTATAAGTTCCAGGGTGGTTCTTTACAGGTTGAGATGCAGCCCAAGTTCTTCGATGGCAAAGAAAACCTAGTGGATTATGTGATGAATTTTGTGACTACCTTCTTCAAGAAGGGTAACTTCCAGATAAATCTGAATATTATAGACTTAGAGGCTTTGAAGGACGCCATAGAACATCCTGAAAAGCCGGAATACCAGAACATTATTATAAAGGTAACTGGTTATACTACAAGATTTCTTTGCCTTGCAAAGCCGTTTCAGGAAGAATTTTGCAGCCGTAATAACTATTCAGATATGTAAAAGAGATAAAATTTAATTATGGAGGAATGTATCATGAATGAATTACCAAAATTTATGCGTGCATTGGTTGCATATGGTAAGCACGATTATCGTTATGAAGAAAAATATCCCGTGCCGGATTGCGGACCGGATGAAATGATTGTAAAGAGTGAAGGTTCTGGCATCTGTGCAGGCGACTTAAAAAACTATCAGGGTGCTTCTATGTACTGGGGTGGTGACGGTATGGTAGGTATCTGTCGTCCTCCGTTTATTCCCGGTCATGAGTTTGTTGCACGAATTGCTAAGGTTGGTGAAAATGTAAGGGATTTCAAGGTTGGGGACCGTGTGGTAGCAGAACAGATAGTTCCCTGCGATTACTGTAGATTCTGCAAGACTGGCAAGTACTGGATGTGTAAGAACCGCGGTGGCTTTGGTTTTTACAAGGAATTGAATGGAGGTATGGGTGAATACGTCCGTTTCCCCAAGGAAACCCACGTATTCAAGATTCCCGAACACATGCCCTTTGAAAAGGCTTTATTAGTAGAACCTTACGCCTGTGCAAAGCACGCGGTTGATCGTGCTCAAATTGGTTGCGAAGATGTTGTGGTCATCTCTGGCGCCGGCACTCTAGGTCTTGCTATGACCACTTATGCCTGCATGAAGAACCCCGCTAAGCTAATTGTTTTAGATTTGGATGAAAAACGTCTGGCTAAGGCTAGAGAATTTGGTGCAGATTGCACTATGGATCCCAGCAAAGAGGATGTTGTTCAGGCAATTCGTGATATGACGGAAGATTATGGCTGTGATATCTACATAGAAGCGGCAGGACATCCCTCTAGTGTAATAAATGGTTTGAATGCAGTCCGTAAGTTGGGCACTTTTGTGGAATTCGGTGTGTTTGCGGAAAATACTACCGTCAACTGGTCTCTAATTGGTGATAGAAAAGAGTTAGATGTTCTTGGTGCTCATCTAAGCCCCTATTGCTATCCTTCTGTTATAGAGAATATCCTTAACGGTAAATTGAAGACTGACGGTATTGTGACTTCAGTGTTTCCCCTTGAGGAATGGGAGAAAGCCTTTGATTACGCTTCAGGCAAATATGGTGACTTTAAGGTGGCTATCAAGTTCTAATTCTTGAGAAAAGGCAATATGAAACTATGTAAAAATAGTAATCAATAATAACAACTAAGAATCAGAACTATATTTTACTTATTAAATTTCTATTGTTATTTAAAGATATAACAAAAAGGAGTATAAGCTATGCAATATTTTCATGTTAAGACTGATGTATTAGTAGAAAATAATCTGGCAGATGGTGTGTTACACCTACTTGATAAAGAGGATAGCAAGCATGTGTTAGTCTTTGCGGATAGTCACATTGCGGAACTACCTCCAATCAAAAATATGATGGGAAAAGTTGAAAAAAGCTGTAGAACTATAGAACTGCGTTCTATTCCATCAGGAGAGCCTACAACGGCTCAAGCAAACCAAATTACCGCCGAATACCGCGGTAGTGATATCGATATGTTCATAGCTATTGGGGGTGGTGCGGTTATGGATTTGGCTAAGTCCGTATCAGCTTTGATGGTCAACGAATGCGTTGTGGAAGATTACCAGGGTACCGGCAAGTTGTTTACTAGCGGTGTCAAGAAAATCTGTGTTCCAACTACAGCTGGTACCGGCTGTGAGATATCTGGTGCAGCGGTGCTGATTAATAGCGATAAGGCGTTTAAACGAGGTGTTGTTGGACCCGGTATTGTTCCCACTTATGCGCTGCTTTGTGCGGAGCTCAGTACGACATTACCTATAAGTATTACGGTGGGATGTGGAATGGATGCTATGGCTCATGCAATAGAATCCTATGTTTCACCAAAAGCAAATGATTTTACACAGCTTCTTTCAAAGGAAGCATTTCTGAAGCTCTATTATACACTGCCAAAGGTGATTGAAGATCCCACCAACTTGAAACTACGTGAACAGATGTTGATTGGTAGCTGCATTGCAGGCTATGCAATAGATAATGCTAGCACAGGGGCAGCTCATGGTATGTCCTATGGACCAGGTATCCACTTCCATATTCCTCACGGATTTGCGGTTGGCATCTTCTTCATAGAAACTATGAAGGTTAATATCGATAGGGGTTGTCACACTTATGCAGGGCTATACAGAGCCCTTAATGAAACCATAAGCTCCGGTAATGATAAGAAGGATGCAGAAAGCTTTGTAGATGTAATTGATAATTATGAACCTTGGGTTAAGTTTGGAAAGACTTTATTTGACTATGGTGTAAAGAAGGATGATATTGATTTACTGGCGGAAGCATCTATGCAGAATACCGTTGCTTATGCGACGAACCCTGTTCCATTTACTTTGGAAGATTCCTATAGCATTTATAAGAGGATTTTGCAAATTGATGATTGAAAGGAGAACTAGATGAGAAGGTTTGCAAGCATTACAAAACTAAAACCTGGAATGTTGGAAGAGTATAAAAAACTTCATGATGGTATTTGGGATGAAGTTGTTTCAGCTGCACATGAGGCAAATCAGCGCAATTTTACAATGTTTATTCATGAAGACTATATATTCTCTTATTTTGAATATATCGGTAACGACTTTGAAGCTGATATGGAAAAGAAGAAAAAACTAGCGATTAGTTCTGAATGGCAAAAACTCTGTGGATCCTATAAAAAACTGATAGATGGACAACCTGCTATTCAGTTGACAGAGTTTTGGCATCACGATTTTTAGGATTTTACCATAGTGCCTCGTAATTTAATCAGATTAGAACTGTACTGACGAATGAATTCGAAAGATACGGTTTTAATAAAAAATATTAAAAATTATTAATTGAGGAGGAAGAAAATGAAAAATTACAAAAAATTACTTAGCTTTTTACTAATACTGGTTATGGTACTAAGCCTGGCCGCATGCAGTTCAGACAATTCTGAAGAAACGACTGATACATCTAATGGTGATGACTTTAGCATTACATTGAAGTTTGCATTTGCAAATTCCGCAACTGATCCTGCATCTATAGCTCTCAAAGAGATGTGTGATCGTGTCACAGAAAGAACTGAAGGTCACATTAATATGGAATTTTACCCTAATAATGAATTGGGTGGTATTGCTGACGTAACAGAACAGATTCAGCAGAACGCAACTATTATCACTTCGTGCAGCGCGGATTTCCTTGCTGACTATTGTCCTGACCATGCCGCTTTGAATGGTGCTTATTTATACGATAGCTGGGAAGATATGCAGATAATTGCTGATTCTGACTGGTATGCAGGACTGAAGGACCAGATGGATGAAAAGAAGATACATGTGCTTTTCTTTGGTTGGAATGGTGGTCATCGTCACATGATTTCCAATTCACCCATCAAGACTCCAGAAGATTTGGTTGGCAAAAATGCTCGTGTTTCCGGGGGTCTGATGTTTGTTGAGATGTATAAAGCATTCGGAGCATCTCCTGTTACTCTACCTTGGAGTGAAGTATATCAGGGTTTACAGCAGGATGTTGTTGACCTGGCAGAGGCCCCTCTATTTACTATGGCAGCAAGCAGTCTGCAGGAGGTTAGTAAGTACATAACTCTAACCAGTCACATTATATGTGCTGATACATTGTTTATGAATACTGATGTCTATAATAGTATTCCTGAAGAATACAGAACTATTTTAGAAGAAGAAGTTTCCAATACTGTTCTTGCTTATAATGCTACTGTTGATGACAATGAAGCTGCAGCTTTAGAAACTATGAAAGAAGAGGGCGTGACTATCATCGAACTGACCGATGAAGAACGTGCTGAATTTGCAGAAGCTAGTAAGTCTATGTATTCGAACATAGACAGTCTTTCTGACGGTATCTATGAAACTATCCGTGGTATCATTGAAGCTGGTAAGTAATTTTAAAATCTAAATAAAATTAACATGTCAGTTGCCTATGGTAGCTATATCATAGGCAACTAATTCTATAGAAATATAGTGAGTATAGTATTTGCAGATAGTTTCAATATTGATATTGAAAGGGTGAATGTCATTGGAGAAGACAAAGAAAGTCTCATACTGGTTGCTTTGTAATTGGGTAGAACTGATTGCAGCAATTGCACTAGTTCTTGCTTGCACAATTACTTTCATCAACGTGATTGTGCGTTATTTCTTTACAAGCTTTGTTATTGTTGGTGGCGAAGAGCTGACGACGCTGTTTATTATTTGGACTGTTTTCATGGGGGCAGCTGTCGGCTATAAACATAAAATGTTGTTTGGCATTGATGTATTTGTCAATCTGCTTCCACAATTAGCTAAAGATATTTTGGCGTGGTTTGGAAAAATTATAATATTGATTACATCAATTCTTCTAATTTATTACGGTTGGATTTTTGCAAAAAATGGCTGGATAAGAACAACCTCCAATTTGGGTATTCCGTATTTTTTTCTAGATATACCAGTTTGCATTTGTTTTGCTATTATCGCTTATTACACAATCAAAGATATTTTGCTTATTTTTTGGCATAAATTCAGTAAAAGGCAAGCTGAAGTAAAAATAAAAGAAGGAGGCACAAAAGTATGATTTATTTTTCTCTAATATTAATGTTTGTTCTATTTTTATTAGGGATTCCAGTGGCAATAGCATTAATCGCCTGTGTGCTTCCTTACTTCATGTTTTTTAATACAACTATTCCAGTAGCAACAGTATTGCAGCGTTTAATTGCCCAGTTGGAATCAGCTTCGCTTTGGGCAATTCCGTTTTTTATTACAGCCGGATGTGTGCTTAACTATTCTGGTGTTACTAGACGTCTGATGGATTTATGTGAAGCGATGGTTGGACATTTTTCTGGAGCATTGGGGCATGTCAATGTTTTGCTTTCTGCCTTTATGGGTGGTATTTCCGGCTCCGCGGCATCCGATGCCGCTACGCAATGTAAGATTCTGGTACCTGAAATGTATGCACGCGGCTACGATAAGGACTTCAGTGCTGCAGTTACTGCCGCATCATCCATGATAACACCTATTATCCCTCCAGGATCTGGCTTGATCATTTATGCATTTACTGCTAATGTATCGGTAGGACGTATGTTTTTGGCAGGCTGGATTCCAGGCATTATCATGACCGTTCTTATGATGATTCTAGTAGCTTACATATCCAAAAAAAACAACTATCAGGCGACCCGTGAGAAACCTGCTCCTCCCGCTGAACTTTGGGAAGTAATAAAACGATCAATTTGGGCGTTGATTTTACCGGTTGTTATCATAATGGCAATTCGTATCGGTATTGTAACGCCCTCGGAATGCGGCGCTTTATGTGTTTTTTATGCTTTATTTGTAGGTGCATTCATCCACAAAGAGCTTAAGTTCAGACATATTTGGCCCATTCTCTCTGAATCCGTAAGAAGCATAGGAACAGTTCTGATTATTATGTGCGGGGCAAATCTGTTCGCTTATTACCTTAGTTATGAACGGATTCCATATCAAATTACGGAATTTTTACTATCGATGAACTTTAGTAAGGTTACATTTTTATTGATGGTGAATGCCTTGTTCCTGTTTCTTGGTTTATTTATGGAAGGTGGCGCATCAATTATCATTCTGGCACCATTACTTTTAGGAACAGCACAGAATCTAGGTATAGACTTAGTTCATTTAGGTCTTATTATTGTATATCTAACACAGATTGGTGCAGTAACTCCGCCTTTTGGAATGGTATTGTTCCTTGTATCCCCTTTGTTAGATATTTCAATATCCAGACTGTCGAGAGCATTGGTTCCATTTTTAATCCTGTTGATCGCTGTAGGGTTCTTAATCACCTTTATACCTCAACTGTCGACTTGGTTGCCGACATTGGTATACCATTAACAGATAAGTATAAAGCGAGAGAGGACAGAGCCAGTTATAGCTTAATCCTCTATTTTATACACCTGACATGTACGCGATTTGCGTAATGTAATATTTAATTATTATTAACTTTTCACTTATGGGAGGTAACTGATTTGATAATGTTTTCGGCTCAGATGAAACATAATGAAAAAACTATTCAGCGATTGGCGCAGACACAAGATTCAGCATTTTGTTGGAAAAGGAGAATTGTACAGTTTCTTATTAGTTTAGTTTTGATATGGATTGGATTATTTTCAAGTATCAATTCTTCAGTTTCTATTGTTTGCTTACTCTTTGGTTGTTGGATGGTTGTCAGTATCGATCAACCTCCTAAGAATCGATCCAAGCGAATTATTAGGGATATTGCCGGCAATTATCCAAATGCAGAGTATTTATTTCATGAAAACACTATAAGTGTCCGTAACGAAGATGGTTCAGAACAAATTAATTATGATGATATTTTTCGTATTATCGAGGATGATCAATACATATATCTGTTTATCAACAAATATTCTGCTTATATGTTCAGCAGGGAGTCTATCATGCCAAATGATATAGAATTTCAAGCGTATTTACAGGATAAAATAGGTTTGAAATTTACAAAACCCCTTTCACTTGCAAGTATAAACTTGCTTTCTTTATTATATGTTAAAAAGAATACAAAAAAAGTTTAAAATAGCCATTTTGTAAAGAACTTTTGCAGAAGATTAAACCCATTATAAACCCTTGAGAAGGTATTATATTAGATAAAATTTAAAGAAGGAAATAGTATGGGATATGTGAATCTAGCTGTGAACTTTTGCATAGCTTCTGTATGGATGTATTTAAGAAGTTCGGATTTACTAAAAAGGAAGCAGATACAATTCAGGATGTTCTGCTGACAAGCGATCTTTTCGGAATGGAGAGACACGGTATGTAACGTATGGTGCATTATCATAAGTGTATTGAAAAGGGTATGATTCATGTTGATGCGAAGCCTGAAGTCGTTTTTGAAACCCCTGTAACAGCAGTGATTGACGGTCATGATGGCATGGGTCAGCTAATTGGGCATAGAGCGGTGGAGATAGCCATCGAAAAAGCGAAGAAGAGCGGCGTTGGTATTGTAATTGTCCGTAACTCTAACGATTATGGTATCGCAGGCTATTATGCGAATATGTCATGCAAAGAAGGTTTGATCGGTTTCAGTTGCACCAATAGTGAAGCAATAATGGTTCCTACGTTTGGTAGGCTTGCTATGATCGGTTCCAATCCTATTGTCTGTGCTATGCCTGCGGAACCTTACGATTTTTTTTGATGCTGGATAGGCTACACTAAGTAGGACAGGTTTTCTCCGAACATGATATAATAATATTAGGAGGAGAAAATCATGTCAAAAAGATATTACGAGGAAAATTTCAAGAAACAATTAGTCAATATATACAA
>FZPS01000174.1_pt99 | contig 15794 bp, 14 predicted proteins | sample 1817821 | NCBI WGS metagenome assembly FZPS01 (sample SAMEA104158645, study PRJEB21678) | metagenome | place: Germany | collected 2015-04-21
GTCGGGAAAATACTCGATCATGTCCCAGTCGATTCCCTTGTCGACATTGTTATGGGTGAGTTTCGTAACGTCAAGGCCTAGCTCGGTGATTTCGGTGGCGAGGCGGCGGAGGTCAAGGGAAATATCGGTGAAGGGGTCGCCGTTCACGACCATCGTAATCTCGTCGCCCGGCTCGAGATAAAAGCGGTAAGGCTCGCCGCCCGCGTCGGCGAGAGTAACGTTTTGCCAGCCGCGCCGGTAAGAAAACGGGATGGCGTACGCCTCGCGGAAAGGCGTTCGGCCGTTGATTAAGATGCCGCGATAGGACGTCGCGTATTGCAGGTCATGCCTGACCTTAAATGTGAGGCAGTAATATCCCGGCGCGGGAACGTCTGCGATCCAGGTCGCGGCCTCCCCCGGGGTATGAAAGGAATTATCCCCCAGAATATTAAGTTTCAGCTTCGTCGCCGAAAAAGGCAGAACGCCGACATCGCGAGTCGCGCCGCGAATTATTCCCGAGGAGTTCTTGTACGCGGTGTTCTCCGCCTCGACCCGCGTAACGCCCTCGCCTTCCGGGGCGACGCGCGTATTAAGATAATCCGCGTACGCGGGAGCTTCGGATTCCGACGCCACGGTTATCTCTTTTAAATAAAACTCGCCGCTTCTTTTTTCCGCCTTAAAACGGTTCGCCCCCGCCTCGAGATAAAACTTCAACCCGGACAGATACATCCGCCCGGAATCGACGAGCGGGACGGTAATCCATTTGTAAAACGGCTCTTGCCGGAAAGCGACGTCATTGCCGTAGCGGTCGACGGCGACCTCGCCCGCCTCGTCTTGCCATAAATTATCTAGGCTGATGCTCCCGGCTTCCGCGTAAGGAATCTCCCCGTTCAGGAAAAGAGCGAGCTCGGAGGGAAGATAAGACTCCCCGCGCGGCTGGTATGTGAAATAAACGACGTACCAACCAGCGCTCGCGACATCGACGTCAAACTCGATCGCGACGTCGTTTCGCCAGTAATAATAATCGCCCTCAAGGCTTTCCCCCGCGGCGAGAATAAAATCGCCGGCGGCGACCGCATGGCTTTCGCCCGAAGCCTCGCCCGCGTCGCGCGAAGCGCGGTATTCGGCGAAAGACCCGGGCATGGCGGCCGCCTCGTAGCGGACAAGCGCCGGAACCGCCGTTTCGCTTCGCGGAAACAATATAAAAACCAGGAACGCAAAAATAATGACCGCCAATAGCGATAGTAATATTTTCTTTGGAAACTTAAGTTTCATCGCTCCTCCTCGTTTTGGGAAAGGGGAAATCCCGAAGGATTCCCCCTCCTTTTATCTTTGCGCTATCGCATCATCGAATTGGGATTTCACTTGCTGGTAGAGCGCGTTGGCGCGCGCGTTCAGCTGCTCGGCGATATCGGCAATCTGCACCTCGCCGAAGCGGAGTTTTTCGATAATTTGATACATCGAGTGCTCGGCGTCATACGTGCCCCGATAACGGGCGTCGTCATAACCCGGCAAGTATTTCGGCGGCTCGACGATGACTTTGCCGGCCTCGATAATCGTCCTTAAGCCGGTAAACTCCGGGTACAGAGAAAAATAGTCGTCAAGCAGTTCCTCGTCGGCCTGGATCGGCGGAAAATTGACCTGGTTAATGCCGTCGACGGTATTGCTCAGTTCAAGGCGTTTGTTGTATCCGTCTTTCCCGAAGCCCATCCATTTCGCGAAGAGATACGCCTCCTCGGGATGTTTGGTGTTCGAAGCCACGACGAAGAAGTCGGCGACGATCGGGACCCGCTTGTTTCCGTTAACGACCGGGGTGCCGATGAAATCCATCTCCCAAGTATACTCGCCGTTATTGATTCTTGTCTGGATCCAGCCGAAATCCCAGGAATAAAACCACTTGCATAAGACGTTCCCGTTGTTGAAAGGATCGCCTTCCGGGAAAATAACGTTAAGGTCGATGTTTGAGCCCGTCTGTTGGGACTCCCATATCAAGGCGTCGTAGACGAAAGTCGAGTCGGTCTGTAACCCACGGTAGACCTCGATCGTTGTCCGGAATTCCTCGGAATCGAGATTAAATCCCTCGTCCGTAAGCGTGAACCATCCGTAATCGTCGTTAAGCTGCGCCGGGTACCAGTGCAGGATATGCTCGATTCCGTCCAACCCGACGACGCCGGTATTATTGGTGCTGGCGTGATCGGCCGCCGCTTTCGTGAGTTGAATCAGCTCGTCAAAAGTGGACTCGACGGTCGGGCTATTTTGATAACGGTCTTCGTAGAGCGTTTTGTTAACGATATAGCCGGCGTAAAACACGGCGCAGGGGACGGCCATGATTTTCCCGTCATAGGTTATCGCGGAACGAATATCGGCGCTGATGTTGAGGAATTCCTCGTCCGCGCCAGCGATATCGGTCAAATTATAAACCCAATCGTTGATAACGTAGTAAGGGATATTGTCGGCCATGAACACGTCGGGCAGCGCCTCAATCGAGGCGCGGCTCGTCAGAAAATTAATCCATTCCATGTCGTCGTTGGTGCCGGGAATTTTCGGGCGCTCGATGATTTCGATTTTAATTTCCGGGTATTTTTTCATGAATTCATTAATCATCAGTCTTTCCATATTGGTATCGAGCGATTCCGGCGTGCCCAGATTCCAATTGGCGTAGCGGATTACGATCCGGTCGTCCTTGCCGTTACAGCCAACGAAAGCAAAAGATAGAAGCAAAAACATCAATAAATAAAGCGTCTTTTTCATGATCACTCCTTGTTTTGGATTGATTTGCCTTTAAAAAGATTCTCTCCTGATTATTTGATATTTCGGCCGATATTTGGACGCGGCCCCGGGACGGTCCTCGATTACGCCGACGATTGTCTCCGCGAGCATCCGCGACCATTCGGCGCGGTTAATATCGATCGTCGTGAGCGCCGGCTTGACATAACGCCCGAGTTGGATGTTGTCGAAGCCGATGATCTTCATATCGTCCGGCAAAGACCGGCCCGTCTCGTTGAAATAATTGATGACGCCGATCGCCATCTCGTCGTTCGCGCAGAATAAAACCTCCGGAAGCGGCTTATCGGCCTCCAGATGGCGTTTTATCGCCTCATACCCCGCATCTTCCCGGAACTCGCCCTTAAGCTCGCAAAACGGCTCAAGACCCGCGTCCGCCAAAGCGCTTAGAAAACCGTTATAACGCTTGGTGTTGTCGGGAGAATCGGCGCTCCCGTGCATATACCCGATCCGGCGATACCCCTCCGCGAGGGCGATCTTGATTATCTCGTATACCGGGGTAAAACCGTCCATGACCTTGACGATAATCCGCGAGTCCTTTTCAAAGACCTTCCGGGTATCGACAATCGGGAAACCCGTCCGCGCCACCTTTTCGAGCATATCGGGCGCGACGGCGATATCCAAGACGATCGCCCCGTCGGCCTGGCGCTCGGAAAGCATCTCCGTCGCCAAATCGCCGTTACATACGATCATCCGGTAATCCAATGCTTTCAGAGCCTGGTGGATTTCCTCGAGAATCTCCTGATAGATCGGCCCCCCGAACTCCGGGATAAAGATCAATATATTATTCGTTTTTTTCTTTTTCAAACTTTTGGCAATGCCGCTGGCGAGATAATTCATCTCCTCGGCGACGCGGCGAACCCGGGCGGCGGTTTCCTCCGAAATACGGGGGTCATTGTTAAGCGCGTACGACACCGTCGCGATCGAAACGCCGGCCCGCTTCGCAATATCCTTAATCGTCGACATCTGATTCCTCTTTTCTAATAAATCCTAGTTTTTCCACGCCGGTTTTTATTAACCGGTGTTTCATATAATAACGCCAATTAGTTTGCCGGTAATAATTGTCGATCATCAGCAAACTAATGCCTTTATCGATGCTTAAATAATCGCGGGAATGCCAATCCAAATCGAGGTTTATGCTGTCATAAAAACCGTAGGGCCCCGAGAGTTCCGGGTATTTCATGAATACTTTAACGGTTTCTTTCACCAAATCCGGGCAAAAGGGTAGCGAGGCCAGCGCGGCGTAAACGGCGACGGTGCCGTCGGTTCTTTCTTTGACCTCGTTGCCGTTTGACGCGAACGGCGGCGCGCCGTAGCCGCGGTAACCTTTGGGTCCGTCGCACGAGGAAAGTCCCCACAACCCCGCGGAAAACGTTCGGAAGTCGCCGCCCCGGTCCCGGCAATAACTATGATTGGCGCGCGCGGCCTTGACGGAGTTTTCGAACCAGTCGAAGCCGTAGGCGTCGTAGTATTTCCGAAAATCTAACCAGGCGTGCGAATACTGGTGAACAAATAACGCGCCCAGCGGCGTAAATACGAACTGGTGGTCCCGGTAACCGCCGACCGTCCGCTCAAAACCGAAATAGAGCGCGCGGGCGAGTTTTTCCGAAACGGAAGGACTCGCCGCCGCGAGCACGTACATCGAAAGTTGCTCGGCCATCATGCTCCAACGGAAAATCCACCCCTCCTGCGTCTTCCGCAAATAATCGCCGCCGCGAATATCGTTATAAGCCATCCGAAAAACATGACGGTTGTTATGTTTATAGACAAACTTTCTCCAATCGACGCGGGAAAAGATTTTCTCGGCGTAACGGCTTATTTCCGGACAAGAAAAATAACTGTCGGCGACGATGAGGCCGTTTAGAAACAACACGGTGTCGATTGTGGAATACTCGCACTTCTTATAACGCTTCCCGGTTTCATACTCGAGATAATGGGCAAAAAAACCGTGAAAATGGGGAATGTTCTCCCATATGTTCCTCACGGTCGCGAGCGCCCGCCGTCGGTTCGTCTCTTTATCGTCCCAGCCGTTTTCGACGCCGATCGCCAGGGCGGAAAGCATGAACCCGGCGCCGGCGATCGAAGTTTTAACCGGGTTGCTCGCGCGGTCGCGGGTCAGACCGCAACCCGCTGAATTCTCGTCAAAATTAGTGTTATCAAGCAAAAAGCGATAGCAATCGCGCGCTTCCCTCGTTAATATCTCATCTACCATAGATAACTCTCTGTCTTTCGATAATTTTAAACGGGAGATTTTTATTTTCATCGGGAGCCCCGCTTTTGCGAGGCTCCCAATAGTATCGAGTCAATATCAAGCGGCTTTGCGCCGCGGGTTAGTCCGTTTATTCTTCGATATAAACGACTTTGGCGCTGATGATCTCAAACGAGCCGGTCTTCGCGCCTTGGAACGGATCCGCAAAAATTAGGATAAACCGCGGCGCCTCCGTCAGCTTTAAGGTAACTTCCTGTTCCTCGCCGGTAAGGTCGATCGTTTTCTCGAAAGCGCCTTGGTCGTTCGGCTTGATGAGCAGTTGCAGGCCGGCTTCGCCTTTCACCTTCATGACGATCGCGTTATGGTTGGAAAGGTCGTCTTCGAATTCGGTCTTGATGAAAGCCCATTCTTGACCATCGCCTTTATCAAACTCGACTATGACTTTGCCGTCGATTTCGGTGAAAGTATAGATCCCGCCGTCGTTGTCGACCCAATTCTTATTTACGTCGACTTCGACATCGGGCGAAATAGCGCTCCGCTTAAAGGAAAGTTTGGCGCTAACGATTGTGAATTCGCCGCTCGCGTCGGCCGTTCCCGGCTCGGCGAAAATCAATATCGTGGCGAACTCGTCAGCAAGAACAACAATTTCCTGCTCCTCGCCGGTAAAGGTGACGGTCTGCTCGAGAGCGCCGGCATCGTTGGGTTTCAGAAGAACGGATTTCCCTTCCGTTCCTTTGAGAACGATCGTTAACTTGTTCAGACCGGCGGGCGCGCCCGTAAAGTCATGACGCATAAACGCCCATTCCAGCTCGCCTTTGTCATAGGCGACTTTAACCGACCCGTCGGATTGTTTTTCGAACGCGTAGACGCCCTCGTCGTTCGAAACCCAGCCCTCGGTGAAATCATATTCCGAGATCGCGAACGCCACCTTATGAAGCGTGAGCTGTCCGGACCCGGTCCCGCCCGGGGCTGCGAAGAAGATTACTTTTTCGAGTTTCTTAAGGTCGGACGGCGAAAGAGTAGTTAGGTCGATAACGACGGTTTGTTTTGTGCCGTCAAAGGTGACGCTTTCTTCTTTCGCCACGCCCGGTCCTTCAATCTTGAACAACCCGGTCTTGTTCTCCATGCCCGTTACTTCGATTTCCAGCTTGGTAAACCCGCTGAAATCGCCTTCGATTAAAGCTAAGGCGTGAGACCAGTGCTGGCCCTCGTTTGTCTTTTCGTATTCGATAACGATGTCGGTTCCCGATTTCTCGATTTCGTAAACGCCGTCGCCGTTATCATACCAAATATCGACTATGAATTCTGGGTCGGCGCCGTCATAGATGTTTTTCTCTTTAACCGGCGGCTGGTAATCATATTCCGCGACCATAAAGATGTCGAGAATATCAAAGGAGCCGCTGCCCGAGGCGCCGGCATGCCCGAACAAGAAGATTTTCTGGATACCGTTCTTTTCAGCGGCGGTCATCTCCGAGAAGTCAACGACGACTTCCTGTTCGGTCCCGTCAAGAATGACGAAATTTTCGAAACCGTCGGCGACCTTCGCCAGGAACTTCTGTCCGACAGTTCCCTTCACCTTGACAACCATATAATTAAAGCCTGCGAAATTGCCTTTCACGTTAGTATACATGCAACTCCATTCAAGCCCGGAAGGTTTGTCAAACTCAACCTTCGCGACGTCGCCAACGTAGGTGATCGTGTAAGTTTCGTCGGCGAAATCCGCCCAAAGGGCGTTGAAATGGAACTCCTCGTCCGTCCCGTTGTACTCGTTGACGTTGGAGGGAATATCGTCGTAACCGGCCTCGATTATAAACCCGGCCGGTTCTTCTTTACTGAAGGTTAAAGCGGTTATTTCGATCTCGCCGATCGAGTTTTCCTTGCCGGGAGCGGCGCAAATGACCACTTTTTCGACATCTTTCAAGTATTCGCTCTCCTTCGCCAAACTCCACTCGTAAGTCCCGCCGACGCCGGTGACATTAAGTCTTACCTCTTTCGCTTCGGCAATGTCCTTACCTTCCAAACGTAATGCCATCGACCCGTTGCCTTTAACGGTGATGACAAGCTTCTGATATTTCGCGAGATTGTGCTTGATGGTCGGACTTTCAATCGTCGCATCGGGTTTGTCGCCCTTGTCGTAGCCGAACGACAACTTTTCCGCCGTATTATCTTCGATGGTGTAAACGGCTTCATCGCCGCTCCAGTCGCCCAAGACATTTAATTCTTTCGGCGTCCGGTCACAGCCGACAACAACGACAAACAACAAAAACATGAACATGAATCCCAAAATAAGTTTGAAACTGCGTTTTGTCATTACTCCTCCTTATTTAAACGTTTCAATATGGGCGATTTTATTATATCACAAGAAAAATTGTTATGCAAGCGTTTTTACAAAATTGTTAAAATTTCTTCGATTATTTATTTTTTACTTAATAACCGGATAACCCGACCGCGAGTTAAGGCAAGCGCGAAGGCTATTAACGATAAAAAAAGGCCTATTCTTTAATAAGCCTTCTTACTTCTCTCGCCTCGTCAAGTATGTTTGTTTCCCGGGCGATCAGACGGATTTTTCTAACCATTTTATTAATCGTTTTAATTAACCACGCGAGATGGAATACCGCCGCCAAAAAATACATCGCAATCGCAAGGAAAAGCTCGGATTCTCTCGCGGTCACGCCGCTTGCATTATTTATATACAGAAGATGACAAAAGAAAGCGAGCCCGGCGAAAAAACACATTAACACTAAATATATATAACGGATAGATTTGCTCTCACGCATTTGGCGATATAAAACTCGCCCGGGGCGAATTTGTTCGCGGCCGCTTCTTTCGCTTCCTTTTTAGCGTCGAAGGCGGCGAATAACTCGCCCTTGCCGATAGCGACATATTTCCCTTTGTGTTTATGCGATAAATAATCTTTCCGTTCGATGAAATACTCTTTGTTTAGATTTGCCATATATTCCCTCATAGCCCTTATTATACAGTAAAAATAGATTTTCCAATGGCTTCAGTAAAAAAGGTCGCTTCCAGCCTTTAGTTTAATCACTTCTTTATACAAATAAACGCCGTGTTGCCTTTCGTTTCGATCGTATAATATTCCTTTAACACCGACTTAAAAAACGGCAAAGTATTTTTATTGGCGAACCCGTAGTTTTTCGGCGAGAAGTCGGTCTGCCTTTTCTTTAATATCTCGATTACTTGGGAGAATTGCGCGAAGCCTTTCTCGTCCTTGTTTTCCTCAATCAAATTATTCACAAGCTCGACCAGCTCTTTTATTCTTCGGTTAGGATATTTTTCGGCCTTGGCGTCTTGCTTTTTCTGGGCTTCGTCCTGTTTTTGCGCTTTGTTGTCTTTAATGCGCGTGTCAATATTAATGAAGAAATTGCACTCAATCTTAAACGGTTGAGGCGTCGTCTCAACGCCGGCGCCGATAACGAATTTATCTTCTTTTTTTAACCTGATCGCGAGCGGCGTTAAATCCGAATCGCAAGAGGCCAGGCAAAAACAAGTGATGTAATCTTTGTTTAAAAGATCCATCGCTTCAATCGCGATCCTGATGTCGGTCGCGTTCTTCTTCTTGGTATACGGCATCTGCAATTTCGGGCTGATGCCTAAGGACTGCATTTTCTCGATGAATTTCGAGTGTGTCTTTTGCTCGGGGGGAATGGTGGTGTAAATGTCGGAGAAATAGGCTTCCTTAATAATCACGTCCCCGTAATCATTTAGCTCGTCAAAGAGCAACTTTAAATATTCTTCGTTGTTGAAGTTGTCATAATCGATCAATACCGCGATTTTGTGTTTTGTTTCCATATTTTTGCATTATTTCCTTTCGATTTATGGTTGGGTGGCTGGCTATAATTCAATTTCCGAACCGGCCGAAACGACGAGTTTGTTCTCAGCGGAAAAAGTATCCGCCATCGTCGCGTCAAAGAGCGCTCTCGGTTTCATGTGAATCGGGATCGTCCGGCGGGCCTTGATAATCCGCGCGCATTCCGCGGCTTCTTCCGGACCCATGTTGTATACGCCGTCAATCGGCAAAAGCGCGTAATCGAGAGCAAGTTCCGGGAAACCGGCCATCGCGGCGGTTTTTGACGTGTCGCCAGCCGCGTATAGTTTCAGACCGTCAAAAGCGATGATATAACCCACGCACTCGCTTTCGTTATGGTTTTTATTGTAGGCGGGAACGGCCTTGATTTCCACGCCCTTGAAATTAAAAGTTTGATATTCCCCGTCCTTTAAGGCGTCAAAGTTTTGGATAACGACGCACTCCTTCTTTTTCGCGACCAAATCCACCCGGTTATGGTCGCCATGCTGGTGCGTCACCAGGATAATATCGGCGGGCAGGTCATAGCCATTCCCGGCAAACGGGTCGACGTAAATCACGACATCCCCGTCGGTCACGATCCGGAAACTGCCGTGACCCTGAAACAATAGTTTAGCCATTTTTTTACCTCCCTACTTTTTTTATTTCTTTCATATCGCGCGCTAATCGACGCGGTCTTCCTTTCAGCTTTTGACCGTCTTCCCACAACGCGCGCATTGCTCGTCATACCGGGGAAACTTCGTCCCGCAGCCATCGCAACGCCGGCGTTCTTTTCGTTCATTTTCATTTGTGTGATTACAAAAGATAATCGAACGGTGGATGTAATTATTGTCTATAAAACTATCGAGCGTCCGGCAGGGGTATTCGGGGCATAGGAAGCAATACACAATCTCTTTCTCTTTCGTGAAAGCCTTGACTTGCGTTCCCGGCAATACGCGAATATAATATCGTTTTTACAACCGTGGCGGCGTAAATTCTCCGGTTTTAGTTTTCTCGCTTCCGCGATTTCCGCCAATAGAACCCGCAATAAGAATCATACCGTATACCTAACGCTTCCGTCTTTATGATTCCGAGCAAACGAAGATGCGTCGTGGGTTTCCAGCGCTTTTAATTTTCCTCTTCTCTGATTAAATATTAACATTATTATCCCTTTTATGCAACACTATTTTTCGTTGATAGTATCGATTCACACATATATAAATAAGAATGTTGCTAAAACAACCAGCGCCTTAATCTACCTTCAATATTTAAAAAGCGCTCTTAAATTAATATTACGCGTAAAGAGGAGTTTTTGCGAAATAGTACGACCCCCTTTAGATAAGGAGGTCGGTATTTTTTTTATTCGAACCTGAAGCCCGCCAATAATTTGGCCGGGATTTACTGGTTTTAGTAATATTTTTTTTGGTTATAATTAATCCTAATCCCCGCGTTATGAAAAACTTTTTATGGACTTCAGTTTCTAATTAATGTTTCTAAAATCACTTATGATTCTCATATCGATTTTTGGAATTTTTACTCTTTTTATCAATTATCTAATCAGAATTTTTGCGATAGTCAATGGAGAAAATTGATAAATTAATTGTCGGTTATCCGCAAAACGCAATTTTACCGGAAACGTAGAAAAGAAAAAGCATTTCGCATAAGGCAATTAATCTTGTGCGAAATGCCCATATTCATTTATGTCGGAAGTCTATCGATAGATTTCTTCGACTAAAGCGTCAACCTTCCCGTTGATAACGAGAATCGCCTCGATTTCCGCCGACGACTTCAACAAATAATCATCAACGGGGGAGATTACTGTTTGCTCGCCGTCATTTAAGTCTACCTGATATCTTATCGACAGCGACTTTATGACCGAACCGTAAGTGGTTTTCGCGAATGTCGCCTGGCCGTTAAGAGCCAGCGATTCGCGGCCGTTAAGGGTGATATAAGCGCGGTTTAAACGACTCGCGTAATCCGGATCATCGTAATGCAAAATAATGTGGAAAAAAGGCTCGTATTCGTATATCTCGAAAGCGATGATAACGGGCGGGCGTTTTAAGGTTTTTATCCGGCCGTCAACAAGCAAATCGCGTAGTATGCCGGCGCTGTCGCGATATTTGAAGGCATAGTAATACTCGGTGTCGCGGTTAAGACCCGAGAAAACCGCTTCTTCCGCCCCGACCTCCCTTAGCTCGCCGTTAAAGTCAATATATAACTTTTGGATATCGTGGTTATTCGCCGCGATCAGCTCCGCGGACACGGTTATCGCGTCCTCGGCCTGGCTGAATTCCATCCTTATCTCCGGCATCCTGACGGCGATTAATAGACAGTTGGCGTCGGAACGTTCCCTGCCGTCCGATGGCGAGTTGACAACGACTAACTCGCCGTCTTTGCGGATGATCATCGTCGAGGAGCCGCCGCCGTCAAGGTTATAAGCTTCGGCGCAGCCGTATTTTTTCATGATTGCCGCCATTTCGTCGCCGAAGACGCCTTCCTTCCCGCTCGCCGCCTGGCGACCGTCAATTACCGCCATCACAATCGAGCCGTCCGGGCGGACGCCGACCGCCGTTCGGGGATGACGGGCGGCCAAAACGCTCACCCCGCTATCGCGAAACTCGCTTCCCTCGAGAAACTTTCCCTGATAACCGGTGGCGTTATCGACCCGGGCGAGTTCGCCCGCAAATTCAAACTGCGCGCGCACCTTGACGCCGACGTCAAGCAGGGCGGCGACCTCTTGGTTTTTCGTCGCAATCGCGAATTGCCCTTTTTCCAGGGTGAAAGGATTCCTGGCGGTGATGCGACCTTTGCCGTAGAAATCATTGGCGTTGTTGGGAAGCGCGAGCTCCGCGTCTTCAATGAAAAAGCCCTCGGCGCCGTCAAGCGCGACTTCCATAGGCAGGTATTTTTGCGTTTGGTCGTCGTAGTAGCCGAAAAAGACCGCCGTTTCGCCGGCGCCGGGCGCCGCGTTAATTTTTTCGATATCAAACTCGGCAATGATTTCATCGTCATCGTCATAAACCGCGAGAATCATATTCGGGGTTCTGACGTTTTTCCCGCCGGCAATCAAGGTGTTGGTCGAACCGTCGTTCGTAAACCCCAAGACGTTGGTTCGGACCGACGTTTTATAAAACTCGCCCATCGTCACGACCGGGTTATGGGTTTGGTAAGGCAGGCCGTTAAGGATTCCGTTAATATCGAAAAAGTCGGCGTTGACGGCTGCGATCACCTTCCAGTCGGGGTTCTCCTCCTCGAACTGCTCCGCGAGTTTTCTTACCGAAGTAAGCGTCCACTTATGATTGCGGAGATTGGCGTAACTGATTATTTTCGCCGGGGTCGCGGCCGGCACTTCCAAAACATTGACTTGCTGTAAGTACTCGGCGTTATTACGGATCGTCGTCGAATGATCGGTGAAATGTTTAATCAAATATCCCAAATCATTCTCGGCGACGCGTTCCCTAATATAGTAGCCCGCTCCGCCGGTAGTCGTGACGTCTTCCCCCGCGCCGCGAATCACGGGCGACAGCGGAAGCGCGACCGCCGCGAAGGCCAAAAGCAATAACCAAATAAATCTTAACGTTCGTTTCATAATTCTAGTCCCGCTCCTTTATATTCAAAACACCTTCTTACTTAAAAACCGCGTCGACATAATCGTTTATATAATAGGGAATATACTGAATCTTCGCCCAGAAATCGCGGTAATGCTCGAACTCGGGCCAATCCTTTTCCACATATATGTTTTGACCGTCGTTTAAATTATAAAAATACTTGATGGCAAGATAGTCGATGCGGTAGCCGACGGCGCTTTTTTTGACTTTCATCGCGCCGTTCGTAAAACTCGCGTGTTTATCGTTGATATATAAATAGCAACTGTCAATCGTCGAGGCCTTATCGGGGTCGTCATAGGTAACGGTAATGGCGAAGTACTCGCTGTCCTCGACGATTTCCAACTTAATCAGCTCGGGCATCCGCTTCAGCGTTTTCTGTCTCCCGGCGAAGATAATCCGGTTGAGATTGCCGCCTCCGTCCCGGTAAAAGAGACGATAAGCGTATTCGGTATCGCGAGCGAGCCCGGCGAAGGTAACTACCCCGTCCTTAACTTCCTTCAATTCGCCGTTGAGTTCCACATACAAAGTTTCGATATCGTGGCCGCTGTCGTTTATGAGTTCGACGGAGAAAGTGAGCGCGTCCTCGCTCAAATCCGCGGCCTGGACATCTATTTCCGGGTCGCGGGCAACGACAAGCAAACAGTTGCTGTCGGTCCGTTCCCGGCCGTCCGAGGGCGTGTTCATAACCTCGAGAACGCCTTCCCTGCGGATAATCATCGTCGACGAGCCGCCGCCGTCAAGATTATATGCCTCGACGCAGCCGTAACTGTGCATAATCGCGGCAAGCTCGGTATGATCGGCCCCGTACATCCCGTTGCCGGAGTTTCGGCCGTCGATAACCATCATCACAATTTCGCCGTCGGCTTTCCGGCCGATTACCGTCCGCGGGGCGCGGTTCGCCATCCCGGCGGCCATGTTCGCCGCGCCGTTACTGATTATCGTGGCTCCGCAGCCGGTAATATCCTTCGCGTCCGCGTAAGCGCCGATAAGTTCAAACTGGCAGCGGATCCTAACCCCCACGTCCAACGCTTCTTTTATTTCTTCGTCATCGGTCACGATTGCGAACTGGCCGGCGCCGAGTTCTTGGGGAACGCGCGAGGTTATCACGCCCCGCCCGTAAAAATCGTTGGCGTTATTGGGAAGGGCCAGTTCGGCGTCTTCAACGACATAATAGGAAAGGTGCGGCTTGATATAAGGGCTCGCGGGAATAAGATTATGATCGGAATCGTAAAGCGCGAAGTAAATCGCCGTTTCGCCGGTCCCGGGAGCGTCGTTGATTTTATCAATATCAAACTCGGAGATTATCTCCCCGTCGTCATTATAGACGGCAAGCTTCATATATTGCGTTCTTTCGACTTTCTCGTTGCCGATCAACGAGTCAACCCGGCCGTCGTTGGTAAACCCAACCTGCCTGCCGGTTGTGGTTTTATAATACTCGCCGAAGGACGCGTGAGTGCCGTTCGTCTGGTACGGCAAATTCCCTGCGCCGCCGATATCAAAAAAGTCGCCGTTAATCGCCGCGATGACCTTCCAGCCGGGATGCTTGCTTTCGTAATCGGCGATTAGTCCCCGCACGGTCGTAAGCGTCCACCGGTGCCCGTTCAAGTTAGCCCAGGACGTTATTCTTACGCCCTCCGATGACGGGACCTCAAGGATGTTCACTATTTGATCGTAGTACTTTCCGGGCACTACCAAATCGGCCCGCCCGCCCAAACCGTCGGCGTCATAGCCGGAAAGAGAAGTCGAGGTAAAACCGTCGATTTTCGTGTGCTTTACCCCGTAGGGAAGCTCGTTTTCCTCAATGATTTCCTCCACCAAAAAACGGGCGCCGGCAAATTCCGTGGCGCCGTCTTCCGCGTAAACTGTAAGCAAACCAAAAAAAACGGTTAAAATCGCGAGAATAACCAGGTTAAATCTTCTCATCTCAATCTCTCCTCTGTGATAAAAATCAAGAATGATTCCTATTTTATTATAACACATTTGGCAGTTTTTTTGAACCCGAAAAAATAAATTATCCTCCCTTCAATGGCAATCCCCGCGCCGGTTCAAACTCTTTATTTCCAAATAAAAAACATTTCCCATGGCTGGAAATGTTTTTCCAATGAATAAGATGCGCTTGATGTTTATGAAAAAAATTTACCACATATCTGAATCCGAAAAGTAATTTGTTTCGGCCGCATTCGTTTTAATATCTTCCTTCCCTCTTTTGTTCTAAAAAAAGGGCATACCGATTCTTCGCCTCGTCCAACTCGCCTTTGATAATTAAATCAAAGGCAAGCCAGAAGAGTTTTGCCGGAAGATAATTGGCGTCCGTAATTTTCCTTATATATTTATAAAATAAATCATCGTCATTAACGGCAAATCCCGCCGCGGCGAGCATCAAAATCACTTCTTCGGATTCGCGCCTAGGGAAAAACCTGAGATATCTTTTGCATTTTTTTTATCGTATTCCGCGTTATTGTAGGCTTTTGCGATGCTATCATAATAATAAGCGGAAAAAGCCGCGCCGCAAAGCAAAACGAATACGACGGCGGAAAAGATTAAAAAACGATGTCCCAAAGATAAGTCGCGTCAAGATAATAATTCATTGCTAAAATCACCGCCGAAAACATTAATTAATCATAACTAAAATTCTAAAACTAATCTTCCGACTCGTAATCTCCTTCTTCTATCTGTCTCTTTATGTCATAAACGAGCCGGATGATTTCCAAACGATTAAGATAACCGCCGATCGGAATTATTACATGATTCCCGTCTTTTAAATTAATAACGATCGCTCTTCCTTTTCTGATTAGCTCCAACCCGGCGATATCTTTAATCGGTATTGTTTTAATTGTAAAACTTGAGCGATGCCGCTTGTCTTTGGACCAAAGTCCGTGCCCGATTATTAAACTCTCTTTCTTCGCTTCAATATAAAACGTTAAAGTCACGATGGTCGAGACTAATAGTAATCCCGCGACGCTTAGCATCGCTATCTTCTTCCATCCTTTCAACAGAAGAAAACCTATTAAAGCGAATAAGACAACAAAGAAAAACATTATTATCCAGAGTTTTACCGGCCTGTATTTCTTATTTCTCATTGAGAACAACCCCTTTGCTTTAAATTTTTATGCCGGGTAATTTTCCGGCGCGCTAATTATTTCCCCTTTTTTCTCTCCCGGGATTAGGGCGCGAACCACCACCCCCGCAAGCGCCAATGCCGAGGCGACTATGTTGACAAAAAGGGATATCGTTATATAAACGGAATCATTGAATGGTCCCGAGTAGATTGGCTTGAACAAAATGAAGCAACACTCTGTAATAACCAAACCGCTAAATAAGCCGACCAAAATTATTGATATCGGCCGATTCCTTTTCGCGACAATAATAAACAAACACAGGAAAAAAACCGCTCCGATCAAGACTATGTTCAAAT
>FZPS01000065.1_pt638 | contig 15793 bp, 13 predicted proteins | sample 1817821 | NCBI WGS metagenome assembly FZPS01 (sample SAMEA104158645, study PRJEB21678) | metagenome | place: Germany | collected 2015-04-21
GTACAGTGATACATGGCCGAGGTCTCGATCGTCCTTATCGAGCCCCTCTATGAGGGGAATGTCGGGTTTGCCGCCCGGGTTATGAAGAACTTCGGGTTTACCCGGCTTGTCCTGGTCAACCCCTGCCCGCTCGGCGATGAAGCCATCATGCGCGCCTCTCACGCCCGGGATGTCCTTGATAGCGCCCGCCGGATGACGACCGATGAGGTCTACCAGGAGTTTGATTTTGTGGTTGCGACGACCGGTGAGGTGAGCAAATCGGTCTGCACCCCGATGCGTATGCCCTACTACGCGCCGGCGGAGGTCAGGGAGGTCGTCGCCGATATCGACGGGACGGTCGCGGTCCTCTTCGGGCGGGAGAACTGGGGCCTTGGAAACGCGGAACTTGCGCGCGCAAACCTCATATGCACCATACCAACATCGGGGATGTACCCGATCCTGAACCTCTCTCATGCGGTCGGTATCCTCTGCTACGAGCTTGCGAACCTCCCCCGGGGAACCTACCCCCTGGCCGGGCAGGTCGAGATGGACTCGCTCTACCGGCACCTCGATTCATTCCTCGACCGGATCGACCACCCCGACTTCAAGCGGCCGAACACGATGATACTGCTCCGCCGGGTCTTTGGCCGGACGAAACTCACCACCCGCGAAGTGAGCACGCTCCACGGCCTGATGCGAAGGGCTGAGTGGCACATGGAAAAGAAAGACTAACTCCTTTCAGGGAGAGATCTAAGAGCATGATTCTTGTCGACTGGCAGATCGAGGACCGCATCAGGCACGGGTTTATCAAGGTGGAGCCCTACGACCCGGCCCTGATCCAGCCAAACTCCCTCGATATCAGGCTCGGTTCGCACTTTGTCTGGTACATTCCGGGCGGAGCGGTGATCGACCCATACGAAAAAGAGAGCGTCTGTTCAGACGTGGAGGAGATGGTAGCCGACTCGATCGTCCTCCAGCCGGGGCAGTTCCTCCTCGCTGAGACGCTGGAGACGATCGAGCTCCCCGATGATGTCGTGGCGAGCATTGAGGGGAAGAGCAGCATAGCGCGCCTCGGGATCGAGCTCCACCAGACGGGTGGCTGGATTGATGCCGGGTTCCGCGGTACGATAACGCTTGAGATGTGCAACGTGAACTCCCGGCCGGTCCGGGTCTACGCAGGGATGCCGATCGGGCAGCTGGTCTTCTACCGCACAGACCGCGCCGCGCGCCCGTACTCCATGAAGCAGGACGCGAAGTATATGGACCAGCAGCAGGCGACTCTCTCCCGCTACCACGAGAATGCACGCCGCGCGTGAATGTGGGGTGCCATCTGCTTCCGCGCTACTATATAACAGAAAAAACAGATATTGAAGGGTTTAACTGGGGATAACAATGCGACTTCTTCTGATCCACTCTGATCATATCGAGTACGAGGCCCGGAAGAAGACGAAGGTCGCCGAGGAGGATGCAGTCCAGAAGGATGCTCTTGACGAGGCGCTTGCTGTCTTCTGCGCGGTGGAGTCTGTCGACGAGGAGAATATTGAGGATGCTATACGCCAGGCGACGGATGAGGTCGTCGCCACTGCCCGGCAGCTTGGCACGACCAATATCATGATCTACCCCTACGCGCATCTCTCCTCTGACCTCGCCTCACCAGAAGCTGCGGTGAGCATCCTCCGGGGTCTCGCCGCAGCCATCGCCGGGGAGGATGAGTTTGTTGTCAGGCGAGCGCCGTTTGGCTGGTACAAGGCCTTCTCGCTCTCCTGCAAGGGCCACCCGCTCTCAGAGCTCTCCCGGACGATCACTCCCGGTGAGGGAGCGAGCGCCCCGAAGAAGGAGATCGAGCACGAGTTCTTCGTCTTCACCCCCGAAGGGGAGCGAAAGGATGCCAGGGATTATGTCGATGAGAAGACGCCTTTCGCCTCCCTGATCCGGAAGGAACTCGGCTACCCGGGGCAGGAAGGGGTCGAGCCGGCCCACGTGGACCTGATGCGGGCCAAGGAGCTCGTGGAGTACGAACCACGCTCGGATGTCGGGCAGCACCGCTGGATGCCCCGGGGCAAGCTGATCCGCGATCTCCTCGCCGATTATGTTCTTGCGCAGGTGCTTGAGTACGGCGGGATGCCGGTCGAGACCCCGGTTATGTATGACCTCGGCGACCGGGCGATCGCGGAGCACGCCGCCAAGTTCGGGGAGCGGCAGTACCGGTTCAAGAGCGGCAACCGCGATATGATGCTCCGGTTTGCTGCGTGCTTTGGGATGTTCTCGATCATGCATGATATGCATATCTCTCCAAACACCCTCCCGATGAAGCTCTATGAGCTCTCGACATACTCGTTCCGGCATGAGCAGAAGGGTGAGGTGATCGGTCTTAAGCGCCTCCGCGCCTTCACGATGCCCGATATGCACACCCTCTGCCGGGACGTGGACGATGCACTCAAGAGCTTTGAAGAACAGGTCGCGATCGGCTGGAAGAGCGGCGAAGACCTTGAGACCCCGCTCGTTGGGGTCTTCCGGTGTACCCGGGACTTCTTTATGCAGTACGAATCCTGGATAAAGAGCCTTGTCGCGAAGTCAGGTGTGCCGATGCTGATCGAGGTTCTCTCGGAGCGGACGCACTACTGGATCGCAAAGGCTGATCTCGCGGCGATCGATGCACAGGGCCGGCCTATTGAGAACCCGACGGTCCAGATCGATGTGGAGAGCGCGGATCGGTTCGATATCAAGTACTACACGCCGGAAGGGGTTGAGGTCCACCCCCCGATCCTCCACTTCTCGCCGACGGGTTCGATAGAACGGGTAATATGCGCGTTGCTTGAGAATACGGCGACGCAGGATGTTCCTTCACTCCCGACCTGGCTTGCGCCGACCCAGGTCCGGTTGGTGCCGGTGGCGGAGCGGCACGTCTGCTTTGCAGAGGAGATCTGCACGCGCCTGAACGCCGCCGGCATCCGGACGGACCTTGATGACCGCGAAGAGAGCGTGAACAAAAAGATCCGGGGGGCCGGCGTGGACTGGGTGCCCTACGTCGCGGTGATAGGCGATGCGGAGGCCGAGAGCGGGAGGCTCACGGTGACCGTCAGGAGGCTCTCGGAGAAGAAGAAGCCGTACCGGGAGACGATGAGCGAGGATGAACTCATTGAGGCCGTGAGGATGGAGACCGCCGGCAAGCCCTGCCGGCCGCTTTATACCCCGAGGTTCCTCTCCAGGAAACCCCGGTTTATCTGATCAATCTTTTTTTTTGGAGCTTTTTGAGGGAGACGGGACGCCCCTCGTGCAGGAAGTAGTCTGGCCGCCTTGCTATGATACTTGGTTGACCCACCTGGATTGCCGCCCCTCAAGGCGATCCTCAAATGAATAACAAGATTGTTATGTAACAAAAGTGTAATGTAACGCTTGATGGATGTCTTGTTACCTCCTGGAGACCCTGCAGCCAGGGGCGCCCTCATTGATCATGAAGAATTCGGGAACTGGTGGAGGATTTACCATGCCGGCGCCGGCTAGCGTAGCCCTTCATCAATACTCTCCTGGAGCCCTGGATCGCGAGACCCTCCAGTACCTCCTTGTGGGTCGGCAGAAGCTTGCTGAAAGCCTGTTTGAGGAGATAGATCAGGCGGCCGGGGGCGGGACTCCACGCTTCTTCCTCCTCATAGGCCCTCGCGGCACCGGAAAATCTCACCTGATGGCTCTGCTCTACGAGCAGGTTCGCGATGACCTCTCCGGGAGGGCTATCCCTGTAAAACTTGGGGAGGAAGAGTACTCGATATTCAGGGCGTCTGACTTCTTCCTGAGGGTATTAGAAGATATGGGGGCTTGCGTCGCGAATGTGGCCGGTGATGATCAGCTTGTCCGCGACGTTGCAGTCGATACACTCAGGGAGATCGCGTCGCGGGAAAACAGGCAAATTGTGATATTTGTTGAGAATATACATGAACTCTTCACGCAGATGGACAGGTGCGAGATCCAGGCACTGCGTTCGGTGTTCCAGCAGACAAACATCTTCTCGGTGATCGCCTCAGCGCCGCAGATCTTCCCCGGCGTATCTGATCACGATGAACCCTTCTATAACTTCTTCCGGATCTTCCGCCTCCAGGAGCTGAAGTGTGCCGAGATCAAGGAATTGATGAAGAAGATTGCCCGGATTAGCGGCAACACCGCCTTCATTGAGAACTTCCAGGACTACGAACCAGCGATTGAGGCGCTCTTCCATCTCATCGGCGGCAATCCGCGACTGACTATCCGATTGTATGAGGCCATCTCACATGGCGGGGCTGATGGTGCAGCGAAGATCTTTTCTGGTATTATGGATGGGGAGACGCCGTATTACCGGGAGGCATTCAGGAGGCTTACGGGACAGCGAAGACTTATCCTCGATACGATCCTCTGCAGAGAGACTCCCCTTACACCAAAGGAGATCGCAGAGATATCCCGGCTGGATCCGGCGGTGGTGAACGCTCAGCTCAGGAGGCTTGAGCGAGATGGGTACGTCACCTCACGCCCGATGGGGAAGCGGACGTCGTACGAGGCCCGGGACCGGCTCTTCCGGCTGTGGCGAGTGATGCGAAGACCGGCCGGCCGGGAGCGCTTGGCGGCCTTCATCAGGTTCCTGGAGGCCTGGCATGGGCGGCCGATGGCCACCAGGGAAGAACTACTGCAGGAGTCATTGGCTCCGTATGTTGCCGGGAGGTGGGATGGACAGCTGGGGGATCCAGCAGAAGCCGTTCTCGTTCTGGCGCTTGAGGAGATGCTGGCCGGGAACCGGGCAAACGGCCTCTCCCTGATCGCAGAGGCGTACGGGCACGTGAGCCGTCCGGATCAGGCCGCGGTGAGGTTTCTGAAACAGATAATCGAGGAGGGAGAGGTCTCCCAGATCAGGGATGCTGTCCATGCAATCATCTCTTCCTGGGGGCCGGGCTATGAGGAATTCCTGGAACCAGTTCTGGATGCCGTGGCGATCATTGAGACGCAGGATACGGGACTCTACTATACGAGGCTCCAGCCAGAGGAGCGGGTGGTCGTTGCCGGGATCGTCCGGGCGATCACGGGAACGGATGAACTGGTGGTTTAGGTAGTATCCCGATGCTCTGACCCCCGGGCCCAGGACATAGCTCCTGCGAGGAGGAGAAGCAGGAAGGAGACCACGAGCGCTGCATCGATGCCCTGGATGAAGGCGCCGGCCACATGCCCTACCACCTGCGATGTGCCCGTGAAGATCTCAAATGCGAGGGCGCGGGGGATCGAGGCGGAGGCTACTGTTATTGCGAGCACGAAACTCCCGAGCACCCCGATGTTCTGCACCATCCGGAGCGCCCCCGATACGCTCCCGTAATCCTCCATCCGCGCGTGGGCCATGATAGCGCTGTTGTTCGCCGGGTAGAACATCGCTGTACCGATCCCGGAGATGAACGATGCCAGGAGAACCAGTGTGAGAGATGAATCTACCCGGATCGCCATGTAGATCAGGATCGCCACCGCGATCACCATCGTTCCTATGGTTGCGATGATCCGTGCCCCGACACGATCCGAGAGCCTCCCCATGTAGGGGCCGAGAACACTCCCCATGACATACCCCGGTGTGAGCAGGAGTGCGGCATCCAGCGGGGTGAGTCCACGGATCCCCTGGAGGTACATGGTGATGAGGAATACAACCGCGATATACCCCAGGCTCTGAAGGAATGCAGCAAGCAGGCTGTATTTGAGTATGGGCTCTTTCAGGCTCTCAAAGCTGATCGTGGGGGTTTTGGTATGCGTTTCGTGCCAGACAAATATCAGTATCAGGGCAAAACCCAGGAGTGCGAGGGTTGCTGAGAGTTCGGTAAGGCCATTTCCGGCAAAATCGACCGCAGCGTATGATATGAGCGCGAGGCCGGCTGTGAGGAGAGCCATCCCGATGATATCGAGGGATGCTGGCGTCCGGGTCACGTCCTTGAGGTAGCGCGTTCCGAGATAGAGGGCGGCGATGCCGATGGGTACGTTGATGAAGAATATGTACTCCCAACCGATGAACGTGGTTATGACACCGCCAAGAACGATGCCGAGCGTTGCACCGACTGTCCAGCCCAGTGAGTTATACCCGAACGCTGCTCCGCGCGATCCGGGAGGGAATATATCGGCTATGATGGCGCCGGAGTTCGCTTCCATGAGGGCCCCGCCCATGGCCTGAACGCCCCGGAAGAGGATCAGCGCGGTGATGGTCGCAGAGATCCCGCAGAAGAACGAGCTGGCGGTGAATATGCCAAACCCGAGATTGAACATGCGGGTCCGGCCGAATATATCCCCGAGTCTTCCGAGCTGGACGGTCAGTGCCGCCACTATCAGGAGGTAGATGAGGATGACCCACATGGTGGTGAGAATATCCGCGTTGAGCTTCTCCGCGATGACCGGGAAGGCCAGGATAACAATTGTGCTGTCAAGTGCTCCCATCAGGGTGCCGAGCACGAGGACGGAGAGCCGGATTTTCTGCAACCGATCCATATTCCTAGGTTTTGTTTTTATGAATATAGTATGTGTCGGTACCGTTCAGGCCATCCTGCTGCGGGTTGCGCCGGGAGTGATTTTTAAGCGCAGGCGGTGGCGGGGTTGGAAGATTGAGTCTTCCGGGGAACTTTTTGGGGGGTGCGGGGGACTTTTGTGTGCCGGCACGCTCTCGTGGCGGCCCGGGGACCGGTGCGGTGCCGGTGACCGGGTATGCCGGCGGAGGAGGATCCGGGGGATCGGATAGTTAGTCCGATTATATTCCAATGAAAATGAGTGTTTTTGTTAGAGTATGATCTAATGAAAACAAACATTTATGCTTGAGTATATTCCAACAAACTATATGGCCTCGATCCTCGATCTTCTGGTTGCCCTCAATCCCTGGTGGAGCGGGAAGCCTTTTGAAGCAGGTATACGGCGGGAGAGATACTTCACGCAGATCGAGAAGTATCTTGGAACCGGGGAGATCGTTGTCCTTACCGGAGTGCGCCGCTCGGGCAAGACGACGCTTCTATTCCAGGTGATCGATGACCTTATCCGCAACCGCCGGGTCGATCCACGATCGATCCTCTTCGTGAACTGTGATGAACCTGAGATCGCCCGTCTTGATGATCCGCTTGAGGTGATACTTGAGACCTACCGCAGAGATGTGTACAGTGGTGATGCGGTCTACCTCATCCTTGATGAGATCCAGACTATCGAGGGATGGGAGCGCCGGGTGAAGTCGCTCTACGACCGGAAGCAGTTCACCCTTATTATATCCGGCTCGACGTCATACCTCCTCGACTCGAACCTCTCGACGCTCATCGCCGGGCGGTACCTCCCGGTCCATGTCTATCCACTCGATTTTGCGGAGTATGTGGTCTTCTCCGGTGAGGATCTGCCGGCAGATCCCGTCACACTCGCGGCGGCGAGGTATCGGCTTCTGCACCTGCTCGGTGAGTATCTTCGTGAAGGAGGGTTTCCGCAGGTCGCTCTCCAGGGTGATCGGGCGGTCCGTCGGGACCAGCTTGCAGCATACTACGATAGTATCGTCTATCGCGACATCGTGCGAGCGAATGAGGTACGAAACCAGAGGGCACTCGGAGATCTGCTCGCATACTGCATGACGAACATAACCTCGCTCTACTCCTACCGGAGCCTCCAGGAGATGCTCGGCATTGATTTTGCGACCATCAAGGAGTATCTCTACTACGCAGAGAAGGCGAAGATCCTCTTTGAGATCCAGTATTTCAGCTACTCGCTAAAGGTCCAGAGCAGAAACAACAAAAAGATCTACTGTATCGACAACGGCCTCCGGAATGCCGTATCATTCCGGTTCTCGGAGGATGAGGGGAGGCTTGCGGAGAACCTTGTCTTCATCGAACTCAAGAAGCAGGGTCATGAGATCTACTACTGGAAGAAGCAGGGTGAAGTCGATTTCGTCGTTAAGCACCCCGATCGTTCGCTCACTGCGATCAATGTCTCGTACACCGATAACCTCCCCGCCCGGGAAGAGAGAGCACTGCTTGAGTTTAGAGATCTCCACAACCCCGGGGTACGGGAATGCATCCTTCTTACGAAGGATACCGAGAAGAGGGAGGGAGCGGTCCAGTATATCCCGCTCTGGAAGTGGTTGCTCGGTGTGGGTTGAGCAACCGGGTGTACGGCGACGATCATGAGTACTCGTGAGGGGGTGGCTCCGCTCTCAGCGGACGACCTGAGGGCCACACGCGGTTCCCGGGGCCGGCACCTGATGGGAGGCCAGATAGAGTCGTCCTGCTACGGGGATATACATCTCAAAAACTCATAACGAGGCCGGCGGATCCACCCCCAGGTCATGGTAGAGTTCCGCCTGCGCGTCCTGGATCTCCCCTATTCGAAGTGCTTTTCCCGGCTGCTCAAGACACTCGATGAGATCAAGGCTGTCCAGTAAGCCCGGCAGCGTATAGTCCTTGAACAACCCCTTCACCTGCATCTGCTTTTTGATATACGAGAGGTAGATCAGCGCCACAAACTGGACAAAGAGTTTCCCGTCAAGGTTCTGCTCAGAAGAGACCAGGGTCCGCCGCATGTTCAGGCGCTCCTTGAGGTTGTTAAAGGCCTTCTCGGCGATATCTCTGTTCCGGTAGAGTTCAAGAGCGGTCACCGCATCCATCGGTTCATTGGTGATCAGGGCAGAGAATCCATAATAACGCTTTGCTTCTCGAATTGCCTCTTCTTTGACGCTTACTCGTGTTCCGTGCCCGGGTGTTGCCCTGATGGTGAAGTACTTCTGGTAGAGTTCTTCATGCCCCAAAACACGCTCGCCGGCCTCAAACTCCCGCTTCAGTGCGAAGAGCCAGCGGTCAAAGGCTTTCTCATCATCGGCCGCCCTGTCGATATTATAATAATAGTGAATATAAATGCGACGCCGTTCCTTGAGCGTGTCCCCCTTATGGGGGCGTTTCTGCGTATATTCCCGGGTAGTCCGGAGGGTTTTGCAATAGAGCTCGTAATCTTCGCTGTAGTTCTCGAAATTGCGAACCGTATCGTATATTCTGTCCAGTTCGGTTCGAACGAACGCGGAGGAGATCCTGGCCGACACCAGGAACTTCATGCGATCCTGGAGCAGGCGGTTGATGTTGTCTTCACTGTAGCATCCTGAGTCCATGACCAGCTTTATCTTTGCGTGCTCAGGGAGCTTCAGATCGGAGAGCGAGTGGCGGATAGTCCTTGAATCAACGATATTTCCTGCAATTTTTTGGTAGTAGAACGGGAGGCTGGACTCTTCCCCGAAGACCAGTGCCAGTTTCAGCTGAGGGAGGTGATCGTGCTCTTTGTTGCGACCATGCTGCACCTGGTGGAGGGTTTCAGAGTAACTGGACAGGATTGTCGTGCCATACACCCAGAACCCCTCTTCAAGCCTCCTCTCCCCCTGCAGGGCGAAAAATCGGTGTCTATCCTTTTCGGTGATACCGGCGAACACCTCACTGCTATGCTGTGGGGGAATGGGTTTGCCATAAGGATGTTTGTGGAGAGAGGCCCATTTCTCAAAGCGATCGAGGAGGGAGCTATCTTCAAGGATGAGATAGTAGACGATGGACAGAATCTGCCTGTAGGTCTCAGGAAAGCACTCTTGCAGGTCGTGGGTGATCCCCAGTTTCTCGCCGATGGAATCGAGCAGGTACGTCGCACCACAAAAAGACCGATGTGCCTGCGGGGGTGCCGGGAGGTCGTGGATCTCAGGCACCACGCCCTCTCGCTTCTTCCGATTTCTTCCGTCGGTGGGGACAATCTTCCCCGTTACACTATCCACCCGCCCGATCAAGGTACGTTTGGCCCGGGATTGTTTCTTCTCTTTGTCCCAGTACGAGACCGATCGGTAGGCGTAGGTGATCCCGGATCGCTTGTCCGTCTGGTAAACGATTGCCGCCACGGAGATTCCATCCCGATCATGTATTGACACATCGCGATGGGTAAACCTGCCGCTTTGATTCTGGATTCTGATTGAAATTTAGAAGGAGATGTTATTGTGGACTGATCCGGATCATCAGGTGTTGCCGGGAATCCAGGATTATGCTCCAGTACTCCCTCCTCGGCAAGGATCCCTTCGCCCCTTTCCCGGGGATGTCCGATACAGATCTCGATGGCCTCCTGTGCCATCGCTATCGCCTCATCGATGGTCTCGCCGTAGGTGGCGCAACCAGGAAGCCCCTCCCTCCGGCTCTTTCCGAAGGCGGATGCGATAATCCAGAGTCCCTGTCATGCTACATACTCACGGAGCACGCGGATGAAGTCAGATCTCCGGGACAGTCAAACCGCCCGGCGGCGGTTGCCACTCTGGAGATCGACTTCGCTTGCGCCCCTGCTCGCCGGGGTGCCGGCAGCCGTCACCGTTCTGTCTCGTTGATAGGTTCGTCAGGGGTGGGCGGCACGTCCTGTTCCGATGACAGGTTCTCGTCAACCGCCTTGGTCGCATCCGGCTCAATCATCGGACTCGTGCTGGATCCGAATTGCGGTTCCGGTTCTTCTTCAACCAGGCTATCCTCTACCTCTGTCGGCCCGGGTATCGGCTCTTCGGGTGTAAATTCAGGTATCCTTTCAGGCAATGTCTCTGGTGCTGCCGGCGTTGTCTCTTGTGGCGCCTCCAGTGTTGTGGGCGGTGTATCTGGTGGTACCTCTGATGATGTCTCCCGATACATTTTCGGCGATTCCCCTGGTGGCTCCGGGAGAGCATCGATATCTATCAGGTGAGGGGAGAAATCTGGCAGAAATCTCAACCTGACTTTTGGCATCTCGAGATACAGGGGTCGGGGTGGGTCGGATTGAATTCGCGACGGGTAATATTCGGGAGGAAGTTGATATTCCCGGTATGGCTGGTTCTCCTCGCCGACGGGAGCGTTCACGAGATCCACCATAGCAACCATGTAGCAGCCAAATCCCATAGTCTGATCTTCATACCAGGGTTCGGAGTAGAAAACGATCGCTGCTGTGTTAACCTCAAAGGAACTTCCGATTTCAGGAATACTAATCCCATATTTACCACTCCGCCGCATATAGTAGTAGTCCCCGTGAATACGACTCGCCCGTATTTTAGCGAACGAATGGAGCGCATCGATGAGATATTTTGACTCCAGAACATTTTTCGGCACCCGCGCTTCGATAATAATGTCCATCTCCCCGGTATCGATATCGTATAAGTAGTAGTGAATCGCATCCCATTTCTCATCGTACCAGTGGGCCAACCCAACCTCCTTCTCTTCAAAAACAATCGACCGTGGGTACTTTTTCCCGGCAGATGTCGGGGTGGATGTAGGTTTTACTGTAGGTTTCTTCTTCATGGTAACCGTAGGTAGAGGTTTTACCGGGGTTTGTGAAGGTGCTGGTTCCTGGCCGGCGGTGATAGTCGTTGGTGTGGGTGTCCCGGTATCCAGTTGTGCCTCTGTCTCCGTTGGTGTGGGTGTCTCGGTATCCCGTTGTGCCTCTGTCTCCGTTGGTGCGGGCGTCCTGGTATCCGATTGTGCCTCTGTCTCCGTTGGTGCGGGTGTCCCGGTATCCAGTTGTGTCTCTGTGGTCGTCGGTGTCCCGGTCACGGCATTCTCCGGAGTGATCTCCAGTCCTGGCGCTGATATTATCGTTTTGCCGGCGTTCATTCCGGTCTCATTTCCCGCAGATACTCCAGGCGGATCCAGAATCACGCCCCATACTATTATCGCTCCACAGCAGATCATAATCCCGAGGAGAGCAAGCAAATACACCCTCTCTTCTTTCATCCTCTTCACCTCCACACAAATCAGGAAACTCCTATCCCCGCCCGGTATAACATATTACACCCATTGTTCAGGTTTCTCTCACCAGCTTTACATGCACCCTATCCCCGATCATCCGGGATATCTGTGAAACGCTGCGGCACCTTGTAGACCGGATGCGCCGGGATGCCATAACCTCCCCGATACACGATCCCCCCACGATCCCGGGTTTGTAGCGAACTGGACCTCTGCGCAGGTCGGGGGGAGCTGATCCTCATAGGAGGGATGGGCGTTCTCTCCACCAGCGTTCCTTTTGTCGAATAGCAGTGAATTACTGATAGATCTGTATGGGGGTATGGATGCCCCTCTTCCTCAATCTCCATTATTATATCTTCTGGTAGAGCCATGCGTCCACGCCTCTCCGGAGAACCTGCTCATAGCACCGGTGTCTGCCCGGTGCAGTGTATGGGAATTCAACAGAGGGCTATACTGTTGTTCTGAACTGAATGAACTCCTCCCGGGCCCCCGGTCATGGAGTGGTTGCTCAGGGGCATGACCCCGAACGCCCGGGTGGCAACGAGCCGGTGTAGTCCCTGCGCCTCTGGAAATGGCGAAGAAGACACAGAACTGGCCGGGTCGCTCCTGGTACTGTTATGAGCGCGGATGCCCTCGATATGATCTACTGCCGCCTGGAATCCCCACCCCGCCGGCAAGAATAACTCTCCAGACAACGAGAACACAATTCAATGGATCGTACAACCTCCGGACCGGATCGATGCTCTATAGAATCTCCTGCACCGAGGGCGGACCGGCTCCCCCTCCTGAACGAGATCACTTCATTCGTCCAGAAGTATGGCGACATCCTCGCCCGGTATCACAGATACAGTATGGACGACCTCGACCACATCGAAGAGGAGTGCATGAGGCTTCATGGCGAAGCGTGCGGCAGGGGCGCCTGCGGGAGCGCCGGCGAACTCCTGGAACTTGAGTACCTCATCGGCCGGGCAAAAGAGATGAAAGCGAAGCGAGAGGGGTGATCCGGCCGCCCTCCCGGGATCCTTTTCGGCTACAATCCGCTCCCGACCGCGCATACATTCCAGCTGGCTTTATCCCGGGAGAGCCAGAACTCTCCTGATGAGATCCGGTTCGCCCATCAGCGCCAGACCACCGTGGCAGAAGGTGATCACCGGCCTATTTGTGCTCACAATTATCATTATAACCCCGATAGGGCTCTCCTGTCCTCAGCACCCTGCGCCTGTGCACGTCAGGATCCTCGCGGTCAATGATTTCCACGGGCAGCTACCCGGCACAAAGAGCCTGAACGGTGAGGCGGCCGGCGGGGCGCCGGTGCTTGCCTCATACCTCTCCTCCGCGGCCGGCCAGGCGACCACGTTCATAGCACTTCCGGGTGACATCGTCGGCGCATCACCGCCGGAGTCCGGCCTCCTGTTGGATGAACCCACCCTGCTCTTCTGGAGCAGTCTCGCAGACGACTGCCCCACGATCGCAACCTTCGGCAACCACGAGTTTGACCGCGGCATCGACGAACTGCTCCGGACGATCGACGGCGGAAACGGCACAACGACCATCACCCATCTGGTAGACCCCTACCCGGGCACGAAGATGGAGTATATATCCGCAAACGTCGTCTGGGAGGTAAACAACACCCCCATCACCGCCCCTTACACCATCCGGGATGCCGATGGTGTGCAGATCGCATTCATCGGCGCAGTCACGACCGAGACTCCCTCCATCCAGAGGCCGGCAAACGTCGAAGGCATCATCTTCAGAGACGAGGTAGAGTCCATCAACCGGTATATCCCCGAGATCCAGGAGAGAGGGGTACACGCGATCGTCATCCTCTTGCATGAAGGGGGCTCACAGGAGGCCTACGAAGGTCTGACCCGGAGTGGTTGCAACGTGACGGGCAGGGTCACCGGGATCGTCGCCGGCCTCGATCCGGACGTGGATGTCGTTCTATCGGCCCACACCCACGAGTTCACCAACGCCTACCTGGAGAACGCCGGCGGGAATCCGGTACTGGTGACCCAGGCATACAACTGCGGCAGGGCGTATGCCGATATCGATCTCATAATCGATCCCCTCACCGGTGATATCACCCATAAAGTGGCTGAGATCGTCCCGGCGTATGCATCCGGCACCGGTCCCGACCCCGAGGCCACCGCACTCCTTGAGGCGGCCAGGGAGATGGTCAGGCCGATTACGGATCGGATCATCACAAGTACACCATCGGATATCACGGATCTGGCAAACGATGCCGGCGAGTCTCTCCTTGGAAACCTCGTTGTCGATGGCCAGCGGGCGGCGATGCAGGCCGATGTTGCCTTCATCACAACCGGCTCGCTCCGGGCGGATATACCGGCGGGTGACGTCACATGGGGTGACCTCTACGCGGTGCAGCCGTTCTCATCGAACGTTCTCTCGATGACCCTCACGGGAGAGCAGATCCGGGATGTGCTGGAACAGCAGTGGCAGGCACCATTGCCACCCCACAACCTTGCCGTCTCAGGGTTATCCTACACGTTCGACGATACGCGGCCTGCAGGTGACAGGGTTACGGAGATCCGGGTGACCGGCACCCCGATAGAGCCGGAAGCAGACTACACGGTAGCGATGGTCGATTTCCTCGCAACCGGCGGTGACGGGTATACCGTGTTTATGGAAGGAAGGGATCTGGTCTACGGCCCGCTCGATGTCGATGCGCTGGTCACACATATGACCTCGCTCACCTGGCCGGCCGGGACAGGGACGCGGATCACGAGAGCCGCGTGATCGGGTGCGGCACCGGCGGTCCTGATCAAAGTGCCCCGGAGAGCGCGTACTTTTTTCGCACTCAACCCTGCTCTGGATAACGCGCAAAGGACCATTCAGGGTCTCCTTTCCAATTTGGGCGAATCATCTGCGAAAGAGATAATATTTTTGGCGGTAAAGATGTATCCGATGGATGATGCCACGTCCGGGGCAGAGAGAGGCCCCATTGCCGCAAGTAAGCGCCAGAGAGATATCATAGAGGAGATCGCCGCGTTCTCGGCCGAGTATGGGGGTATACTTGCCCGGTACCACAAATACACGATGGACGAACTCATCCGCATCGAGGATGAGTGCCGGCGCCTGCAGGACGAAGCGCGCAGCCGTGAGGCCTGGGGGATTGCTGATGAGCTCGCGACGCTTGAGTACCTCATCGATAGGGCGAAAGCGATGAAGAAGAAGAGGATGGAAGAACTGGAGTGATCGGAACCCTTCGTTGTGCAAAAAACCTGATACCCCCGGGCGGATTCGAACCGCCGTCGCCGGATCCAAAGTCCTGCATGATTGACCTCTACACTACGGGGGTAAGAAACGAACCCGGGATCTCCTGTCCCGGGCATCCACCTATTATTTAGTTACACGGGATTATATCGGTTTTGCAGCGCCGATCATGCCCGCTCAAAGTCGTCCTCGAACCTGATAATATCGTCTTCGCCGGTGTATTCCCCGATCTGAACCTCGATCAGCTCGAGTGGCAGGAGGCCGGGGTTCGCGAGCCGGTGGACCGTCCCCGCCGGGACGAATGTGGACTCCCCGTTCCGGAGGAGGTAGGTCTCGTTCCCGATCGTCACCTCCGCACACCCGGTGACGACCACCCAGTGCTCGGAGCGGTGGTGGTGCATCTGGAGCGACAGTCGGCGTTTCGGAGGGACAGTGACCCGCTTGATCTTGTACGACTGTCCCTCCTCAAGGTTCGTGTAAGAACCCCAGGGCCGATGGACCCGCGTGTGGAAGAGCGCCCGGGAGTCACCCTTCTCGCGGAGCGCCTTTGCGATCTCGCCCACCCGCTGGGCCTCATCCCGGGTAGCAACAAGGATCGCATCTTTCGTCTCGACGATGGCGAGGTTATGGATACCGACGGTGGCGACCAACCGGTCGGCAACGATCAGGTTCTCGGAGGAGTCGATCCCGATATGCTCACCCCTGACGGCGTTTTCATCTCCGCTCTTTGGCAGGACGGCGTAGAGTGCATCGAAGTTCCCGAGGTCGTTCCAGTCGGCATCGAGCGCGACAACCGCCGCCCGCCGGGTCTTCTCCATGATCCCGTAATCGATGGAGAGCGCCGGGGTTGCACCGTATGC
>FZPS01000027.1_pt192 | contig 15790 bp, 13 predicted proteins | sample 1817821 | NCBI WGS metagenome assembly FZPS01 (sample SAMEA104158645, study PRJEB21678) | metagenome | place: Germany | collected 2015-04-21
GCTTGCGCTTGAAAAGAATGACAATGAATTGGTTTTAGCAATGAAAGATCCAAAAAATATATTCGCCATAGACAGCGCAGCTTTAATAACAAGCCTGGATATAAAACCGGTTTTGGTCGATCCCGAGAAGCTGCTGCAGAAAATGGACGAAGTTTTTTATAAACAAAAACAGGAAGAAACTGTCGTCAGTAAGGCTGTTCCCGAAAAAGAAGAAAAAGAAAAGAAAAGCGGCAGCCCAACTGTCTTTAAAGAAAAACTTGGTAATATTCTCATTTCTCAAAATATAATAGATGAAAATCAACTTGAAAACGCCCTTGAAATCCAGAAAAAGAATAAGGATATGCCGCTGGGCTCAATTATGGTTCAGGAAGGATTTATAAATAAAGAGCAGTTATTCAGTGCTTTGGAAGAACAAACCGGAATTAAATATTTTGACCTGACCGATGTTGAGATCGCTGAAGATATTATAAGGCTTGTTGACAGAAAGCTTGCTCATTCATATACCCTTATACCGGTAAAAGTCGAAAACGAATTCTTACACGTTGCTATGAGCGATCCGGTAAATATTTTCGCGATAGATGATCTTAGGCTTGCAACCGGTTATGAAATAAAACCGATGCTTGCCGACAGCGATCTTATTATTGAAAAGCTTGAAATCTATTACAAGCAGGAAGCCATACCGGAGCCTGAAGAAGAGGAAATTGAGGAAATTGACTTTGAAAATGAAATTGAAAAAGTTAAAGAAGAAATTGAAATAGAGGTCAAAAAAGAGGAACAGGTTGAAAAAACAATAAATATAAGCGATGTGGAAAATGCTCCGATTGTCAGGCTTGTAAACATGATATTTAAAAGCGCCATTGACAAGGGAGCGAGTGATATTCATATTGAGGCTTATGAAGACTGCGTAATGGTGCGTTTCAGAATTGACGGACGGCTGGTTGAGGTAATGAAGCAGGATAAAAAAATACAGCAAATACTTGTAGCAAGGATTAAAATAATAAGCGGTTTGAATATAGCGGAAAAAAGAATTCCGCAGGATGGCCGAATAGCGCTGAAGATTAATAATAAGAATTACGATTTCCGTGTTTCAACACTTCCGACAATGTTTGGCGAAAAAGTTGTTATCAGGGTGTTGGACAAGGAAGGTTTTAATAAAGCGAAAAATGAGCTTGGCTTCTTTGATGACGACCTCGTCAAATTTGACAGCATATTATCTCATCCTCACGGAATTGTGCTTGTTACAGGCCCGACCGGAAGCGGTAAGTCAACTACATTGTATACCGCATTACGTGAACTATGCAAACCGAACGTTAATATAATGACTGTCGAGGATCCGGTAGAGGCGACAGTCAGAGGAGTAAACCAGGTTCAGGTTAATGTAAAGGCCGGATTGACGTTTGCCAGTGCGTTACGTGCATTTTTACGACAGGATCCGGATATTATCATGGTCGGTGAGATTCGTGACAGGGAAACCGCTGAGATAGCAATACGCGCTGCTATTACCGGCCACCTTGTTTTAAGCACGCTGCACACAAATGACTCGGTCAGTTCTATTGATAGATTGATAGATATGGGGGTTGAACCGTTCCTGATAGCCTCATCTCTTGTGGGAGTACTCGCACAGAGGCTTGTCAGAAGATTATGCGCAAAATGTAAGGAAGAGTACATCGCGAGAGAACATGAAATGAAAATATTGAAGCTTAATGAAGAAACTAAGCTTTATAAGCCTGTCGGATGTCCGGAGTGCAATGGTTCCGGATATAAGGGCAGAATTGCGGCTTATGAAATACTCACAATAAACAGTGAAACGAGAGATTTAATTTCACAAAATGCGTCGGTTGAAACATTACGCCAGCTTGCTTTGAAAAATGGCATGAAAACACTTTCGGACAGTTGTACAAGGCTTATATTGACAGGTGTTACATCCCTTGAGGAAATGATGAGCGTAATTTCAGTAAATGAGTAGGGAGATGCCAATGTTGAGAATTGACGAGTATTTGCAGAAAGCTGTTGAAATGGAAGCTTCGGATCTTCATATATGTGTCGGCGTACCGGTTGTAATAAGAAGATTTGGTTCGCTGTATTATATCGACGATTATGTATTAAATAAAGAAGACAGCCGCGAATTAGTTGAACAGGTCCTAACAAAGGACCAATTAGAGATTCTTGAAGCGGAAGGAGAAGTAGATTTTGCATACACGCTTTCGGGAATGGGAAGATTCAGGGTTAACGCTTTCAGGCAAAGGGGTTCTTATTCGATAGCATTCAGAATTATCCCGGTAAAAGTACCGGAGCTTAGCCAGTTAGCGTTGCCAGATATACTTTATTCGTTAGCTGAAAAGCAAAGGGGGCTCATTATCGTAACAGGACCAACAGGAAGCGGTAAGTCCACAACGCTGGCTGCAATGATAAACCACATTAACACCGAGAGAAGATGCCATATTATAACGATTGAGGATCCTATTGAGTATTTACATAAACACAGCAGAAGCATAATCAATCAAAGGGAAATAGGCGAAGACACAAAAACCTATAGTAATGCATTAAGGGCGGCATTAAGAGAGGACCCGGACGTAATTTTAATTGGTGAGATGAGAGACCAGGAAACAATCTCTATAGCGCTGACCGCTGCGGAAACCGGACATCTTGTTTTATCAACGCTGCACACACTTGGAGCCGCAAAAACAATCGATAGAATTATTGATGTTTTTCCCCCGCATCAGCAGGGACAAGTGCGCAGCCAGCTGTCAACCGTGCTTCAGGGTATTGTTTCACAGCAGTTAATTAAACGAAGCGATAATACAGGGAGAATTGTTGCCACCGAGGTAATGATTGTAACCCCGGCAATATCGAATATGATAAGGGAATCAAGGACTGTACAGATAAACAGCAGTATACACACGGGAAGTGAATATGGAATGCATTCAATGGACAGCTGCATTGCTTCATTATACAAACAGGGCATTATTTCTTATGAAAATGCATGCCAGTATTCAATGGAACCTGCGGCACTGAAAAAATTAATAGCGCTAAATTGAAGAAGGGGAAGTGAGGTTTTTGATATGGCAGTGGTTGATATATTCTCAAACAGCTTTATAACAATAGATATAGGTTTCCGATATATGAAGATTGTTCAGGTTAAAAAGAATAAACACAATCTATTATCTGTTGTTAACTATGGTATCGGAGATACGCCAAAGGGATGTATTAAAAATGGCGCTATTAAAGATAAAGATGCTGTTGTTGCAGAAATTAGCAGGGTTATTAAGGAACACAATATTAGTATGAAGGAAGCAAAGATTGTAATGTCGGGTACGAATATCATATCAAGGGTGATAATGATTGATAAGGTTCCCGAAAGTGAAGTTGACAAGAAAATTTGGGAGGAAATACGGGATACCATTCCTGTGGATATGAATTCAAACAGGATAGACTATAAGCTTCTTGGGAATACGATTGTGGACGGACAGGAAAAAATAAAGGTTTTTGTTACCGTTGTATCGAAAAAAATCATTGATAACTATATCAGTATTTTGAAGGAACTGCGTCTAAAGCCGATTGCCGTTGATATTCCATCTAACAGCGTTTCAAAATTCTTCAAGCTTAATATTGACACAGGGGAAGAAAGTACAGCGAAAAGGCTTAAATACTCGAAACATAAAAACAACACCTGCATTGTTTTTGACCTTGGTTCAGAAACAACGATCATAAATATACTTAAAGATAAAACTCCCGAATTCAATCGCGTTATCTTAAAAGGGAGCAGCAAGATTGATGAAGAAATTTACAAAGAACTCCAATTGCAGCCTAATGAAATGCAGAAAGCCGAATTATACAAAAAGATGTACGGCCTGTCAACGATAATGACGCCGTGCAACGAGTACCTTTGCTCTAAAGCTGCAATGAGGGTAATGGATTCACTTATTAAAGACATTAAGATGTGCATCGATTTTTACCTCACAAGATGCAACGGAGAGCACCCGAGCAAAATATTCCTTATAGGCGGAGGCTCGCAGATGAAAGGTATTGAGGAATATTTTGAAGAAAGACTTGGGATGCCTGCATACAGGATAAATGTAGCTAAAATTGGCGGACTTGAGTTTAGCCAAAATCTTGACAAGGGCAGGCTTAACTACCTGGTAAATGCTTTGGGCGTTGCCTTGTAACAGGAGGATTCTATGCCGGTATATACTTATAAAGTTAAAAACAGTGAAGGCGAGATATTTTCCGGAGAAACAAAGGTAAACAGCAAGGAAGTGCTGCTTGATCTTTTCAATAAGCATGGGTACAAGCCTGTTGAAATTATTGAAAAGACATTTGTTACCGATGTATCCCAGATCAGTATTTTCAGGAAAAAGGTTAAAATCGCTGATTTGGCTCAGTTTTGCCGCCAGTTTTCAATAATGCTTGAAGCAGGTATATCAATAGCCGGCGCACTGGATGTTCTAAGAGACCAGACTGTGAATCCGACACTTAAGGACTGCTTAAATGACATATACAACAATATACAAAAGGGTATTTCATTGTCAAGTGTTATGCACAGTTTTCCGGATATCTTCCCGCCGATTTTGCTGAGCATGGTCGAGGCAGGGGAAGTCAGCGGGCAATTGGACAGGGTGTTCACAAGGATGGCCGAGCATTTTGAGAAAGAGCACAAACAAATGCAAAAGCTGAAAGCAGCGATGACCTATCCCATAATAGTTTTTGTTATCGCCGTTTTGGTTGTCGTTATTATGGTTGTTAAGGTTATCCCTACGTTTGGTGAAGCCCTGTTAGGAATGAATGTTGAACTGCCGAAGTTGACGCAGATAATGCTTAATATGAGTAATTTTTTTACCACGTATTGGTATTTAGTTCTATTTGCGTTAGTAGTGCTCATAATTGGGATAAAAATGATGTCAAAAACTGATAAGGGGAAAAACTTGCTGGATAAAATAATGTTAAAATTTCCGATTGTCACCGATGTTATTAAAACTATGATGACGGCCAGGCTCAGCAGGGCTCTTGGAACACTTTTGTCAAGCGGTGTGTTGATGCTTGAGTCCCTTGAGATTACAAGACGGGTGCTTAACAATTCAATACTTATTGAAAAAATGGATAAAGCGATAGAAAGCGTTAAACAGGGAAGATCATTAACGCAGTCAATCACCGAAATGCAGTACTTCCCGCCGCTGATAGTGTCAATGCTTAAAACCGGAGAAGAAGCCGGAAACCTTGATGAAACGCTTGAGAAAGCAGCTAACTTTTACGAAGACCAAACCGGAGAAAAGATCCAAAAGCTTATGACATTCATAGAGCCTCTGATAATGATAGGACTTGGCGGAGTAGTCGCGTTTATAATATTCAGCGTACTGTATCCGATGCTGAGCGTGTACCAGAATATAGGCAACTATTAATACTAATTCGTGCGTATTTTCAAACCTGACCGATAACACCATTGATACCTGGAAGGTTACGTAATCACAGTTTTTTTATTAAAATATTAAGCTTTAATATTAATAGTCTGTAAGCATTTAATGCTTAAATAATAAAATTATTGTATTGGAGGTATTTTCAATGAAAAAGATGTTGAAACAAAACAAGGGTTTCTCGCTGGTCGAGCTGCTTGTTGCAATACTCATAATGGCAGTAATCGCAGGAACTGCAATTACGCTGTTCGGAGGAGTACTTGGCTCAAGCAGAGAAAACGCTGACAAGGAAACCGCTGAAAACATCAAGAGGGCTATTTTAACGTATATGAATATGACTAATGACACAAATCTAAACTGCCTTGGGATGTCTCAAGCTACTCCTTGGACAGACTCTGAAGATTTGATTGAAAAGCTATGCTGCACCATAGAAATTGCTGACGGCTCCGGCGGTAATGCTAAGTCAGTAAAATTTGATATGCCCACCCAGGTAGGTACTGCAACAATTGGTGAGGTTAACGGAGGGGATGCAACCGACATAAACGGAACATATCATCCTTTTATTGACGGAACGAAGGATATGGTACCTAAAACACCAGGAAAAGCCGGATGGGCAATAAGCATTGATCCAGAAGCGCAAGTAATAAAAGTTGAAACTGCAGATAATTCTTCAGATGCAATAGTTAAATTTGAATAATACTTTTAAGACGGCTTTATAAAGACTTATTCATACACTCCCGCCGTGCGGCGGGAGTGTACCCAACGATAAGGAGGAATAGTTATAAAAAGTAATAAAGGTATTACATTGCCCGAAGTTTTAGTGGCGCTTTTGCTTATCGGAATAATATCGGTAATTATAACTGAACTGCTTGTATTTAATGTGGCTTCAACAACCGCGTATTCAAAACTCGGCAGGCAGCAGTTTACGATCCACGACGCGTTTACCCGCCTTAACAGGGACATTGAAGAAGCCGCAAGCGTTAGTTTCGATAACCAGGTATCGGTATATGATTACAAAACGATAAAATTAACTATTGATGGCGCCGACAGGGAGTGGACGATTGATTCGGGCGTGCTTTATCTGGATTCTGAAGCTGTTGTTGAAGGATTAGCTTCCGAAAGCAAATTTACCAGGCGGGATAATTGTCTTACGGTAGTGCTTAAGCCTGAACCGACTAACGAAGGCAGGTTCGCGATGAACATCTCAAAACCGATTGTAACGCAGTACAGCTTAACTTATAAAAATTAATCCTGCCATTACTATAATGAATATATACGCGATATATATTGACTATAGTAATGTTATGAGTTGGCAAGAACGGATGGAGGAGTTAACATGAAGGATATAAATTTCCTGGTAAGTGAAAATCCATTTGAAAAAGAACTGAAAAAAGAGAAAAAAAGCACTTCCGCCGTAAGGGTAATAGTTTTGGGTTTGGTCATAACGGTCGGTACCGCGATTTTGCTTGCTCCCGGTATATATGTGCGGATTCTCGATGGCAGGGCTTCCGCTGTTGAACAGAAACTGACCGACCAAAAGTTCGGCGAAGTAAGAAGTGTAAAAGCGCAGCTTACTCAGGTAACGAAAAAAGTGGACAATAAAAAGGCAATAATTAACGGGATTGACTCTGAGAACATTCCCGCTTCACAGGCTTTGTTAATCATTGAAAACGCGCTTCCTTCAGGCTGTTATTTAAGAACGGTAAACTTTAACGGGAGATCTCTTTCGATTAACGGTATTGCGGAAAACAGCTTTATCGTTTCGGATTTTTTTGGAAAAATGGATAGATTGCAGCTTTTTAACAGTAATTCGCAGGGTATCTCATTAAATGAAACTCAAAGTGCGGTTGAATTCTCGGTAACCTATACCGCTAAATCCGAAGGAGGGGATCAGAAATGAAATTGTCTAAAAAGGAAAAAAGCCTGCTGATAGTTTTTGCCGTTCTGGTATATGCCTTCGTATTTACGAAATTTGTTTTAATGTCTTCCATCCCCAGAATAAAAGAAGCGCAGAACAGGATAGAGGCGGCAAAAGAACAGCTTAGCGCATTGGAAAAAGACTATAACAATATTGATGAATATAAAAAAATGATAGAAGAAAACAGGGTAATAGACGAAAGGCTCGGCGAATACCTTATGAACAGCGCGGGAATCTCGGACAGCATTGAATTTATTGAAAATCTTGCGCTTCTTATAGGAACAAGCTTAAAAAGCGTATCATTAGGTACCCCGCAGCAGCTTATCGAAGGTGAAACAGCTTATTACGCCTTCCCGATAAGCTTCAATACCGTTCTATCGGAAGAAGGGTTAAATGAATTAATAAGGTTTTGCGAAGGCGGAAGCAAAAAGGTAACCGTCAGGCAGTTAACAATCAATCCAACCGATGCCGGAAACGCGGCGGAATACGGTATCGTTGCGTTAAATAAACAAGTATTCAATATAAACATAGGCCTTGTTTTTTATTCAATGAATAAGGATGCGGCAGACAATTTCCTTAAATACACACGGGCGGCATTTGAAAGATTCAAGGATACCGATGGAAATCCTGTTTTTATAGAAGATTCGGATGAGATAGCTGATAACACACCAGCCCAAACAGTGCCTGCACCCAACCCGGTTAAGGACGACGATAATGCTTCTACCGAGATTACTTTATTGAACGCGGATTTTAAAATTTTTCATACCGGATACCTGTATGGAGGATATAATTTTGAAACTTATACGGCGTTCAACAGAAATAACAGGGTGCGAAGCACAATATCCGTACCAATGGATGTATCTCTTATACTGGGCAGCACGCAGTATACAATCGAGTGTGTTGACGGTGACGGGCATATGGATTCGATAACTGGAAGTTTGCCCGACAGGGATTTTACTTTATATGTGCAATCAAATATTAAAAACGATGTGAAGGAAGATGAGAATCTTTGGCTTAACCTTAAAATAAGAAACGACTCGGGCAAGACTATCGTTGCAAGGATTGAACAGACAGGGGATCGTGTTAAATTAACGGACAGAAACGGAAACGAAATAAATGGCAAAAGTGAAAAGGAGAACGTGTATTTTTAATGAAACGGAAAAGGACGCGAAAAAGGCTTCGGCCGAATATTTTCACAAATAATAAAGGTTTTTCGTTAGTGGAATCGGTAGTTGCAATAGCCGTTATCGGAATTGTATCTGTCGGAGTTTCCACACTGTTTTTTTCAATGTCCCGTGTTTCAAAGTTTTCCGAACAGCAATTGAAGAGAAACGCAATAATTAAAGTTATAAAGGAGAATGTTAATAATTCAATACGTAAAAACACTGAGATTATTGGCACGAGCAGTAAAGCTCCCAATACAGCCGGTGATGAACTAACGGATTTGCCGGTTGAGGATTTAAGCGGACAGGATTACCCGGAATATGCTTTCGATTTAAAACTGGTCGGATATACGGAAAACAATGTAAGGCAGTATAAAGTAGCTTTAAAAAGCAGAACTGGCAGCGCGAATAAATTTGAATTCCTGTTTGAAATATATCGTTAAGCGGGTGGAAGCAGTGAGAACAGCTAAAACAATTGGCACAGGCTTTAATAGAATAGACCTGATTAGTAACAGCGGCAATACGATGCCGATAGTTTTGCTGGTTATGCTTGTCGTGTTGATAATTGGAGGCGCTGTTGCTTATACTGCCGTTCAGATGTTTACAATAGCAAGGAGTGAAGAACATAACCAGATGGCATATATTGCCGCCGAATCAGCTATTGAAAGAACGTTATCAAATCTTGACAGGTATCTTACAAAGGAGGAATTTGCAACCGACAGGAATATTACTTATTCAAACGAAGCTCAGTTTATTGACGATATAGTCCAAAAATTAAATGCAGGAGACCCGCAAATTAGTAACAGCTTCAATATCCCGGTTTATGCGGGCTCTTCAATGAATAGCGCGGATTCGACAATATCCTTTTCATGGGACGGTTCGACATTTACCCGCACCGGAAACAAATTAAAGTTTCCGCTTAAGATTACCGCGGCTGCATCAATGGAAAACGGAATCTTCAGGTCTTACGGCAGGAAAGCCGTTGCCGTAAAAGAATATGAAGTATGGATTTACAACCCTTTTATCCTGAATGGAGCCGTATATACATTAGGTGATCTTGTTGTAAAAGGCAGCGGCATATCGACAATAACCGATGACGTGTATGTTTTCGGCACAGGCCTTGATAAGCCGAATCGCATGGATCAATACAATATGGGCGGTGTATGCGCCACAGGCGGAGCAATACTGCATATAAACAAAGGCAGCGTATATACAAGGAACCTGCTTAGGGTCGGGACATTTGATGAAACAGGACCGGAAAAATGCGCGGTTGTTGTTGATCATGATGTCGTTGCAGGTGGGATTCAAGCTTTCGGCAGAAATGATGATATTGTTGTTGTCCGTGACGCGTATACATTTGACGACATTGAAATGAACGGTGCAAATTCATATATCGCGGTTAACGGTAATTACTTCGGGCTGAATTTGGGTGATGGAAGTTTTCATGATACTTCAAGCGCGGTAATTAATACATCACCAAGATATGCAGGTCCGGCGGTGAATGAATTTACGCAGTCGAGAATTGTAATTAACGGATACACATTTGTTAACGGCTCGACTTTCAGGATGGACGGTGGTGTTACCGGGCATAAACTTGAAAGTGTCGCGCTCGCATGGGAAGGAAACGAACCGGTATATATTGCGGAAAACTGTTCGAACACGGTAGAGTATATGAATGTCTTATTAAGTGATTCACACGGTGAGAGAAACGGTTTTTCCGTTCTTTTGGGAGACGTTGACTGGAGTAATAACAATAATCTCACCAGCGACTGGGAATCCTGGAGCGGTTGGATTTCCGAAATACGCGGCAGTGCTTCGGGACGGACGAATAACCTGACAACCATTCCGGATAAAATTAACGGGTTTTGCCATTATGCAATGGCCGCGAACAATAAACTTTACCCTGCGGACGAGGAACATATTGAAATACCGGATTCAGTAATATGCCGTGTTGCGGAAGATGTAGACGGGTTGGGCAGTAAACCGCTGGAACCGTATACACATAATAACTGGCTTGATAATACCGATACTTCGTTTGGGATTCCAAAAGGTTTACAGAATATGCTCAGTTTCCTCGAAAGCCATGTCCATGTATTTGCGAGAAAATCATACCCGGAAGATGTAACGGGCGAAATAAATTATTCCTTTAATTCCGGGATGAAACCCGAGGTTTTTGGTTCCACTACCGAATTTTTAAGGATTAGAAACCAGCTTGATGATATTGACGAAACGGTCTGGAATTGCATAGTAAAATTCGGTGATGACGGAGATGATGATCCTTTGACACCGGTGGATTTGGTAAGTCACCTGATAGATAATTATACAGATCCGGCACAATATTTTTTAATTATTAATCTCGACCCGGACAGGGATATTGTAATAGCCACGGATCCGGATACGGGCACCGACACTGTGAACGGAATTATCTTTACGATGGGTAAAGTAAGCATCAGTGATGGCGCGACGGTAAACGGCTCGATTATTGCCGCCGGAAGAGGTTATGATCCCGTTTCAATGGTAAAAGGTTCCGCCGCCGATTCATATTATTACGATCACGATGGTGACGCAAGTACGCCGCCCGTGAAAATGACAAGGCTTCCGAGGGTTGTAGGAGACACAAACATCAGTAATTTTGAATCCTGGGATTACGCGGCGCTTGTTATCGAAAGTGGCAACATACACTTCCCCGGAAGAAGCGCATTATTTGCCCAGTTTGATGAAATATACAATGGCAGAAGTTTTGGAGATATTCTTGAAGATATTTTTTGAGGTGAGTGAAAATGAAGCATATTTATTTGGTCTTTATATTGGTCTTATTTCTGATAATTAGTACGGGCTGCGGGTTTATCGAAACTAAAGCGGCAGGGGATTCCGTATCGGAAGATCCAGCGAGCGTTGTCGAAGACAACAGGGAAACCGTTGACAGCAATGATGACCAGGCAATAAAGAAGATTATTTCAGATTATTTTACCGCTTTATATACCGACGCTCAGGTAGACGAATATAACGAATACTCAAGGACAGGCGTCATCCCGAATAAAATACGCGGGTTTATAGCAGACAAGACACTCGCGGAGGGCGACGGAAACCCTGAAGTTGGAATACACCTTCCGAGGTATATAAGCATAAACGGCATGACAATAACAGGATACGATATTATAGATATTTCGGTTGACGGAAAAGATGAAAATATGAGTGTGGTATCGGACTTTATCTCAAAAAATGAAGACCACTATCTGTATTTTGTGAAGGTATACGCAAAAGCAAAAGTTGTTCCCGATGAAGTGTTTTCAAAATCATACAGGAAAGAGGAAGATAATACGTATACAAAAATATGGGATATCAAACCGGATGATACTGACGCTGTAAAGGTGGAAATCAGGTATGATGTTGAATTGACAAAAAGTAGCGCCGGATTCAGCGTCTTAAGGGCTATCGAGTCGAATATAAAAGCCGGCAGGAAAAACAGGCTGTTTATATTAAACAACGACAATATTACAAGGCTTCCATACCTTGAACTGGAAAAAACAGCGGATGGAGCGTATAAAAATCCAATTGACGGTGAGATTTACGAAACCGAGAAAGCGATCGTAACCGAATTTTTCCAAAAGTTTACGCTGCTTGACAGAGAAAGGATGAACCTTCTTTCTTACAGGTGGGAACAGGGTTTTACAGAAGCGAAGGGATTTTTGGATAATCTTGGTGTAACGTCAGGCGAAGGACAGACAAAACTAATCGAGATAGACAGTAAATACAGTGAAAACTATCCGTTTGATTCCTTTCCACTTAGAAACAATATGGAAAAAATAAAGGAAATTAATAATTTTACGGTTACGCCGCACCCTGCTTATTCTGAAAAAATAAAATGGTACTTTGTAAATTTTGATGCTGCGGTTCAGAGGACGAATGGGATAACGGACGATTATTTTACCTATCGTTATGACTATCTTGTATCTTTGTCGGAAGTGGATGACTCGCTTGTAATTGAAAGAATTAAGCTAAATGAATACTATACAGTGCCCAAATAATAGTAAAGAGGTGATTTATTGATGTTAAGGTTAAAGAGAATTATATCATGCATTGCTTTTGTTTCCGTTTTAATGGTGTTTACATCGGCTGCGACAGCGGAGGATACCACAGCCGATACCCAAAATAAACCGAGTCACTGGGCAGAACAGGAAGTTTCAGAGGCTATCGAAAAGGGGCTTGTTCCAAAGCAGCTGCAGTCAAATTACCAAAGTAATATTAACAGAAGTCAATATGTACTTTTGGCGCTTAAGGTTTTTGATACCACGGGAAAAGACGTTGATATCAAAGAAAGCCGGCCGTTTAACGATGTTTTGAACCATGAGTATGAGCAGGAAATAGTAAAAGCGTTTAACGCCGGCATAGTGAAAGGAGATGGTAAAGGAAATTTTCACCCGGATAATTTTATAACAAGAGAAGAAATCGCATCGTTGGTTGTTAATTTGCTTATGCAAATAACCCCCGATAAAGATTTTACTGTAAAAAACTCTTATGAATACAGCGACGGCAGCTATATCAGCGACTGGGCAAAGTACTACATTGATTTTTGCTTCGAGAACAAAATACTGGCGGGATATGGCAACAATGTAATTGATCCGAAGGGAAACGCGACAATAGAGCAATCGATTGCGCTTCTTAACCGGCTTGCAAAGAATGAAGGACTTCTTGACAGCGCGGAGGGCCCGATTAAGCTGGAAAACATAGGAATTGCTGTAAAGAATGCTTTTATTGCCGAATACAGTTCTAAAACATTTGATATTTTAAAAGATTTGGATGACAACAATAAGGCGGTTATAACAAGTTTTTGGGACAAAAGTGCGACAATCGCTTTCGAAGATAATACCATAAGCCTTAACAGCCCGGATTTTGAGAAAAATTTGTTTGCGCTTGTTCATGATACCGGCGAAGATTTGTTTGTAACAGTATATAAAGAGCTTATGATCGAAAATTTTATCGACGGTGAAAAGGGAGTTCTTTTACTAAATGAGTATATAGGTAAAATGAAAGAAAGAGAACTCATTGATGTTTTCGAGCAAATAAACGAAACTGAAGTTTTTATTATTGAATCAATGCAGGATGTTAATGGTAATGTGAGCTATATGATAGGTTTCGCTCAAAGGAAACAGTAAAATGCCCAGACACAGTAAAATTAAATATTATTAAAGAAGGAGATGATAATAAAATGCTTACGAAAGTAAAATCAATTCCAGCTAAAACAATCGTACTTACTATTGTTTTTACATTATTAATTGCTTGCTGGACAGGCATCAGTGCTTACGGTGTAGCCGCTGACCCGGATATAAGCGCCGGCCTTGAACTGTCAAGAGAATTAAGCAGCGAAAAAATTCTTCTGGATGATGAGTTTACAATAACTTACAGAATCGATCCGCAGCCTATTACGATCCCTGAAGTTACACAGGCCCCAAAAGAAATATACCTTGTAATGGATACATCAGGCAGCATGAATTTTGATCTTGATGGAAAAGAGGTACCTACGTGGCATACGAATAAAAGGATAGATATTGCAAGAGAGGCTGCCAATAAATTTCTTGATAATCTTAATGATAAAGAAAATGTGAAGGTCGGGCTTATTAGTTACAGCGATGTTGGAATAGAAAAACAACCGCTGACCAATAAATTGAATACGGTTAAGAATAAAATAAACGGACTTAATGTTGTGGGCGGAACGAATATCGGAGACGGCCTGAGGTTAGGCTATTATCGGCTTAAGGGCGGAGCCGCGGATAAATACCTTATCCTTCTGACAGACGGAGAGCCTACATATCATAGTACCGAAAAATATTACCCGTATAATTTTTTCAAAAAAGACGGCAATGCGCCTCGTTTTGATGGCGGCGGCCACAAGGCGACACAGAAGGATATAAATTACTGTTATGAAATTGCGGAAGAATATCTTGGACAAAGCGATATAAAATCATATATGATTGCATTTACGAAAGGTTCAAATGCGAATGTTCTTGAGCAGGTTGCGCAGAAAGCTGGTGGTGTGTATAAACAGGCATTGTCTTCAAATACTCTTAACAACGTATATCAGGATATATATGAAGAAATAGTATATGATTTTTATGTTGAAAATATCAGGTTCGAAGAGACCTTCCCGGAAGGCCTTACGGTTGTTTCTGCTCCGGATGGGTTTAGCATTGATGGACAAACAGTGTCAGGAGGCCTCGGCAAGATATGTTATTCATACGATAAGAATTCAGGCTGTTACAAAGCAGACTCGAAAGAATTCTCAGTAAAACTGAAAGGCAGCGCCGCCGGCAGCTATTTGATGGATTCATCCGAATTATCATATAAGGATGTCAACAACGAAAACAAAACTGGAAGCTTTGGAGATAAGAGCGTCAATGTTGTCGCTGTAAGTGCTCCTGTTGCAGTTGAAAGAAACCTTAGCAAAGAAGAAATGCTTGTTGATGAAGAATTTTATGTTAATTACGCAATCATTCCTGGAGAATTTGGAATTGACCCTGATCTGACACCGCCTGAAAAATTCATAGTTAAAAATGTCAGCTTTTCAGAGGAATTTCCTGACGGATTAACCGTGGTATCCGCGGATGAATTCAGCATATCCGGTCAGAACGTAAGCGGAAACCTTGCGGATATTGTTTATACATATGATGCGTCAGAAAGCAGGTATAAAGCCGCTCCTGTAAGTTTTACAATTAAGTTGAAGGGGACTGAAGGAGAGTATACTCTCGGCGAAAGCTACAGTTCAAAAATTGAGTATACGGATTTGGACAACGAAACAAAAGCAAAGAGTTTCCCTGAACTGGAACCCAGAATTGTTAAATTCGGCATGCCAAAACTTAAAGTACTGGATGTGGTAAAAAAAGGGGAGACGGTCAATGTCCAGCTTAGCGTTGATCTGCCTGAACGTACCGATTATGGCCAGATTAGGCTTGAAAACGGCGATCCGGTATTCGTAAACGGAAGCGTCGGAATTATACAGAATATTGAAAGCGACGGTTCCTACTGGTACAATGGTTTGTCAATCTATAAAACACATAAGGTATTTTTATGGGCAGTAAGTGATTTTGACTCCGATACGACAAATCAAACCGAGCTTATTACGATATTTAACGCAATTGATATTAATTAGTATATACATTACAGGGAATCTGCCCCCCAAAATATCCCTGTTTACAATTCAGTTTATAAGGTCTGTTTTTAAAACAGGCCTTATATCTATTATTTTTTTAAAACACGAGTCAAACTATCAATCCCGGTGGACGATAATATATAATATATATATT
>FZPS01000068.1_pt24 | contig 15753 bp, 17 predicted proteins | sample 1817821 | NCBI WGS metagenome assembly FZPS01 (sample SAMEA104158645, study PRJEB21678) | metagenome | place: Germany | collected 2015-04-21
GCCCGACAATGCCAAAACTTCGCTAATAAATACAGGTATCTATATAATAAATAAAGAAATTCTCTCTCTTATTCCGCAAGGCTTTTATGATTTTGGCAAACAGCTAATTCCAAGGCTTATAGGTGAAGTGTATGCCTATGTAGACTATGGTTATTGGTCAGATATTGGCACGCTTACAAGCTACTATGCCACTAACTTAAAGGTAGCTAACGAACTAGCCAAACAAAAAGAACAAGAAGTTGCCGCAAGCGTGGAACTTTAACTTTTACCTGCCGTTATAAAAAAAGCGTCGTGCCCAAAAACTATGGGCGCGACGCATTTTTATTAATTTTCTATATTATTTATTTTGGTTATTATTTCATCGACGCTTTCTTTTACATCAGAGATTAGCTTTAGCTTATCAGCTAGCGTATCAATTGTGGCTTGATACTTTGCTTCCCTTGCCTTGCTCTCTTTTATCTGCACAGAAAAAAGCGCTACAAAAAGTATTGCCCAAAGCCCCGACTCTGAGGCATATTGCGTAATGGTCTCCCACATAAGTAAATTCTCCTATCTGTTATTATTTTCTTCATACAACCTTTTATAATAAACTTCGCCAAGCGCTTCCTTTAGTGCATTCTGGTTTTGCTCAATAAGCTTTTTAGCGTTTTGCTTAGAAATACTAAAATAAAAGTCCTTAGCAAGCTCATAGCGTTTATTCATCTCTGTCAAGTTATCGCCAGTATACCCTGACATTTTTTCCATAGCGTACTGCTCATCTTTTGCCTTTCTCCACTCAGACGCCATCTTTTCCATAGTCTTTACTCTATCTTGCTGGAACTTAGTTTCAGCGTCAAGTATCTTTTTGTTATAGCTATTTATAGACGCAATGGTTGCCTGCTGGTCGCTCTTTAATTTGTCAAGCTGTTTTTCTATCTTTACAGCTTTTTCTAAGTCAAACTCTCTCAAGGCCGTTTGTTTGTTAAAACTAAGTACCGATATCTCTTTTTCAATCTCACTGTTAAGAGTGTCAAAGTCGTTTTTTATTTTAATTAACTCCTCCTTATAGATATCGTAAGCGTTTTGTTGCAGATTTTCATAAATACTGCTGTTAACTATGCCTTTATTAGTTGCGTTATACAAGTTTGTAATGGTGGTATCTTGCAACTTATCTTGCGATTTTTCCGCAGCTATTTCCATAACTTCTTGGCTAGAGCTAAGCTTTTTAGCAAGGTCATTTATCTTTTTTTCTGTCGTTTGGTTAAGCTTGTTTATCTTAGTTTCTATATCGCCAACTACCATATCTTCCGCCTGATTTTGAAGTTCATCGTGGCTTTTTTCTTGGTAAGTTTTTAGCGTTCCGCCCGTTGACTTTGGCAACACTTTGTCATAGTCTGGCACACTTTTAGCCATTTGCTCTAAATAGGCGCTCTCCATTTCTCTTAGCGTATCTATCAAAGTCTTGTTACCTTGCTTTTGCTCCTTTGTTGTGCCTTGAAAGGTTTTTATAGCGCCCAAAATTTTACCCAAAGGATTATTAATTGTCTGTAACATCGTCGCTCTCCTTTAGACTGTCTACAGTCTCTTTCATTTCGGCAAGGCGTCTGCTAAAATTTATAAGGCGCAAATTTATTTCATTTAGTTTGTCTAATATCTCATTCATCTGTCCTTCTCCTTATCAAATCAAATTCAAGCAACATTCCCGTCACTGCAAAATTGTCTTGATCTGTCCAAAGCACCAACCCAATTTTGTCGGCGCGTCTATTTATAGGTATCATTTGCGCTTTGTGTGACGCACTTAAGTAATAATTGTAATCTTCTTCTAAACTAGCTGTCAGCGTCATAGGCGCAGTTGAACTTATATATAGTTTTTTTAGCACCTTGTCTTTTGACAGCGTTTCAAAGTTAGTTTTTGGACTTACCCATTTTTTTTGCAATTTTCTATTAAAACATCTTCCCGTATCTGTAATAACGCCAATGCCATTAAACCTAACAAAGTTATTAAACCACACAAATAGCTTATTAATTCTTTCTGTGCTAATTGGCATAAACCCTCTAACATCAGCACCGCGGAAAATTCCCATATCCCCTGTGCCTGTATCATAGATAAACAAAGCGTTGTTTTTTAGCTCAGAATAGTATTCATCGCCAACCTTTACGCCGTCAGTTTTCATCTTTACAGCTAGGTAGTATTTGTGGTTAAAGTAGCACCCTACCGCATAGCTTGTGTCTTCAATTAAAGGAAATATGTTTCTAAGGATTTTCTTTACAGAATACCCATCAAAACTGTAAAAACCGTCATCGGCTAAAAATATTATTCTGTCGTTACAGACGGTAATAGAATTAGGACACACCTTGTTATTGCCTATGTATACCTTGGACAGCACAAAGTCCGTCTGGTCGGCAAGCGCAGACAACTTATAGATGGCAAACTCTCTAAAAATGTAAAGATTATCCTTAAAGCTTATTATTCTTTTTAAAAGTCCCCCTTCGTCAGTCATCGTAATATATCCGCCCTCATACAAGCTGTGATTCCAGTTAGTAGGGTCTGAAAGGGCGCTAAAATAAACCTTGTTAGATTGCTCAGTTACGCCATAAATTCGCCCAAAATGCACACAAGCGTCACTAAGCGCTGGACAACTTGGCACATCGGTGACGCTAGATCCGTTATAGATTTTCATACCGCCATTTTTACTTATGGCAATAAGCTGGTCTGTGCCTTGAGCGTAAAAGTTTAAAAATGTTATGTCGTTTGTGTCAAACTCCATACCCTGTATCTCTCTAAAGTCAGCGCCAATAACTTCGGCTTGATAGACTTTTTTATCTCTTAACGCAATGACACGGTCATTTTTAACGCTGTAGATATTGTTAAAATACTTAAAGAGATACAAGCTCTCAACCCTTATGCCGTCCGATGCGGTGTTAGGGAAATCCAGCCCGTCATAATTGGCGTCCTCAATGCCCACAGCGTCAGTCAAAATGCCGTTGCGCATAGCGATATTGTAGCCGTATCTAGCATAGTTTAGTGGCAAGGAATCTTCCCAAGTTTCTGCGTCAAAGCACGAAAACATCTTAATGGGGTAATTGTATCTACTCACTTTTTGATTGACTTCACGCCTTAAGTATGGTCTTCTCATAAAAATCTCCTTACCTTTAACTCAATGGGTTTTGTGTGCCTTGTAAGATTGATTATTGTAGTGTCGTATCTGTTTTTGTAAAAGTTTGCTTCATCGATAAGCCCAGAGCGATAAAAGTATTCCGATGCTGTGCCAACGGCAAGCGCACTACAAGATATGTTAGGGGGTAAAATAACTTCTTCCTCTAATTTCAAATCACTTGGGTGATAGGTGTATGTCACTTCAGCTGTGCCTTTTACACTTGAGCAAACAAAGTTAGGGTAAACGGTAAAATCTTGCTTTATGCCCATTTTAGACACACTTATTATGTCCTTTACCAATTTAGGAAAGCTATGAAAATACGCTTTGCCATCATTAAACTCTATCTCTGAACACTCTTTAAGTTGCACATACTCTTCAGTAAGCTCTTGATATATCATATTTGCGCATCTTATAAGCTTATTTAATTTAGGGCTAGGGACATCTACATCTATATCATCATCGCAAACTATGTCTATTGCTTTTTCAATAATGTCTTTTAATATCAAAATAGCTCCTTTATGCAAAGTATCTTGCATTGTTTTTAGTAATATCGTTTTTGTAAAGTGCCGCCTAAAACGCTTTTAGCGTTTTAGGCGGGGGCGGAAGTTGGCTAGAAAAGCCAACTTCCGCCCTTTTGGCGCTTACAAAAGCCTAGACACTTTATTCTCGAAGTCGTCTTTGGCCTTTTTTATACCGTCAGCCATAATCCTTTCATTATGTTTATCAATCTTCTCCAATATTTTTTCTATGTGTTCCATTCTGGTTTCATAGGCATAATCTAAGCTTCTAGCGTCAAGATTGTCATAAGGGAAAGTTAGCTGATAGCTAGAGTTTAGGTAAAGCTTATACTTACACTTATCAGTGTCATAAAAGATTTGATACCTATCATCTATTTCTTTTATCCTAAAGGCGATATCGTACAGGTCGTTGGTTATTTTTATAAGCATTTTAATTTTCCTTTTATGCTACAACCATTTTTGCTTGAGCAAATGGACGCTTGCAAAGCAAGTTAGCGTATTTTACAAGATGGGCTACATAGTAAGGACTGCTTTCAGCAGGTAGCAAGATATTGCCATTTGTGCCCGTTATCCAATCCCAGTCGCCAAGTTGCGCCAAGATATAGTCTTTGGAGTTTAAGAAGTACATTGTGCCTTTCTCTACAAACTTATCAGCATAAACAGGCACGCCATTGTAGCTAAGCGCCTTAAATCCGCCGTCTAGGTTTAGATAGTCCACATTGCTTCTTATATCTCTTAAGTGGCTAAGGTACTGTCTTCTCATATCATAGCTAGCTATAATAAAGTCAATTAAGCTACCGCTCTTTTCTTCCACAAGGTCAATAGTTTCTTGTATTTTGTCGCAAGTAAGCTCTTCAGCTTCAATAGTTTCTGGCACAAAGTAAGGAAATTTAGAGGTATCTATTCCGTAAATTTTATCTGAAGTAGTTGGATTAAAGATATAATCTATACCATTTAGTTCTTTTTGGTAAGAGTTTTGTATGGTGATAAATCCCTCTAGAGCCACATCGTCTATCTCTTTATTCAAGGTAATTTTCTTGTTGGCATAATCAACTCCCAAAATCTTTACCGCCTCAAAGATAATATCGTCAAATTCGTCATAGATATCAATTAGCATACCAGGTGTGCAATTTCTTACATCGTCTAAAGTAAGGGTATAAGTGTCTTGCTCTGCCACCCTTGCCAAAATACCTTCTCCGTTTTGGAAAAGCATTCTGTTAAAGTTATACTTTGCGCTGTCAACTAAAGCCTCTAATTCGCTTTGGAACAAATTAACGGCGTCAGACGGGGTATTTCTTGAACACCTTAAAGCTTTGTCGCTTATAGATAATGTGCCATAAATGTTGGCAAGGTTGCAGGTAAAGTTAAGGATATCCGCGCTGTCAGCTTTTGGCATTCCGCCTAGCTCTTCTCCGCATCCTACACTGCCGGCTATACCCATTCTGGTAGGATATTTTACTTGACCTTGATAAATGTTTTGGGCGCTCTTTTCAATTAGGTTTAGAAAAGGACTTGTGGTGGTGTCAATTTGGTTGCCGATAACGTCAAGGTAAATGTTTTGCAAAATGTTGTCTACTTGAGTTGTTGTAATCATAAAATTTCTCCTATATTTCTTCTAAATATTTTTGAGCTATGCGCCCAGCTTCCGATAATGTCGTAGGCTTATTGGGCGTAACGGGGATAGCTCCGCCCGCTTTTGGGAATGTCTTTGGCAGGTTAGAGTTTTTTATAGAGTCTATGTAAGACGCAATAATCTTCTCTTTGTTTTCCGGCCTTTCAAGCACCATATTAACCACATCTTGGTCACTTGCCGCCTGCTCTTTTGTCATAACTTTTTTACTAAGCACAGAAATAAGCGCATTTTCCAAACAACTTTCTTCATTAATTAAAGTTTCGTTGTTTGCAATCTCACTAATTATTTCTTCTGTGTAGTCGTTAGCTTGCGGATACTTTTGATAAAGTGTGGCAACCTTACTTTCCCAATCGGTTTTTTTAGGTACTTGCTGTTCTAGTTCGCGGAGCTTTTGCGAGCGTTTGGTAAATTCGCTTTCCAAGGAATTATACGCTTTCAATAGTTCTTCCGCATTACGGAATTTTCCAAAAGAAGCAGTGTTCTCCTTGTCACTTGCTGTGGGAAGAATTTCTTGTTGTTCTTTTTCTTTTTCCATTTTTTTGTTCTCCTTTTTGTGTAATTAATTTAGGCATTTGTTAGTTCTTTTGCTTCCTTTAACAATCTTTGGTACTGCAAATGTTCTCTAATATGCTTAGATAGTTTTTTCCTAGCGTCATCAGTTAGGTTGCTCTCTTGACTAATTAGGTATCTTGTATGTTCCTCAATGTGTATAGAATGATTGTCAAAGTCATCAATTTTGGGAGTTTCGCTTGTGGCATTTTCATTTTCCTTATAGGCTTTCTTTTGGTGCAATTCTTCTACATTTACTACACTTTCCCAGTTGCCAAGTCCCATCATTTCCAGTAGCTTTAACCTAGAGGAATCCGACAGCTTGCCGTTTTGGTCTGTAAGCAGTCCCATTCTATAAATTTCCATAGCGGTATTTTTACGGCTAGCTAAGGTGTCTGAAAGTTCATTAGTTAGGTCAAATACAAGGTCATCGCTTGTTATGTCACTGCTTGTGAACGCAACTTTTTCCACAATGCCGTTTTCGCCCGCCACGCGCGCCAATCTCTTTGTGGTGGCAAACTGTCTATAAAGCCTCAAAATATGCTTGCCCACTTCTTTTATGGCGTTTCTAATGCTGTCTGATGTTAGTGACAAGCGGTTGTTGTCTTGCTCTATAATAAGGTTAAGCGTTACACCGCTGACATTTTCTGACCTAATTGATGAGCTTGTCAAAAAATCACTAACTCCGCTCACTGTTATAAACCCTGAAAGCAGGCGGTCTTCTTCATCTCTAAAGTCGCTAGGCACTGCGCCTAAATTCATCATAATAGGAATATTACTGCCTTGCCTGTACACTATGACTTTACCGGGCGCAATTCCTTCTTCTTCAATGTTATCTAAATCAATTGAGCCATCTTCCACCATAAGCACGCCCATAGCTATACGGTTTAGGTACTCATGCTTGCGGTTTTTTATAGCGTTGTACGCTCTTTGAATGGGGATTAGCCTATCTATTATGGAATTGCCATAAAACGATGAGGGCTGAGATAGACAAACTTGTCTTATAAATGGATATCCCCGTCTTTCTTCTTCTTTGTTTATGTAAGGCAAATCTCCTTCATAAAGCAGTTTGTCGCCTGCTACTATAACTAATCGCCCATTTGGGTACTTATGAGTTGGAAGAGAGTATCTCTCAATAACAAGTTCGTGGTCACGGCGAGTGTCGGTAAAAAGCTTAGTTGCTCTTGACACATACTTAAATCCGCCCCCTGCGTCCACATTGTCTAAGTTCATAACATTTATCTCTTTTCCCTCTAGTTTAACGCCCCATAGGTTTTCAATCACTGACACAGGGTAGGCTTTAGCGTGAATAATGCTGGCGCATTCGTCCAAATCTCCACAAGAAAGGCTATCTGGATAAATCTCATAAGGCGAACAAACGGATATCTCCACATCGCCCTCATAGATAGCTTTATCATCTTGATAACCTATCACCCTGCCTTTAGTGTCCGCCCAAGTAATTTTGTAAAAAGCAGTGCCTGTAAGCTCTGACCAAAATGTAGCTTTGTCTACAAGACGCGAAAAGTCCAAATGCTCTTCAACACTTTTTAACAGCCTTGTTGCAAACTTAGCGCAGTTGATGTCATTAAGGTCACCGCTAGCAGGACGCACCGAAGTACTGCCTTTTAGGCTGGCAAATTTTGAAAGGCGCGTTTCAATAATGGGCGCTATGTGATTATAAACTTCTCTTTCTTGCCAATAGTAATCCTTTGTGCGCGTAGCTATCTCCCCATTTGGCAAAATATAAGAGTGCTGATTGCCCACCAAGAAATTGATATTTAACAGCCAATTCCTTTCAATGTTTCTCCTTTGCTCTTTGCGGTTTTCAAAGTCTTTCAAAACTTCTTCCACCAGCTTATTTTTCTTTTCCATTCTTTTTCTCCTTTTCTAAGCTCCTAATAAGCCTTTCCTTTTCCGCCAAAAGCTCTTCGCTTGTCATACTATAAATTTCATTGTCACACACTTCAAGGTAGGTTTTTATAGCTGTGATATCTGGCGGAATCTTTTTTTTAGATACCCTTTCTTTTATCAGCCGTTTATTGCCGTCTTGGTCAAACCCAAACTCTTGAACGGTTTCTGTCACTTGATAACCTTTGGCTTTTTTTCGCAAAACATCTAGCATCTTTCTCTCCTTTAATAAGTATTTTTTGCTATTTTTAGCAGTCGGTCATAATGTTTTTGCATTATGTTTTTGCTTTTTTTAGGCGGAGTGTTTTTAGGTCTTGTCATTATGTAATACCTAAGCTCATCCATAGCGTGGTCATCGGTTTTTATCGGTCTGTCTTGCTTTCCCCACCAGTAAGATTTGAATTCTCTTATAAGGTTTACGCAATTATTAAAAATAAATAGTTTCTTTTGCTTTAGGTAACTTTTGACTTGATTTATACCAGAAAACAGCTCCTTATTAACTTTGGTATTAACGCTTATGCCCCTTTGGCAAAACAGTTCAGCAACGCTCTTAGAGGAACTTAGCGTTCTTGCAGTTGCAGCGCTGTCAATTATTGCTTCCAAACTTCCTGACGGTAACTTATGCCAGTTAAGAGAATTGGCAATAGCTATAATTTTGTCGGCGTGATAGTCAATATCCTTATCCTTTTCATAGTGTTCTGCCACCACATAGACATTGCCATCATAGTCCACACAATAAAAGTGCGCAGAAAGTGGATTTCTTAGTCCAGGGTCAATAGATATAAGGTCTTGCCACTCATAAGGCACATCAAATGGCTCAATGACATGGACACAAGGGTCAAACTCAGGATAAACTAGCCCGCAATTTGCATCAAAATTGCCATACCTTCTTGACGACAAACTGTCAGCTGATAGCGTTGTTGATATTTCCTTAACTTCTTGCTCATCCAAAAACGGATTATCCGCCCACTCCATTTGAATATAAAAAACTTGGTCAGAGTTATACTTGTTTAGATAAATTTCATCATATACCCAAGTCAAACCCTTAAGGGGCGTCATAGTGCCATAAATGTCGCCTTTTTTGTCCAGTACGCGCATTTTGCACTCCTCATAAATATCTTTTGGCGGTTCTTCATCAAACCAAACATAGTCTAGGGAAGCCCCTTGAAATTTCTCTCTCCCTTGGTCTGCCGACTTAAAGCCAATCTTAGACACTCCGCCAAAGACATTTTTAACAATGATGGTATCAATAATGCCATAGCTTGCACTTTGCTTAGAACCTGTGTGCATAATAATATCTTGTATCCAGTCAGGATTAAGATAATTAAGCACTTTGTTTTGCGCAACATCTCTTTGCACTTCAAAGCTAACGCTAACCACCCAGCCAAAAGTATTTGGCCTATTTTCAAGGTAAGGGTGAATGCCCCTTGCCCGCCATACAGTTTCCACCGCTCCGCACTCAGTTTTGCCTGAGCGGTTACCGCCAAAAACCCAGCGGTTGCGCTTAGAACATTTATGAAACATCATTTGCTTTTGATGCACTTTGTCGCCTGTGTTATATCTAGCAAGCGTATTTGCTCTTTCACGGCTTGAAAGTATTTTTTCTATCTTATGAATTCTGCTAATAATGCTTCTTTGGTCCACAAAAACCCGCCTTCAAAAACTCAGTGTTTGACCGCATTATAGCCTAAGCAAGTCGTGATATCTGGCAACAATCGGACACAATTATAAGTCCGCTAAAAAAGCTAATAAAAACCGCCAAAAAATGAAAAACAGCTCAGGAAAAGATCTTTCTTTTGATGTGGAAAAATCATAGATTTTCCCACATCTATTTTCTTTAGTGTGGAAATGTAGGAAAACTTCTTTACAGAAGTTTACCACATTTCCCGCTGTGGATAAGTGGATAGGTAGACTATCCACTTATCCACAGCTTACACTAATAATAATAATTAGCGTAAATAGTCTATTAAAAAATAAAATAAATTAGCGCCTGCGCGCGTGTAGAAAGTGTAAAATAAAAAATTGCAACCTATTTGAAACCATTTTGTAAGCAACCTAAAAAACGCTTTTGGCTAAAAGAACAGCTTTTATCCTTGCTAAATAGCCTTAAAAGCATCTAATCAAAGTAGACTTTTTAGCGTATGCGAATTTTGAAAAAAGGCAAGATTAAAAAGTTATTTGCCAAAGGCAAAAAATATATATGGACTTAAAAATGCCTGCCAAATTTAGCAAGTTATTAAACAACTAGCTAAAATGGGGTTGCTATATAACAATGTATAATTGAAAATTGAATTTTGGACTTAAAATTAGCGTCCAATTAGCGTCCATTTGAATAAAAAAGACTGCTAAAACTTTTAGCAGTCATACAAATTAACTTTATTTGTCGACAGGGGGATAATAACCCACTGTCCACAAGCAGTCTCCAAACTTGGACAATGTTGGTTACGACTAGTCGCACGCATCTCCAAATTCAGAATTATATTTTTATTCTACAGTATATTTTTTTTATTGTCAAGCGGTTTTTGCTAAGATTATTGACGAATTTTGATTAAATACGGCGGTCGCTCTTTAGCGTGGCTACAATTTCACCAATAAAAACCTTGTGAAAGTCGCCCTCTTTGTAGCAAGTATGTATACCTTCATCTAGAAAATTATGCGCGTCAATTTGACTTTCATAAATTTTTCTGCAAATAAAAACTAGTTCAGCTTCTGCAAAGTATACTGCTTTTTGGTCATAACAAGGGGTAAGGTTACAGGCCTTTGTCTTGTCAATTTTGCGTCCTGATTTTGTACCGCAAATGCTATGAACTTTGTTATCTTTGCCAAAAAAGCATAGGCTAAAATAATCTTGATATTCCACAAACTCCAGCGTATAGCGTGATGGGCGGATATACACAGTTGCTACATTCTTGCCCCAAAGAACGCCCAGTCCGCCCCAGCTTGCCGTCATCATATTATGCTCTTCTTTGTCGCCAGCGGCAATTAGCATCCACTCTTCCCCAATCATTTTGAACGGGTTTTCTTTTAGGCTTTTGATATTATATTCTTGCAACATTTTTTACTCCTAAGGTAATTAATTTTTTGTTGCAATTATTATATCACATATAAGTTTTTAATTCAAATTTTATCCAACTAGGATTTTTTCTTTAGTGAGTTTTTCTAGTTTTTCTTTAACTGCTGTCTTTTCTTTATCTACAATTGTGTTTGACCACTTACCGCAACGGTCGCCCCATCTAGCAAGCACCTTGTCATCGTCCAAAATCTCCACCACTTCGCAAATATTAGGACAGCCTCCGCACTCTATACTCCTTGCTCTAAAGTCGTGATTTATCATATCAAAACCGCAAAAAGTTGTGTACCCTTTCTTTTCCACTTCTTCTTTAGCCAAGATAGCCGCTCCAACCGCGCCCATAACATCATAGTTTTCAGGCACAATAATTTTGGCGTTTAACTCTGTTTCAAACGCTTTAACAATGCCGACATTTGCCGCCACGCCGCCTTGAAAAATAATAGGTGTTTCTATTTGCTTGCCTTTAGCAAGGTTGTTAAGATAATTTCTGACCAAAGATTGACAAAGGCCATTTATTATGTCTTCTAAACTTTGCCCTGTCTGCTGTTTGTGTATCATATCGCTTTCGGCAAAAACGGCGCATCTGCCAGCAATTCTTACAGGCGCAGTTGACCTTAGCGCATACGCTCCAAATTCTTCAATAGGGATATTTAGCCTGCCCGCTTGCCTATCTAAAAATGAGCCTGTGCCTGCGGCGCAAACAGTATTCATAGCAAAGTCGTACACAATGCCATCTCTAAGTATAATAATCTTTGAGTCCTGACCGCCTATCTCTAGTACTGTTTTTACATCGGGACAATAATCTAAAGAGGCAACGGCATGCGCTGTAATTTCATTTTTAACAATATCAGCGCCTACCATAATAGAGGCAAGTTGCCTACCGCTTCCCGTCGCGCCCACGCCTAATATCTTAGTGTCTTCTGGACAGCTTTCTTTAAGCTTAGCCATTCCTTCTTTCATAACCTTAATAGGCTGTCCTATCGTTCTTAGGTATAATTTTTTATATACTTTTTTGTCGCTATCTATCAGCACAAAGTTACTAGATACCGAACCTACATCAACTCCTAGATAAAACTCTTTCATTTTGTTTCTCCTTATCTTTTTTCCTTATAAGCATATCCACAAAGGCATCAACTCTTGTTATATACCCAGCTTCCCCTGTGATTTCATCCATTACCAGCGTCAAAACAGGAATATCTTTATCCTTAGAGATTGTGGGCAAAATACTGCCCGCCACCACTTCGGGCATACAAGTTAGCGGATAGATTTGAATAACGCCATCATACCCGCTATTTGCATACATAACAGTATGTCCAGCTGTTTCTTGAGCGTGACCGCCTATCATAGTTTTTATATAAGGGTATGCGGCTTTTTCAAAGTCTCTTTTGCCTATCTTTAACCCTGCCTTTAGTATATGCTGGTCAATCCAATGGCTAGTGGTAAGAACGCGGTTTACCTCCACGCCCATATTGCCCAGCGTCTTTTCTATATTCATATTAGTAAGTGGCTCAACTAGCGTATAAATCTCTCCCACTATACCAATTTTCATAGGCTCATAGCCTGCAATAAGCGGTACTGCCTTTAGTTTTTTTGCGTTTTTTTAATAAGCTTAGTAATCTCTTTTGCGCCTGTAACCATTAAGACATCAGCTTCAAACTTATTCATAATAGCGTCCGTTGCGCCTTTTTCTTGCTCTCTTGGGCGCACCTTATAGCTAAGCGCGTCTAGTTTGTCCGCTTCTTTCATATTACTAAAAGCTTTTACTATGGCATTAGCTATGCTAAGTAGGCTCTTATTAGGAAAAAGATATCTAAGCTTTGCAATAAGCCCTTTTATGCCTGTATCATCTATCTCTATGGTAATAATTTCTACATCTTGCCCCATATCCTTAAACATCTGCCTATGCATTTCGGCATAGTAGCCAAACCGACACGGTCCGCAACCGCCCGTAATTACAATGGTATCTGCGCCTTTTTCTATGCTCTCTAAAAAGTTGCCTACATTAATCTTTAAGGGCAAGCAAGCCATCTCAGGACAATATTTTGTACCAAGCTCCAGCGTTTTTTTACTGCCCTTTGGCGGAATAACATAAGTAGCGCCTAGTTCGTCAAATAGCGTCTTTACCAATATATACACGCTCCCCATATGGGGAAATGTCAAGATCATCTTTTCTTCTCCATTTAATCATATCCAAAAATGCTTCCAGCCTTGTATTAAACCCGCCTTGCCCCGAATGTTCGTCTATCATCATCAAGAAAAACGGCGTCTTATTTTTTCTAAGCGTTCTTTCGCAAATATCGGCAACAAATGAGTCAATACCGCACCCAAAGGACATTATATAAATTACGCCGTCCACAATATTTTCTTTAGCTAAGTGGTTAGCCGCTCCAATTAATTTTCTAGCAAAAGACCAAAACACTTTCTTTGGCAGCTTTGCAGCATAATCGTTACAAATTTTGTCACTAATGTTTTCCGCCGTAATTACGCTTACATTGTTTTTTGTCAAGTTTTCAAACAAGTTCATATTGACATATTGGTCATAGACATTGTACTTATGCCCCAACACAGCTACGGTAAGCTCTCCTTTTTTATTAGTGCTTTTTTTATTTGCCAAAACATCTAATAGCGCATTGCCTTTCTCCAGCTTTTCTATAAAAAGCGCATTTTCAAACAAGGCTTTATGATAGGCTAGCTTTATAAGATTTTTGTCTTTGGTTATATAAAGACCTGCGCTTAAAAAGGCCTTATACAGCTGTCTTGGCTTTTTTCTTATATTGACTTCAGTGTCTATAATAGGCGGCAAATTTTTAACGGAATACCTTACCATATCGGGCAGACCGCAAAATTTTGGGCAAATATACTCCCCCTTTGCCACGCTTTTTAGTCGTGGAATAAAAATATAGTCTACTTTGCCTATAAGGTTAATAACTGCGCCGTGAAAAACCTTTAATGGCAGGCAGGCGTCATTTACCGTTGCCACCACACCATTATCCAGTATATCTTTGGTGGTTTTGTCCGACAAAACAACTTCTGCCCCTAAAGTTGTAAAAAAAGTTTTCCATACACGATAATATTGATAATAGAGCAAAGCTCTTGGGATTCCTATCTTCATATCTCTCCAAATTCATATTTATTATGTATAGTGTTTGCTCTTTTATCCATAAAAAATGGGGCAAGCGCCAACTAAGACACCGCCCCAAAATAAATTTATCTCTCTTTACTTTTATTTTAACTTGTAAGGAATTTCAAAAACCACAATGCCAGTGCTATATGGCGCAATTTCATATTGCTGATAATAAATTGCTATGCCGTTTGGCGTTAGGTAATAGCTCTTTGGGTTAAAGTATTTTATTATTAGCTCTTGATAGTTTTCAAAATAAATGCTTGGGTCTTGCTTGGCTATTTTTATCATTTCATCAATGAGATACTGCATATAGTTATATTGATTGGGGAAAAAGGCGTCTAGCGGTACTTTTGCGCCTGTCTTTAAGTTGTAGGTATCAGACTTTCTTATAGTTATGCCATGCGCGCCCCCTGTATAGTCATACCTATCTCTATATAGACTCAGTAGTCCATTATCGTTATAAGTGACATTGTAGTCAAGAAGCGATTCAAAAGGTCTTATTGGGTAGCCGTTTGCCACCGCTTCCTTATACACTGTAACAGCTTCTATAAAAAGGTTGTATTCGCTGTCTTTCAAAAACTGAAAAAGCTGTCGCTCAATGGTGGCATTTATTCTGTTTTCAGCAATTTTATACTGCCTTATATCTACCACAATACTTTCAAAAGCGGTATTTAATACCACCACATCGTCATAGATAAACTCTCTTTTATACTCTTGCTTGTTGATAGTTGCGCTCAAATTTTCCATAGGCAAAAATTCTCCCGTTTTTGCTTATATATATTGCTAACGACGACAAAATGTTAAAAAATAAAGGCGGTATCTTTTTAGATAACCGCCTTTTACATTACCAGATAAACAATTTATCCAAAATAAGCGTTGTAGATAGCTTGAATGGCTCTATTTGCATCTGAAGTTTCCACGCCTATTATTATGTTCATTTCGCTACTGCCTTGGTCTATCATCTTTACATTTATGTTAGCGTTGGCAAGCGCAGTAAACACCTTGGCGCTTGTTCCTATCTGATTTGTCATACCGTGTCCCACTACTGCAATAAGTGACAAGTTTTTGGATATATAAATATGGTCAGGATTAACTTCTTTTCTTATAGCTTCCATTAAGGCAAACTCTTTACCGCAAGATAAGCTATCGTCAGGGATTATAAGGCACATAGAGTCAATGCCCGTTGGCATATGTTCTAAACTTACCCAATGCTCTTCAAGCACACTTAGCACTCTACGGCAAAAGCCAATTTCGCTATTCATCATTGCTTTTCTTATAAAGATAGATGTAAAGCCTGCTTTGCCCGCAATACCTGTTACAATGGGCTGATTATAGTCGTCTATGTTTTTTAATATAAGAGTGCCTTTATCGCTTGGATTAAAGGTATTTTTTATATTGATAGGAATCTTAGTGTCATTTAAGGGGAATGTGCTTTCTGGGTGCAGTACGCTAGCTCCCATATAGCTAAGCTCTCTAAGCTCTTCAAAGCTAAGCACTTCTATATGCCTTGGATTGTCCACAACTCTTGGGTCGGCTGTCATAAAACCGTCCACATCTGTCCAGTTTTCATAAAGGTCAGCCATAACGCCTTTAGCTATAATTGCGCCAGTAAAATCGCTTCCGCCCCTTGTAAAAGTCTTTATTGTGCCATCGGGCAATGCTCCATAAAATCCTGGGATAATTGCGCCCTTTTCAATAGATAAACGCCCTTTTACGGCCTCATAAGTTTTGCCTGCGTCAAATATCCCTTGCGCATCAAACTTTATTATTTCGGCAGCGTCTACAAACTCATAGCCAATAACTTTACTCATAAT
>FZPS01000010.1_pt473 | contig 15742 bp, 9 predicted proteins | sample 1817821 | NCBI WGS metagenome assembly FZPS01 (sample SAMEA104158645, study PRJEB21678) | metagenome | place: Germany | collected 2015-04-21
GCGCTTAACCATGCTTAACCCCAGGCTTCAGCCTGGGGTGCAGGTGCCACCAAAACCGGCGCCTCGTAGAGGCGCTACGATCCCCCCCTTTTTGGACGCGATCTAACTTAATAGTTTTCCAAGAAAAATCAAAGATAAAATCATTGCCATAGGTGTTAGGTAAATTCTTGATCTGCAAGATACTATCTTAAACAAGAGCACGAAGCGCTTGGAGAACAGGTTACTCTCCAAATCCAGCGCCTGAAAGACACTACAGAGGCCTAAAACATTGGATACAACCAAAATCTTGTGGTTGGTGCCTTCTCACGCCGGCTAAAGCCGGCTAAGAGCGCAAGCTGAAGCTTGAACTACGAACATACGCCGGCTAAAGCCGGCGGAGAACAACACTTTTCAGGCTTAAGTTGGCGCCAATAGGCACTGCGCCTGTACTACGAACATACACCGGCTAAAGCCGGCGGAGAACAACACTTTTCAGGCTTAAGTTAGCGCCAATAGGCACTTAGCCTGTGCTACGACACGTCTTGATGTAAGTCAGTGGAGCTTATGTTTTTAATTCCGGTCTATTGCTTTTGGCCCGTAGTCTGGCGCAGTCGCGGCAAGCTTCACGATGCAGAAGTATATCCGGCTGCTGGGCGAAGATTTCTTTCATGGCTGCCGCAAAGCTGTCCGCCTTGAACAGGGTGGACAGCATGTTGTTAAGCCTGACTTCTTGTAATATGCCGAGTTTTTTTATTTTTTGAAACCATGCCGCCTGACGTCCCAGTTTGTACCAGCCGCCGCGACAAGCGCCTGGATAATCTTTTATCAGAACCGATTCAGTGTCCCCGTTTTTTTTGCGCAGTGCATATGTGCAGTCAAGATAATTGTTGTACCAGGCCTCGCAGGCATGCAGGAAGGTATTGCCGCCTATAGACTCTCCCAAAAAGAGCACTTTTCCAGGTTTGCGCAGCAGTTTGCCCCAGGGGCTGTCTTCTGCAAAGGTATCACAGCAGTCTTTCTGGCGGAGGAACTCTTCGGCGTTGTTTCCCCAGGCGCAGACCGAATGAGTGGGGTGCAGGCTGCGATATACTCCGGCACGCTTGCGAAAGGTCTCCGGTATAAGCCCCACCCATTTTTCGATGCGGGTGTTTTCCGGGTCAAAGACGGCGGTTCCGCCCTCTGCACAGTCTGTGAAAGCCGGCATTGCCAGGATGCCAGACTGGCCCAGCACTTCTTGCAGTGCGTCAATTACGCAATCTGCTCCTCCTTCGACATGGCCAAAGGACTTGAGGCTGGAATGAACCATGAGCATATCGCTTTTTTGTATACCAAGCTGCTGTAAAGACAAGATGATTTGCTTTTTTGTCACAGCTGCGGTTTTGCGCAAAACCGCCGAGCCGCTTTTCAGCAACAGCTCGGCCAGCTTGGCGCAGCGCTGCAGTTCTTGTTGGAAGCTGTCATGCTGTTCATGCAAGCCATATTTTCGTGTCGCCCAAATCGCCAAGGCGACCTCGAACACTGATTTTTTACCGTCAAAATGATATAGGTTGGTTCCTGAGGAGTCCAGGCACCAATATTCCAGGCTGTGGTATCCCAGCGCGTCTACGGCCAGGCTGCGCAACTCCTCGCTAATGGTTCCTAGTCCCAAGGGGCCGGGTATCTGACGAAAAAGAATATCAGTATGCTCTTTGCTTTTCAAGGCAGGCGGCTCTCCTCCATATAAGACCCCGAGAGCCTCGGAGACCCGCAGTTGGGCATACTCGTTGAATTCGGCTACCAGCGTCGGGTTTCCGATAGCGGCTTTGCCCGAGGCCAGGGCCAGGCGTCTCCAGGCGGCTAGTCTTTGTGCCCGCAGGCGGCGCAAGGGTTCCTCTTCGTCGAGCAGGCGCAGAGCCTCGCGGCATTTTTGAGCTACGGCCATTTTCCAATCCTGGCAGGCCAGTTCTGCCATGTGCAGTTGCTCTGCTTCTCCGGCATTACAGGCATAAAATGCTGTGCTAGCTGCGAAAACCCCGGCGGTTTTCAAAGCCAGGGGCGAGAGCTTGTCGACGCTGTCGTTGCTGGAGTGATAAAAGTAGCAGCGCGGATAGGTATGCAGCGGCTCTTCCCAAAGCGAGCCATAGAGCAGGTTCCAGGGCGGTCCAAACTGTGGGTCCTGCATTAAGTCCTCGTTGTTCTTGGACTCTTCTCTGAGTTCGAAGTCAATGCCGCTGTCCTTGCAGGCCAGGTGCAGAATTTCCGCGGCCAGTCCGTGTTGGGCGGAGGCATGTACATTCAAGGAGCGCCGCAGAACGAATTTTTCGCGTTTACCTTCCACCTCCAGGCGTCCGAAGGCGTCAAGGCTGAGGCCGCCCAGGGCATTTTTCATTTTTTCGGGATTTTGCATTCCCCAGGCGTAGAGGTTGAAGTTTTCCATGCCGTGAAAGAATCTGATGGAATACTTTGGTTTAGGCAGTGTTCCGTCATTGATCAATTTTGTCATGGTTCTGGCCATTTCCAGGCAGCTTGCTACTCCGGCCAGGTTATTAGTGGCATGCGGCTCGTAGGCGTGTGCGCTAACAAAGAAACAGCGTTCCGACTCGCCTTTAATGATTGCGCTCAGTGCAGGGTTTTGCCCTTCGTAGCTGCGAGTTTTCATGAGATACTTGAAGGGCAGCGGCGCATTATTTTCGGTCAGTTTTTCGCGTAATTGACGCGCTATTTTCGGGCTGACGGAAAAGCCTACGCAGGTCTGGTTCCGTGCATCGATTTGTCCGGCGCCGAAGAGGTCATTAAACCAGCGTCTGGCATCCTCCAGGCAGGGGTGTATAGGCTCTGTATCCACTGCGGTTAAAAAAGCCTTGCAGCCCCGCTGCATCAGTCCTTGGATTTCCTGGATATTGGGATAATGTGTAATCAAAGGGACCAGGTTTTCCAGGCAATTTTCTTGAGGCAATTGTTCAATTGCGATCAATTCGGCTTGACAGACCCCGCCGCTGTCGGCTGAAAACGGCACTGCGGCGTAGCTGCATGATTCATAGTCGGCTATTTTTTCCCCGTCAACTTCAGCCCATGCTTGGTCGATGTCCCAGGCAAGCGGGAAGTGCCGGTCTGCGTAAACGCTTTTGCCATCTGCTGGAAATATGCTCAGTTCGGTTTCCAGTCCTAGGCTTTCATACTGTTGTGCCAGCCAATGTATGCCTTGTGCATAGGATGAGAAGCCAAGTTTAGCTGGAAAAACCTGATACTGCTGAGCCAGCCTGCGGCAGTTATCGCCATTAAATTCCGCCCTTATACATTGATAAACTTGTTGCAGCTCCATTTTTCTCCAATTCTATTTGCGTTTTCGAGCTATTGTTTATTACCAGGATTTTGGACACTAAGACACACTAAGACACAGCAAGTCGAGTTGCATTAGGGCATCGCCTCAAGCGGTTTGTAGTGGCGCTAACCCTTTTTAGGCGAGGTCTAATTAAAGCCGGCTTTCAGTCTTTTGTTAGTCAATGGGGTAAAATGGGGATGTGTTCCAACTTTACCAACTCAGGTTCAACCAGCTGGTCAATGATGGTGAGGAATTCAGCTCATACTATTCCGGGGATAACAATCCTTTCAGCTGGATTACGGTTTTGCCGGCGCGCAGCCGCAAAAAGACCAGGAAGCGTTTCGTCAGCGACCATGCCGGTATTTTAGAATGCAGCGAAATGATGGCCATATATCCTGAGTGTGTTGAGCTGAGTCGTCTCGATGACAGCATATGGTATGCCCGCAGCAGCAGACAAGCCAGTGCCGAGTTCGGAGAGGCAGCCCTGGAAGCGGCCGCAGACGATATTGAAGCGGCAATCTTTAAAACGAAAGAATAATCTACACCCCGGCCACAAAGCCTTGAGGCCGCTAAGTCACACTAAGTGGACATGGGGTCGGCGCTTGATGCTTGTTTGATGTCAAACATCAGCACTCCTTTGGGTGGTATGTGTAGGGGCATAGGATAATAATCTGCGGTTGCTAGTTTTCCGTCTTTTACGCATAGGTCGGCACAGGGGAATTGCGACAGTGACTGCAAAGAAGAGGTCTCGGCTTCAGATAAGCGATAATTCGGCTGCAGATAATAATATTTTTTTGAGCAAAGCATAACGCGTTGCTTGCCATCGGCGTCTTTTTGCCTGAGCAGCTGGATTCCCTCGGCTTTATTGAGCAGCGCTGATTTGCCCACTTGGTTTTCAAACATCTTGCCTATGGCCAGCCAGAAGTTGTTTGGTATCTTGGCCTGCGGCGCAAGACAGCGATATGAGGAAAAGCCGAAATCGCAATTTTCAAACTCGCCTTGCTCAGTGTCAAAGGGAATTTCTTGCACATCGGCAACTGGGGCTTGCAGGCCAAGCAGGAAGGCTCCCATTTTGAGGTTGTGGCGCAGCAGACAAAGTATGCCCGGTGCATTTTCTGGCGGCTCCAGCTCACTAAAGTCGCCAAGCACGAGGCTGAGTACTTGGCGCTTTTGCAGAGCCTGCCGTTGCGTCTCGTTCAGCAAGTCGTAATTTGTGACCAGCAGCGGCAAGTCGCTGTTGATTAATGCCTCGTCAAGAATGCCTGCAATACTGATATCCAGGCCGGCCTTGCTGATTAAGCGAGCTACCTGATGATATGGTGACCAGGCCGCATTGCTCTGATGGCTGGCTTTTAAGCGTCCGAAGACATTTTCATCCAGCCCCCAGACCAGGTCGCCGCCGCTCACCGGGTTGAAGTCCAAGCTTCTGCGGCGCAGGTTGGTTAAAAGCTTCCAGTCGGCCTCCGTCAAGCTGTCTCCCAGGCAGACCAGTACTCCATTGGCGCATCTTTCCAGTTTTTGGGTTTGTGCATTGACTATCTGTTGGCTGGCCTGCACCAGGTAATCGCGCTCCAGGTGGGCTGGCGCATGTCGGATGACGTCGAAGCTTTCGACTACGTCCTGCACTGCGGGCATCATTAAGGTTTTCACGCCAGGCATACAGAGGCGCATTTCCAGCATGACGGCGCACAGTTCGTTAAGATAATCGTCGCGCTCTTCGGATTCGCGCCAAATCAGCTCGGTGGCTATGCTCGAGGTTTCCGACACCAGGTAGTCCAGCCCCATATTGGCTATTGACTGATAATCGAAGCCGAAGTAGTAGTAAGCCTCGAAGATTGATTTGGTGTCGGGTGAGTTTAGCATAAGCTCCCCGCCCAGCGAGTGTACTATGCTGATGGCTCGCCGGTAAAAGTCGTTCCACAGCGCGACATGGTGCTCTGTCCAAGCCTCGCGGTGGTTTTGCCATAGCCAAGCGGCCCGCGCCATGCCTTTGCCTGGATTGTCGCCAGCCAGGCCGCGCAACTCAGCGGGCAGCCGCAGACGCTGGCGTTCGAGAAAATCCTCGATGAAGTTGTCCTGCCAGTAATTTTTGTTGATGGAGCCAGCCGGCCCGTTGCCGTCCGGAGCGTGCCAGCCGGAAAAACCGTAGTCCTTAAGTAGCAGGGGTAATTTTTCAAGAAACACATCACCCAGTCGGCGCCCGTCGTTTAGCAACCAGAGAAAATTCGCCCCGGCCTTCAACTCGGGATGCTCGCTGATGAATTCTCGGCGAAAGTAGTCGTTAGAGTAAGCTCTGAACAAGGACAGGAAGACTTTAATGCCGCGGCTGCGCAATTGTGCAATTAATTTGCGCAGCTGAAAATTACTCCAGACCTGGCGTTGGCGAAACAGGTTTCGGCTGTGTCCTCTTCTGGAACAGAAGTCGGCATCAAGCGTTTTTTCCTTTTGCAGGCCTTCATATTGCAGCACAAAGTCCATACTGGAGATCAAGATACTTATTCCGGTAGGCTCGATGTCGGCTATTTTCGCCAAATAGCTGGCCACCCCGCAGTCAGGCTCTTCGACATCAAAGGCGATTAGCTCAGTCCAAATCCAAAATTCATTGTTCCGCATGGGTACCATTTGCTTTAATGTTTCGTATAAACAGCTTTATTTGACCAGAGTGGTGCAGCTGGCGCTATTAGAAAACGCCTGAGCACAGCTTGCTGCCTTCGTGCCCAATTAACCTTTTAGACGCGGGATAATTAGACCCCGTCCAAAAAGGTTGCCTGGCAGGATTTTGGACACTAAGACACAGAAAACCACACTAAGGCATTTTCGTCTAAACTTAGATTTTCTCTGTGATTAAGTCCATTTGGTGCCCCAAAGGGGCAACCTAATGTAGCCCAGGGTAAGCGAGGCTCCGCAGGAGCCGAGCGCCACCCTGGGTAAAAGCCCCCCCCGAATTCGGCGCCCTGTAGGGGCGCCACTAACGCCCCTTCGGCGTTATGACCTTATTAGACGCAGGTTCATTAGGGATTGTCGGCGATTTCCTCGAAGCGCGCCAAGTATTCCTGATACAGCGAGCCGTCTCCGGATTTTGGGAAATAGCTAGTCGGCTTCAGTGCCAGTTGTCTTCTGTATTCGTCAATGGTTTGGCGTATTGCCTGGGGGTCGATTTTGCTAGAGTAGACATAATTGGCCAGCTTTGTCAAGGGCAGTGCCATTTTATGTGCTTGCAAGAGCCTTTGCACGCTTTCCTGCCGCTCGACGGTTATTCCTTTTGCCAAAGCCAGTTCAAGCAGGGAAATGGCCTCTTGGCTCAGTCTATGGATTTCCTGCCACTGCTGTGATTTTTCGGCGCGTTTCGTTTGGTATTCCTCCTTGTAGCGCTGAAAGAATTTTTTCAGGCTGAAGTGAAAGTAGGCTGTCGCCATAGGCGCGAGCAATGAGTTTTTCCCCAGCAAAAAATATTCTTTCATCACTGCGGCAGCCTGCTGGCCGTAAAGATAGAGGCAAAGCTGTTCAATCAGGCCTCCGCTCTGGCACCATGATTCCGGAATAAGGCGTTGCTGGCAAACCTCCCGGTAGTGAGAAAAAGACAGAGAGCTGGCCGGCGGCAGGCTCCAGTCATGCATGGCGTTGAGAAGCACTTGCAGGTTCTGAGTGGGAAGGCCGTTAAAGTTGAAGATCATCCCGGCTGTTTTGAAAGCGGCATTGAATTGCGTGCAGGCGGCAAACTGCCCGTCATCCAAGTACAAGTCAGCTCCGCTGACCACAAATACCTGTAATTGATGCCCTTTGCCATCACGCTTAATAGAGTCGCAGAGCTTTTCTATGCGACTGCCCTGAGCGTCCTCAGACAAAAACTGCTCCCGAAAAGTGAAAAATACGTTATTCACATATTTCATTTGTTTCGAGATATTTGTCCACAGCTGCACGGTTTTGCCCCATTCTTCCTCACTATCAAAGCCGCCGCTGCCGTAGCCTGGCGAGGTGAGCAGGATGCTGCAGTCTCTGGCTCCGTCATAATTGAAGTCCGGCTCTTTTACGGCGGCCACTGCTTCGCAGAGCACATCGAAGCCATAGGCCAAGCCTGCCGCGCCGCCCTGCGTGCTTTCCAGGGCATCATCGGGCCATTTTTTACGGCATTCCTGACAGCGTTGTCGCCAAAAGACCTCTTCGGTTTTGTCGAATCCGGCCAGGTCCTCGTTGTGTATATAGAGCGCCCGCGGGCGTATGCGTCTGACAAAGTCCATGATCATTTGACGTTTGCGAGCTGCCAAGCCTGGGTTCGAGCGGCAGGTGCCGTTAAAACGGGTTTCAGGGCGCGCCGGATTATTGCCGCAGCAGGCATACTTTTCGCCGTCGGGATAATGCTTGCGGTTGAAATCAGCTCCGGCTCCGGGCAGGAAATTATGTGCTTCAGCGAGCATATTGTCGGCTCCATAGCCGCCAAAGCCAATGCCGTAAAAACCGAAAACCAGGCGGATATTGCGCAGTGCGGCATAGTCATTGAGGCTGGAGACCAGCCGGGCATAGCCGGGAAAGCGCTCCGCATCCAGAGTGAAGCCGTCAAAATATACCGCATTGACTTTATGGCGCATAAGGAAATCAAGCTCTTTCTGGGCAAATTCGAGGAATGCCTCCGGTCCTTCGCCATAGTCCAAGGCCCAGCGCGTGGCTTCGCCGCAGAGGGTCCAGCGCGCGGCGGCGCGGACACCGAAGTCCGGCCAGTCGTGCAGCTCGCCTAGAGGGAAGCTAAGTGTGTCGTTTTTCCAGCACAGTAACTGCCTGGCGCTCATGGCCGCGTTGATAAAGCCGGCATGCTTTGTGGCGATCAATTCAATTGACGCTTTTTTGAGGCGCAGTATATATGCCTCCGCGGCATTTTCGCATTTGCTGAAAAAGTCTTTCTCGTCTTCACTGCTTGGGGCGCTTAGTAGGACCAGGCAATTTTGTCCGGCGCTTTTCGCTTCGCCGTCCCGGTTCAGCTCTTTTTCTATCAAGTCTCTGGTTTGCGACGCAAAAAGGAATTCGCTCTGGCAGCGCACAGTCAGGTACTGCGATGCTGGGAAGGGCAGCTCAACGCGTTCTTCGGATAACGAGGCCTGCTTCGGTTGTGGTACGAGCATTATACATCCTTTCTTGATACGGGTCAGTGCCGGGGTAGGGCGGCGCTAGGTTTGCTTGATTTTTGCAGCGTGCTGGTTTAGATATTTGCGTCTCCAGCGCCTGTAGACAGCGTCAGAGGAGAAGCCCAGTTTTTCCGCGATCTGCTTTGAACGGCAGCCGCTTTGCTCTAGGGCCATGGCGTAGTTCAGGCGCACCTTGTCAATATATTCCAGAATAGTCATATTGGTGTGGCGCTTGAAAATGCGTGAAAAATGATATTTGCTGTAGTTTGCCAAAGCAGCCAGCCTGGCCACAGTGATCCCGCGACCGGATTTTTGCTGAATATAGTCACAGCTGTTAGCCACTAGCTCGCGCTCGCGGTCAAACTTGGACTTGTTTATTGAAGAGGTGATGAAAATATGGCCTTCGGCTTGTTTTTCCATGCTAAGCAGATACCAATTCAACAGTATGTGCGTAATTCCGATAAGCTGTCTGCGTCTGAGTTCCAAGGACAGTTGCTCGTCGCGAAGCCCGAGCAAGGCCGAAAAAATCCAGGAGCAGAAATTTTCCTCATTGCAACTGATGCGTTTACGAAACGGCTTGTTGACATCTTTGCAAATGAGAAATGAAAACAAGGCCAGCGGGCTGATCCAAAACCAGACATGCTCAAATTCGCCCAGGTGTTTGGGAAACCCCCTGGCATGCGGTATTTTGCGTTCAACCAGGAAGACATCGCCGGGGCGGCATTGGCGCAGCTCATGGTTATAGCCATAACAAGTGTGGCCGGACAAGGCTATGAATAGCTCCAGGTTGTCATGTGACTCACTATTTCCGGAGCGCAGCCACTGCTCGTAGAGGGCATCCTCACAGAGGTCCGACTCAGGCTGCCAATACGGAGTGTTAAGCCGCCAGTGGGCGCAATTCTTCAGGCATTTGAAGATCGCACTGTTGCTATGCTCAGATTTATTCATCGTGAAAAAAACTCAGAAGCCTCAGCAGGAAACTTTCTACGGGCATGAGCCAATTCATCTCAAAAAAACAGAAAAGCGATGAAATAGCATGCCAAATGCAGATTTTTGCAGAAATTCTAATTTTAGACGAAGACTACTTGGTGTGTCTTAGTGTAGCTTTGTGTGTCTTCGTGTCCAAATTCCTGCCAGCCCCCTTTTTGGATGGGGTCTAATCTAGCACTGGCTTGCAAGCTCTGCCAGATAAATACGGCAAAGACCGGGCAAGGCCATAGGAGATGCCAGACTCAAAACGCAGGCAAAGCAAAGAAAAACTTGCTGTCCTTTGTGTGGCTTAATGTCTAAATTCATGCAGGCCAGCATTTTTAGATAGGCTTTGGATTGCCCTCGCCCGATTTGTTTAAAGCAGCATCATTTTTGCTTTCCAGAGCCAGCAGGCTTTGAGTGATGAATTCAACAATATTCGCTTTGAATTTGGCCCTATGCTTGCTAGGGCCAAACCAGACCTCGTAAAAGCCGAAGGCGCCGTAGTCGTCACAGCAGAGCTGTTCGGGATAACGCGCGAACATTTCCGGGCTGGGAAAATATCCTGCCGCGCCGTTGGCGCAGGACAAGGCCAAGGGAAAGCGGCTTTTGGCCTCTTGCATGATTTTTTCTCCCAAGGCTATGAACGGCTCTCCGGGTATGGCGAACAGCGCCAAGTCTCCCATGCCCAGGTACTGCAGGTCCTGGCGGCAGGCAAACTTGTGCCCCTGGTCTTTAAGCACTGCCATTTCCAGCATGCGATCATGCATATATTGCAGCAGGGCAGCGTGTGGAGAGGGCAGCTTTGCCAAAAGGCGCGCGGCATCGCCGCGCAGCTGCGCGGCAGACACTGGTTCGGTGGGCAGCTCACAGCTTTGCATGGCGGCGGCTAGCGGTGCCAGGTTAAGCTCCTGCCCGCCTTCAGCCAGAGAAAGCTGCAAGTCATCGACGTAGCTTTGGCTGATCCATTCCAAGTTCAGCTCGCGCTCTTCGGGTTTGGGGTGAGTCCAAATAACGTTGATGTCTCCGGCGCAGCCATAGAGGAAGAAGGGGATTTCAGCCAGCTTGCGTTCTTTGATTTTGCGGTTGGCGTCTCCCATCCAATCTGCCGAGGCCAGGCGTTGCTGCCGTCCAAAAACCACGCCGTGCATGGCGTGGTTATGCAAGAGCGCCTTCACCGAGCCGTCTTTACGCTGCAGCTTGACCCAGCGTATCTCTGGGTCGCAATGCCCGTTTTGCGGATCGGCGCGGTTTTGCCCCAGTTTTTTGCGCAGCTTGGCCCTTCCGGCAAAGGCATGCAGCGTTTCCTCATCAGCCAGGGCCGTCTTTACGGCGGCAAACACGCTTTTGCGCCAGCCGGCCACAAACTCAGGGCAGACCTCGCCATAGCCTATGCTGGAAGAGCCTATGAGGGGGGCCGAATGTGTATGGGTACCCATAAACAGTATGCCCTCCTCGCACAGGTTGAAAGTAGCCGCAAGCTGCTTGCGCATAAAACGGCACTCAGCCGCGTCTGTGCTCAACACGTCGCTGACAATGAGCAGGTTGCGCCTGGCGCCGTCGCTCAGAGAGAACACCCGGCAGTAGAGCGCATCGCGGCAGCCCAGGTTGCGCCGTCCGAAAAAAGGGCCGTAGCCGGCCAATTCGGCGAAAAGCGGCACCTCTAAAACCACCTCGGCAGAGCCGGCCTTCACAGTTTTTTCACTCATTGCGCGTACTCCCACATGACTTTTTCGATGGCTCCGCAGAGTTGCTCTTGTTCAGGTCTTGAGGCCATCAGCCACATCAGGGCAAAGAGCACGACTTGTTTTTGGCTTAGTCGCTCGGCCACCTCGCAGCTGTGCACGCGGTAACGGTCCGCGGATATATTCCAAAGCTTGTGCGCATAGGCCGGCGCCGCCCAGCCGGCAAAGACCTCCGGGACGCCTTCGGCCTGAAGCGCGGCAATGACTTGGTCTCTGTCCACCCCCGGCTTCAGTCTTTCCGGCTGCAAGGCAAGCGCAAAAATATAGTAGCTTTGCTGCGTGGCCAGGCGGCCTTTGGCTTGAATCTTGAGGCCAGGCACATTTTGCAGGCGCTCTCGCAGATAGTCTGCGGACTGCTCGCGCTGCCTGGTTTCGGCAGCCAGGTTCTGCAGCTGGCCGCGCAGGATCAAGGCTTGGAACTCGGTGGCCCTATAGTTGCGGCAGAGCAGGTTTTTCTCCACCGGGTCATGGCGTCGTTCTGCCGCCTGGGCATTGCCTATGTGTTTGAGTTGGCTCATGCGGTCGAAAAGCTGCTGGTCTGAAGTGAGGCAGATGCCTCCTTCGCCGGAGCACATTATCTTGCTTTGCTGGAAGCTAAATGATCCCGCCTGGCCAAAGGAGCCCAGCCCCTTGCCCTGCCAGAAGCCGCCATGCGCATGGGCGGCATCCTCAACGACAAAGATGCCGTGTTTGTCGGCAATGGTGCAAATGCGCTCCAGGTCAGACATGGAACCGAAGAGATGAACCGGCATGACTGCCCTGGTTTTACCGCTTATGGCATCCTCAAAAGCCTTAGGGCTAATACAGAAGCTGTCCTCCTCGCAGTCAACAAACACCGGTGTGGCTCCGGTATAAAGTATGGCTGAGGCGCTTGCCATCCAAGTGTATGCCGGGACAATCACCTCGTCGCCCGGGCCTATGCCCAGGGCCAGCAGGGCGCACTCCAGGGTCACGGTGCCGTTGGCCATGAAGACGCCGTGGGCAGCATGCTGCATGGCGGCGAAATCCTGTGAGAACTTCAGCTCGTGCTCGCCGTAATACGACCAGGCTCTGGAGTTGAGATAAAGCTCCGAAAGCTGTCTGGCGGTTTCAGCGCTGGTGTTGGGATAAGGCGCCAGTTGAAAGTTTTCGGCAAAAGTCCTGTTGCCGCCATTGATGGCTAGTGTTGACATTGATCTTCTTTCTGGTTTGGTTTGACGGTTTCCACAGTGAAATATGAACAGTGGGCTTGGCTAGTACAAGTCGCAGATTTCCTTGGTTTGCAGGCCTGATGCCAGGCACTGCAGTTCGAAGCTTAAAGGCCCCTGCAATTGGTCCAAGGTTCTGAGCAAACTGATTTTGTCGATGCCGTTTTCGGCGGCGCGGCTTCCGCTGCCGGGCAGCAGGCGCCCGGCTCCGTCTCTGATTGTCAGGCTGTAGGGCAGCAGTGCCTGCACCGGATTATTGTTTTCGTCGAGGATGCGCAGTTGCAAATCATAGCTTTGGCCGGCGGCGGGGATCTTCGGCTTGAGCAGCTCCAGCCTGGCGATTTTTTGCCGTCGCAGCAGCATGAGCAGCCTGCCGTCACCGGCTTCGAGGCGCAGTTTCAGACGGCTGCCCTGCGCTTCGGAGTCAAGCTCCACGGCACGGTGACTGACCAAGTCGTAGGCCTGGTCATATTTGCTGTCCAGGCTCAACTCGGTTTCGATTGGCAGCCCTTTTTCCTCCATAAGCCCCCAGGCTCCGAGATAGTCGCCAAAAACTCGCCTGTCATTGATGACAAAGAGGTATTCGGCCTCGTTAAAGCGCCGGCACTGCAGCAAGACATCATCCTGCTCTCTGCGCATTGTAGGTCTGTAAATATCTTTGAGCATGGCCAGTATTGTTTTGCCCTGGGCCTGCTGCTGCTGCTTGGCGCGTTGAGGGAGTTTCGGGTTGCTGACCAGCGAGTGCAGTCGGAAGTCAGGGGTCAGGGCAGCGTAGGTCAGCTCGTCGCCAACCAGGATCAGCCCTGCCTTCTGCAATTCTTGCAGCCTGGCGTGCAGCGCGGCGGAAACCGTCTCCAGTCCGGGAAGGAAGAGCAGGCGCAGCCGGCCTCCACCGCCGGCGAGCAGCTCGTCTTCATAGACCACCGAAGTTTGCAAGCCTGCGTATTGCAAGGCCATATGCAAGTCGCCGATGCGCCCGGAACTCCAGCTGTTGGTGTGGTTGCCGCCGAAAATCACATTGCTGAAGCTTTCTAGGATGGCGATTTCAGCTTCAATTTCGGGCAGCTTCAAGAGCATGGGTGAAAGCGGTTGCATAACTTTGCGGATCATTTCGCTGAACACCTTGCCGCTTTCAGGGTTTGTGAAACGGTGGTCGGTACTCGGTGAAGTCGAAGCGAACAGGGAGCCGGTTCCGAAGGTGCCTATTGCCGCAACCTGGCGTGAGAGCAGGCACCAAAACGCTTCGCGGATGGCATCCGGAGCCGGGCTGATGTAGGAAGAGTCCATTTCATTTTCCAGCCAGGCCGGTGCCGGGCTGGGGATGACATTCCTGGGAGCCAGGTCTCGGCGATAGGCTATGCCTTGTATGGAGTTGAATATTTTTTGTCCGGGCCGCCCCTTGGCTAAGGCCCGCAGCTCATCGCAAGAGAGCAGTATGCGGCTGGGGTTGGGGTTGATATAGGTCCAGTTTTGCACCCAGCTTACCTCTCCGCCGCCGCCCCAGTATGGTGGGCAGCGGGTGGCCGGCGGGTGGATACTTACAAAGTCATCGCCCCAATGCCGCTGGTATGTTTTAGCGATGTCGCTTTGCAGTGGTTCCCAGCCGCTGCCCATAGTCCAAAACCAGTGGTAGTAGGTTAGCAGAGGGTGGTTTTCAAGCAGTACGCCGTCCAGGGGGAAATTGCTGAGCTGCAGGTAGGAGGGGCCGCGCTGGCCTTCGACCTGTGCGGGTATGTCAATGCCGGCGAATTCTTTGAAAGCGGCCTTGGACTCAGGGGAAAAGTCGGGTTGGCGTCTGGGGGGATACTCATCGTTGATTTTTGCCGAATAGATGGCGGGGTGCCGGTCCAGACTTTCCAGGTAGATTTGCAGGCGCTGAAGGTATTGTTTGCGGAACTCCTGGTTGTTTCCGTGCAGCACCGATGATCTTTCCGGATACAACTGCCCATTTCTAGCTATGGCATGCATGTCTTTGTTGAAACGGAAGTTGCGCGGGCCGCAGACATCCTCAAGGAATACCCCCGCCTTGGCATGCTGCTCCAAGATGTTGTTTTGTTCGATAATACATTCCTCGGAGTTCTCTTTGAAGAAATACTGTCCGGTGAAGTTAACCACGTCGAAGCCCAGCTCCCTAGCCAGCTCTGGGTCGAACCTGGCTAAATTGGTCATCAGTATCATTGGGATTTTTTCCGGCATAGGCTCAATGATGTAGAAGTGTACAAGGCTGGTATCCAGTAAGTTATCAGCTTGCCTGGTCTGCACCTGCAGGCTTTGCTCTCCGGGTAGCAGTCGGCAGTCCAGGTCATAGATGATTTCACGTTTTTCGCCCGCTTGCAGCTGCTCAAGCTTGGTCGCCTGTTTGGAAGAACCTAGCCCAGGCAGGCTCATTAGCAATTCCAGGTCCATCAGTGGTTTTTGGCCGAAGTTGCAAATTTGCAAGTACAGCTGGGCCTTGCTCTCGGCAAGTCTGAAAACCCTGCGCTTGCTTGCCAGGGCACTGACGAAAAGCTCTTTGCCGGGCAGCTCGCTCAGTAGTATGCCGCCAATCTCTGCAGCATATCCGGAGCTTCTGCTTTTTTTGTTTGCCGACGCGCCCAAAACTAGCCTGGCAGCGGATGCACTGAGCGGGCCGCTGGGCAGCAGTGCCGAGCCGACCTCGATGCCGTTGAGAGTAAAATGTATATCGCCCATGCCGCTGAACTCGAATTCAAATTGATGCCAGCGAGCCAGCTCGATATTGAAGCGCTTGCCGCGAAAGCTGAGTTGTTCACCGTTCATGGCCAAAGTCGCCTCCGGCGTGAAGTCTCCCTGACCATGATAATAAAGAGCCAGCTTGAAGCCGCCAGCCGCACTGTCCTTGCTCTTGGCCTGGAAATTGTCCCAGAAAACCAGGTCTCTGGGGGTCTTGTCATGGTGATGCTCTTTTATGAAGAAAGTCGTAGCCAGTCGAAAGCCTGCCGCTGGAGACAAAAGCTCGTAAACCTGGTTGCTGAGCAAACCGCCACCAGGCTCGGGAGACAAAGAAAGACAGTATTGCCCAGAACCGGCAGGCACAAAGCCGGCGCCAGGGCGTGGGCGCATCCTAAACTGAGGCGGCTCGCAGACAACCCCGTCCGCAGTGAAACTCCACTGGGCAATGCTAGGATGAACGCTGTGCAGCTGCGCTGCCGCAAAACCGAGAATGTAAGCAGGAAACAAGAGGAGTAAAATTATTCTAAGCATGATTTTTGGGATTTTTGGGACAAGAGCTGGGACAAGCCGGCATCCTTGCCGGGGAGCACGCTAAAGCGTGTACTACATACGTGGGACGGGAACGGGAACGGGAGCGGGAACGGGAGCGGGAGCGGGGAGCACGCTGAAGCGTGTACTACATACGTGGGACGGGAGCGGGTGCGGGAGCGGGAGCTGGGAGCGCCGGCATCCTTGCCGGCATAGGGCCGGGTG
>FZPS01000048.1_pt489 | contig 15740 bp, 17 predicted proteins | sample 1817821 | NCBI WGS metagenome assembly FZPS01 (sample SAMEA104158645, study PRJEB21678) | metagenome | place: Germany | collected 2015-04-21
TTTTGCAAAGAGTGGCTCTAACGATTCGTAATGCTGTGTAGCGAGGATTTCAGTCGGCGCCATGAAAGCGGTCTGATGGCCGATTGTGGCAACTGCCCAGGATGCTGCGGCAGCCACAATAGTCTTGCCCGATCCCACATCACCTTGGACCAGTCGGCTCATGGAGCGGCCCGAGTTCATGTCGTCGAAAACCTCCTGTATTGTACGCTTCTGTGCAGAGGTGAGACTGAACGGAAGGTGCTGTGTGAAATCATCGAGAGGGGGTGCAGGTATTTTCTTTCCTATCGAGATGTCTGATGAACCCATTAGGCGCAGGCCAAGTGTTAACGTAAACAGCTCCTCGAAGATGAATCTCTTTCTTGCTGCTAACAGTGCGAATTTCGAAGAAGGATTATGAATGTTTTCATACGCGAATCGTGCGTGTGCGAGATTATTCTTTTGCCTTATTGATTCGGGAAGCGGTTCTGGCAGGTTGTTATCAATAAGTTTTAGACACCTCTCGATTGCATCGGAAATGAACTGTTGGCCCACACCAGCCGTAAGGCGATAAACGGGCTTGATGCGCCGCGTTAGGCGTGGTAGGCTGTCAAGAGGTTCTATAGCCGGGTTAACCATCTCGCGGCGGAGCAGATTTCCACTTACTTTTCCGTAAATGACATATGTCTCACCGGCTTTAAGCCTGTCTTTCATCCAGGGTTGATTAAAGTAGGTAACGTCAAGTATTCCGGTACCGTCTGACACCTGAAATTTCAGGATGTTTAACTGACGTCGTATGTGGTTTAGCCTTGGGGTGCCAGTAAGGGTTGCCTCAATGCAAACAGCGGCTTCAAGCTCAAGTTCTGAAATCTTTTTTATCTCTGTTCTATCCTGATATGCTCTGGGGAAGTATGAGATTAAATCACCTATCGTAAAAAGGCCAAGCTTGTTTAGCAGCTTAGCCTTTTTCTCTCCTACTCCCTTAATGTAGCGTATATCGGTGGTGAGATCCATACAATCCTCCATTCCGACAAATGCAGCTGGTTTGTCTATCACTCAGCTGAAATCAGATAGCTGTACACAGGCTGTCCGCCCGGTAGCATATTGATCTCTGCAGACTTAAATTCTTTTTGGAATATCTCATATGCCTCATTTGACTCTTCTTCTGTCACATTACAGCCATAGAAGATAGTCAAAAATTCAGTGGGCTTCTTTGACATTTCACGTGCTAATCTGCGGATAGTTGAGTTAATAAGCTTGTTGTTTGTAATAAGCTCTCCATCCAGAATGCCCAGATAGTCACCCTCTTTGATGCGCTTTCCGTCAAACAGGCTGTCCCGGGAGGCATGAGTGATCTGACCAGTACGGACCTCCGATATTGCCTCGATCATTGCTTCACGATTTTGATTGATCTCGAGATCGGGGTCAAAGGTTAAAATTGCAGCGATTCCCTGGGGAACAGTCCTTGTGGGGATTATCACAACAGTTTTTTCTGACATTGCTACGCACTGCTCCGCAGACATAATTATGTTTTTGTTGTTTGGAAAAACAAGCACGATGTCTGAAGGAGTCGCATCTATTGCGCGAAGTATATCCTCGGTGCTCGGGTTCATTGTCTGTCCACCTTGGACAATATTGTCGGCGCCTATGTCACGGAATACAGCTTCGATGCCCTCGCCAGAGCATACCGCAACCATTCCATATTTTTTCTCAGAAGGTGCGATGTATCTCTCGCCGGGACGGACAGGGTCCTTTCCGGTGATAATAACCTTCTCGGTGTGCTGTTCGCGCATGTTCTCTATCTTAATACTGCTGAGGTAGCCGTATTTAAGACTCTCCTCAATTGCCTTGCCGGGGTTGTTCGTGTGAACATGAATCTTTATGATGTTGTCATCTTCGACGAAGACAAGGCTGTCGCCGATAGAGTCAAGGACGGCACGGAGCTTATTAAACTCACCAATCTTTGAGAGGTCGTGACCGTTATCCTTATTTTCAATGTTAACGATGAACTCGGTGCAGTATGCAAACTTTATGTCCTCAGCATTAAAGCTGGAGAAATCAGCCGCATCGGAGGTTTCGTCTGTAACCTCAGCTGAGGAACTGATAGTCTCCCCTTTGAGAGCTCGATTCATTGCGTCAAGTATGACACAGAAGCCCTTTGCGCCTGCATCGATTACATTTGCCTTTTTGAGAACAGGGTTTTGATCCACAGTCTTGGCAAGGGCGTCGTTTGCAAATGTCAGCATCTCGCTGAGGACAAAGTCGGCGTCGGGGTTTTCCGATGCAACTTCAATTGCTTGCTCAGAGGAGACACGAGATACTGTTAGGATCGTGCCTTCGGATGGCTTCATGATAGCATTATAAGCCGCGTCGACACCATTGCGCATAGCTGCGGCAAATGCTGCGCCGTCTATCTCTTTCATGTCTTTGATGTGTTTTGCAAATCCGCGGAAAAGCAGTGAAAGTATTACACCTGAATTGCCCCTGGCTCCGCGTACCATTGCCCGCCCGACCGTATCAGCAACAAGACCGATATTGGCCGACGTAGTAGTGGTTAATTCCTGAGTAGCAGCATTTATTGTAAGTGACATGTTTGTCCCGGTGTCACCGTCTGGTACGGGAAAAACATTCAATTCATTTATTGGCTGCTTGTTATTTTCGATTGCAGCAGATGCATTCATAATCATCCGCTTGAAAATTGTGCCATCTATATGCGCCATAGGTTCGAAGCACCCCCGAGTTTTTTGTTATTTTTCGGGGAAAGGTCAGTCACTCATAATTGAGTCAACGCAGATGTCTACGCTTTTGACCTTAATCCCGGTGAGGTTTTCCACGATATATCGCACCTCATGTATGATAGAGCGGCATATGGTGGATATATTCACACCGTGCCGAACAATTATGTGCAGTTCAATGGTAACAGATTTATTCTCTTCATCGGTTGTTATACGTACGCCGCGGGATATTGATTCTTTCTTGAGAAGTCTTACAAAGCCGTCTCCAACCGAAGCCGCTGCCATGCCAACAACGCCGAAGCAGTTTGTAGCGGCATAACCACTAATGGTCGTAATAACCTCCGGAGAAATCTCCAGAAATCCTTTATCAAGATCAATCCGCACAGGTCTCCCCCCTATAGTCATAAAAGGAACATCTGCCGCGCGGATAAGGCTGCATACCTTATCGGGCGGAGGACCTTCCATTAAATTTCTTTGAAGCTTTGCATTTTCAGTATGAACATTTTATACTATTTAATGCTGTATTACAAGCCCTTGGCTTGAAAAACAACCTGACATATATATATTGAATAGCGCATAGATGGCCTATTAAGTAGGTTATTGTTGAATTATTCTGCACATTAGACTATAATAATACTAAATTTGTCCGGAAGTATGGAGAACATGTCGAAGGTGCGACTATTTTCTTTTTTAGCACGTGGAGGAGTTTAATGGAGCTTAAGATATATGAGAACATGCTGACAATGGCAGATATGCAGACATTGCGAATAAGCTGTGATTTGCCCATCCTTGAACCGGATATGATAAAGACCGCGCTGGCCAGGTCTCTACTGAATCTATCGGCAGTGGTAGATGACAATGTTGTTGGGATGCTTCGCGTTGTGGGTGATGGCATTTTTGTATTTATCTTATGCGATGTTATGGTCATGCCCGAGTACAGGAACCTCGGTATAGCGTCTGCATTAGTCACATATTCTCTCCAGTGCGTTGAGCACATGCTCCCCTCAGGTGTTGTCGGCGTCGTAAGCCTTTTTTCGGTTAAGGAGCATGTTAAACTATACAAACGACTAGGGTTTACGGCTCTTCCCCGAGGTTCGAGAGGACCAGGGATGCAGACCATCGTATATGGAAAGTGAGATATCTTAAAGCTGCTGCATTGAAGGGCGAGTTGTAATATTAAATGAAACACAAGAAGAGAAATAAATAGGCCCACGAGAGGCGAGTGATGACCGCCACACTGAGTGCTAGGAGCAAGGATGCAGAGTTTGCGCAAAATCTTGAGCAATGTGTACCTCTGCGGGAAAAATCGCGGTTTCTGCGCAGAATTTCGAGTTGTGTGTGGATTCTCTCGGGGTGCTATATCGTACACGGCATATTCTATAACGTATACCGCATAAATGAGGCGTTTTCCTCTTCACCGTTCACACATTACTTCGATTTCTGCGCATTTTTCGCATTATATGTGTCTCCCTCTTTGCAGAGTATGCGTCTGACCGCATATTTCGTATCACTTTTCCGAATTATATCTTATTGAATATAACTAGGTTGTAAGGCCTAAATAAGTTGTAAGGCTTAACTAGGTTGGAAGTCTCAAATAATGCGTGGTTTTCTAGAGATGTGGTTTTCTAGAGCTTAATCGTTGCAGAACGCATATCCCTGCACAAGCAGAACGCATATCCCTGCACAAAAGTCCAAGAGATGTGTGGAAATTTGTCATTTGATAAAGAAGAACTAAGAAAGTGTTCATAGCGAAAGCATAACCCGTTCCGCCCAGACCCAAACCGCCCAGAAAGAAGCGAGAACGACAAGATTTCTAGATAACATTAGGCAGAGTAAAGTGTTTCACTTTAACTTGCAATTTGCGACTGCTGCATTGAAGAAAAAAATAGTTGCAAAATATCGCATCAGGTGCTATAGTATATTAATAATTAGTTAAAGGCAATGACGGGGACAAAAAGTTCATGAGCTTCATACAGAGAGGCGGAGACCAGGCTGTAATCTTCGCTATGAAGGCAGAACGTACCGGTTTGGTTTGAATATTGCTACCTGGCAATTAGCATCCGGTTTATGACCACCCCCGAGCTTCTCTCCGAAAGGCTTTCTGTTCTCTCAGTAGCCCAGTAGCCCAGTAGGCAGAGACGTGACAGCACGTTACAGCGGCGTCCTTGTTAGAGGACACTGAGAGACGATTGGGCTCTGGTTCAGTCGTAATCAGGGTGGAACCGTGGTAGATTATCACCCCTGGATTTATTTTCAGGGGTGTTTTGTTATTTAAAGAGAAGGTTGGAGATTGATATGATTCAGATTAGACTAAAAGACGGAAGCAGTATCGAACTCGAGAGAGGGGCAACAGCTCTCGATGCTGCGGCAAAAATCAGCGAAGGCCTTGCCAGAGTTGCTATGGCAGCAGAGATCAATGGCGATGTAACAGATTTGAGAACAGTTTTGGAAGACGGCGATTCACTGAACATCCTCACCTTCGAAACGGAGGGTGGCAGAGAAGCATTTTCACACACTGCGTCGCATATTCTTGCTCAAGCAGTTTTGCGCCTATATCCTGATGCGAAGCTCGCTATTGGGCCAGCGATAGAAGATGGATTCTATTACGATTTTGACGTTGAGGTACCGTTTACTCAGGAGGATCTTGAGAAAATCGAAGCCGAGATGAAAAAAATCGTGAAGGAGAAGCTGCCTATTGAACGTTTTGAACTTCCACGGGAAGAGGCTATTTCTCTAATGAAGGAAATGAATCAGCCCTATAAAGTTGAGCTGATAGAGGACCTGCCTGAAGGGGAGCGCATTACATTCTACAAGCAGGCAGATTTTGTAGATCTCTGCGCCGGACCCCACATACCGGATACCGGCAGAGTTAAAGCACTCAAACTGCTAAGCTCCACAGGAGCATATTGGCGAGGCGACTCGAAGAACAAAATGCTTTCACGAATCTATGGTACAGCATATGTAAAGAAGAGCGATCTCGATGAGCATCTGGTGCGACTTGAGGAGGCAAGAAAGCGCGACCACAACAAGCTAGGTCGTGAGCTTGGCTACTTCACAACTGTCGACTACATTGGACAGGGCCTACCAATAATGATGCCTAAGGGTGCAAAGGTTCTCCAACTACTGCAACGGTTTGTGGAGGACGAGGAGGAGAAGAGGGGCTACCTGCTCACAAAAACTCCATTAATGGCAAAGAGCGACCTATACAAGATTTCAGGACATTGGGACCATTACCGTGACGGAATGTTTGTGATAGGGGATGAGGAGAATGACAGGGAGACCTTTGCTCTCAGACCTATGACATGTCCTTTCCAGTTCCAGGTCTACCTCGCCGATACACGTAGCTACCGCGATTTGCCGTTGCGTTACAATGAGACATCGACACTATTTAGGAATGAGGACTCGGGCGAGATGCACGGACTCATTCGTGTCAGACAGTTTACGATTTCGGAAGCGCATATTGCCTGTAGGCCGGATCAGCTTGAAGATGAGTTCAGGGACTGCTTGGACCTGGCAATCTTTATGCTTGATACACTCGGACTCAGTGATGATGTATCCTACAGATTCTCAAAATGGGATGAAAGTGACAAAGAGAAGTATATCGGTTCCGCTGAACAGTGGGAGGACACACAAAAGAGAATGCGCCAAATCCTCGACAACATCGGCATCGAGTATGTTGAAGCTGACGGAGAGGCTGCGTTCTACGGTCCTAAGTTGGATATTCAGATTAGAAATGTCCACGGCAAAGAGGATACTCTAATAACAATTCAGATTGACTTCCAGCTTGCGGAGCGCTTTGGCATGGTCTATGTTGATTCAGACGGCTCAAAGAAGCATCCATATGTAATTCACAGAACTTCTATCGGATGTTATGAGCGTACTCTTGCACTCCTGATTGAAAAGTATGCAGGAGCACTGCCGACATGGCTTTCTCCAACCCAGGTGAAAATTCTACCCATCAGCGAGCGCCACATTGAGTATGCGAAGAGCATTCAGAGTAAACTATCATCTGCAGGAGTCCGCTGCGAGGTAGATTTGCGAAATGAGAAGATAGGATACAAGATTCGCAGCGCCCAGGTTGAAAAGATACCTTATATGCTGGTCGTTGGGGACAAAGAGATGGAAAACTCTGAAGTATCGGTGCGTCAAAGAGCTAAAGGCGACATCGGAGCGATGAGTGTTGATGAGTTTATTTCAAAGATTACTGAGGAGATAGATACTAAGGCAAACCAATCCGAGTAATACGAGTACTATGACCCCATAGTGCAGACAGCAATGTAGTTTTCTGTCTGTAATAAGCAGAGCGTTGAGTAGTGACATACCTATATTAAGGAGGCTCCCTTCGAGGATCGGATGATAATCCAACATCGAAGGGAGTTTTCATGTCCAATATGATTTGTTACCATGTCAGGATTTGCTCAAATATTTCAGAGAGCCGGTCAGCAAAGCTGCTATCAAACACTGCATATAGTGACGACAGAATAAGTCCGCCAATCACAAAGCATATTACAACGAGTATCATCTTTTGGAAGTAGAGATCACCGCCTTGATCAGCAAGCAACATATTTAGTTTGTTGGCGGTATCTTTTATATTTTTGTTTAGTCGGTTCATCATATTTCACCAGAGTATTCTCGAGGTTTGGTGTAATTTAGTTATCAACGGTCATGTTCCTAAAGGGGGGGATTTTGGTGATATGCTAGGCAAATCAATACCCTTATCGAACCAGTTTGTTACAGTGCTACCCAGCCAACTCATGATTTTATCGTTGAATACAGCAACAAGAGCTGTTAACACGATCGCCCCAATAACAAAGGATATTACGATTTGAAGCGCGCTATCGAACTTTGCCTCACCTCTTTCTGACCTGAGTATCAGGTAAATTTTTGTTGCAACACATTGTAGTTTTTGCATTTAGTCACCTCATCTGTCTTATATGTTGTGCAGTTTGAAATTCAGCTTTCAAATTGGCTCTACCAGGCTATTTAGGAAAAGAACTTTTGAAGGCTTTCTGTAATCAGTATTGCAACCGGCGTAAAGTATAGCAGAGCAATCGACGCATAGATTACAATCATGCTCTTTTTCATTTTTTGGGGAATCTTTTTAACTTCCAGGCGTAGCCTGTCTGTCTCAATTTCTGCGAAGTCCTTATTGAGCATCTCGAAGTAATACCTCACATCATCACCGTTATAGATACCAATGAGACCGCGTATCAGCATTGATAGATGCTCGCTACTGAATCGTGCCCCGAACCTCAGCAGAGCAAGCTCAAAAGTTGATGTCTTAATATCTGCAATCGTTCTGTTCAGCTCCTCGGCAAATACGGCGTTATCAGTTATATACCTCTCCATGAGAAAAAGGGCATTACTGCTTGTGCTGAGTCCACTGTTTACGTATGAGACAAACCTCGGTAGCTCCATCTCAATGATTCTTGCCTTCTCTGCGCTGCTCTGATTGAGTTTTTGGAAGCGTGTTACTAGGTAATAAATTGCGAATGCGATTGCTGCAACACATGCTATTCGGAAAATGAAAAATAGTGGTACACAAATTGAGATGAGTAAAAGGAACTCGGCAAGGGCGTTTGCAGTAAATTGTTCTGGGGTTTCAGACAGTCCTGAGCTTCTGAGAGTACTTTCGAGTTGAACATAGCGTAATTTGCTCAGCCGAATGAGTGGTGCGATCCTCTTTGATAAAAGAGAGGTCATCCTTTCAATGATAGGCAGGGAGGAGGACGGTTTCGAGTTTGACTTGATAACCTTACGAATTGCTCGCCTTGACTTAAGTGATGTAACGGGAAAGAAGCCTGATAAAATTGAGTACACTCCGGATAGCGAGAGTAGTGAAAAAAGGAGATAGTACATAGCAAACCTCTTATGAGAATTGGATGGGAGTTGAGCAGCGAATAATACTGTTCACTCCGTATATTAATGCCCCCAAGCTAAATGCTACTGCGACCCTTCCTAGTGGATGAGTGAAAAAATACAAGAACCAGCTGTAATTCACCAAGTAAATAAGTGGAAGAGTGAACACAAGGAGCAGAAGCATTAGAAGATATTGCGACAGTATTTCCCGAGACTCGGTTTCGAGATTGCTTTGGATAATTCGGACAGATGACAACCTTGAAACTATCGCGATGAGGTCCTCCGTAAGTGCGCTGTTGTTGTATACCTTTACAAGTGATGTGCACCATTCCAGAAAAATGGGGTGGCTTATTCTCCGTGACATGTTTTGTATACATGTGACCATATTTACGTTTACACCTGTCTCGGCAATGAAGCTTTCGAATACGTTCCTTATAAGGGGGTCTAGGTAAGGCAGATTTTCTGTAGTTGCTGCCACTAGATTATGACTTCTTATGTAGGAAGATGTTATCAGTGATAGTGCGCTTTCGAGTTGGAGCGATATGTGCTTCTCATATTTGATAGCGTATATCTTTACTTTCCATATTGGAATCAAGAAACCGATAGCCGCAACAAAGGGCGATGCTATAGGATTATTGAGTAACAGGTACCCTGAGAGCAGACCTGCTATAGATAGGATAACACCTTTTGTTATGAGCGCTCTCAGCTCGTTTTCACGGTTTAGCTCGCGTAGTAATGCTAAGAGAGCCTCATATTCTCTGAGCAGCCAGGGCTTTTCTCCCTGTGTTCTGCGTAGAATCTGCTTTAATGTTGGCTTTCTTCCGTCACGAATCTTGACGGTTACCGGGACTCTCCTATTTCGATGAGATTGCAAATTCATAACACAGCTCCTTACTATAGGTCATAATATTATTGCCAAAAACAATAATCGGTATCTCAACAATGGCTCTAATATTGCCTATGTCCATGGTGTAGCTAAAACTGAAGTTCGAGATTCGAAATATAGTCTTGTTTCGATCTCCTGCTGTTGCAGCGAGTTTTGTTATTTCCACGTTGCTCCAGTCAAGGTTGCAATCAAGTGATTTTGTGAGGTTCCGTATGAAATCGGAAAGAAGTTTTTCTCTGACTGTATTGTCCGATGGGTTGTTGATTCGTGTATCTATGGCTCCGATGTTCGCTTCTGACATAGCGTCGTAGTTCTCCTTGCGAATTGCTGTGAAAAGGTCAGCACCGCACCTTTCAAATGCATGGTCAATGTCATGACTTAAGATAATTAACCTGAGTGCAAATATTAGCAGGGAGAAAAGGAGCAGTATTAGTACTAGGAAAACAGGTAGTAGGACATATATAGATCCATCTGAGCCATAAATTATGCTTTTCTTAGTTCTTCCAATATCGTTCACATGTACCCGCCATTTCTGATGAGATATCAACCTTTATAATCTCCGACTTGCCCAACCGAAAGAGTGATAACTCACCCCGAACAATAAGACGCACCTGATTTCCCAACTGAATCTTATTGGTTCCCGTAATAAATGAGGTGTCCCACTCAATATTTACATTACTTACACTGTCGCCGAGCCGATCTCTTATGCCGGATATCATTTCATCAGCGGCTGCATCCACCTCGCCGCTAATCTGCACATGGCGCACTATTGCTGCTGTCTGGCGGTCAAGCCAGAACTTTAGCTGAACCGAAGTGGTAAGTTGTATACATAGAGAAAGTACGAAAATGAAGAGAATCATGCAGATGAGAAATTCGAAATATATATCTCCACGATTATTTTTCAGGCAGTTCTTGCATCTGTTCATAGCATCTCTATCACATGTTGAGGCAGTCCGTTGTTTAGTAAACGCTGCTTGAGATGCTCGGATATACTACCGCGCTTTTCAAACTCTCCTCTGACCTCGATGATATTTCCATTCGAATCGGTAATATTGTCGTCCACACGGAAAGCATAAAGCTCGTTGTAGTGAATTTCTCCATCAGAGTAGTACCCCTCCAGAATGTACTGGATCCGCCTAATGTTATCACCATATTGCTTTATATAGACAATGATTGGGTAGGCGTCAGCCATTAGCTTAAGCATAATGCTCTCAGGGAGATGATACTTACGGAGACCCAATGTAAACATTCGATAGTACGCATCATAAGCGTTATTTGTATGAATTGTCGTTAGAACAGTATGTCCGGTTCTCGCGGTCTCCTGCGCAATAAATGCCTCTTCCGAAACCATCTCACCTACGACAACCAGGTCCGGATCAAATTTGAGCACCAAATCCAAGAGTGACTGCAGGTCAATATTGAGGTGGCTGTCCCTATGTGGACGTGTTTGCATATGTACTACATTATTAATGACCTTTCCGTTTTGATCTCTTCGGACAAGGTCGAACTCACGTGTGCCCGACTCTATTGTGATGATGCGGGTTCGGTTATCCATTTCCATGAGCAGGGCATTGGCAAGTGTTGTCTTACCCGAGCCGGTACTTCCACAGAAACACATTGATACGCCGCGGGACAGTAGCGCCTTAAGTAGATCAAAGCCTTTGGCACTGAGCATGCCAGTTTGGATCAGCTGGTCGACTGTGTGCTTTTTTGTATGAATAAATCTGATTGACGACGTTACACCGGCATCCTTGTCTGCAACTGGTGGTATTGCTGCTGCAATCCTTATGTTGCTGCCAATGTCACTTACCTCTGTCAGCACATTATCATCCAGATACTTGTTGTTTAGATGGAGAATTCTTTGTATGACATTTCTAGCATGTGAGGGACTGTGAAACCCGCTATCAATTAGTTCGCGCATACCGTTAGTGTAGCGCACTTCGATGCTGTCCCATGTATTTATATTGATTTCCTCAATCTCAGAACTTCTTTCAAAATAGCTGTTTAGAAAGCCATAACCCGTCATATCATCAAATATTCTTCTTGAGAGGGAGGAGTCGTCTGAAGCCACCAGATTTCGTTTGAGGAATTGGTCTATTAGGTTAAGCAGAGCTTCTTTGTCAGATTGACTACCCACGAGTGACTGCTGGAGCTCGCCAATTTTTTCGCTGATGATATAGTGCTGCACCCTCTCAAATACCGAGACATATTCCTTTTCGCTAATTTTGCCCGTTCTCGAAAGTTCAGTTCCGGATAAGTGATGCGATGACTGCAAGCTTATTAACCTGTTTACTATAGTCTGATTCATACTTTTATCCTAATCCTATCCCTTGATTTCTACTTATCTGAAGTTATGTTGTTAATCAAAGAATCGAACACCCTGCTATAAGGCTTTGACATATCATATCCGGAGAGCTTTCCGGACTCGCCCTCACAAAGTGCTCTATAGACTCTGTGGTCAAAGGGGAGGGTGTAGTTAATGTTGCCTATAACACGCTCGATCGAGTCAACAGGCGAGATGGTTCGAACCTTGTTAAGCACTTGGATAGCATTTTCCATATTGTACTTGCTGTCTGCAAGCATAGTGACATTGCTCAACCGGAAGGAGATACCGCGCATATCGGGTGTATGAATGATTATTTTACGTCCTGACATCTCCAGTGCAGTGAAAGTCAAGTGGTCCTGTGTTATATTTGTCTGGCAGTCAACAATTACGTAGTCTGAAAGCGTTGCTGCTATATGTAGAAGGGAAGCTGCAGTATCGTACCTCTGTATCAAGCTGTTCATTGCCAGCTCGCCCATTGTGTAACCAAGTACACCGAGACGCCTGTTTACAAGGTGTATTCTGCCTGCAAGTCCTTCGGGTGTGATTTCATTTTCCAAAATCGTTGACAGGGAGTGCTGCTGAGTGGCAGCCATATCGGGAAACCAGATACCACACTGTGGGACAACGAAATTAGTGTCAACCAGAACTACATTATGTTTCTTCCTGCTGAGAGCAAGTGCGATTTGAACCGAAAGACTGCTTTTGCCCGATCCGCTGCTTCCCCATAGTGCGACAATCATCCACTCATTCCTTTCGATATCCTTCAAGGTTTGCAGCCTGCATCTCAAGATACTTCGACTCAAGCTCCTTGTTGTCACGTGATACAAGTGAGATGTAATGAGCTCCCCTTCTCTCAAGTTCAACTAGCTTTAGCGCCTGAGTCTCGGTGACAAGTAATGATATAAACGCAGGGGTGGGCTGCTCTTCTTCCTTAGATGTATCAGTTAAACCCCCAGTAGGGTTTGAGATAGAGAAACCGTTTGATGAACCACTTTCGGAAACTGGTGAGTTGATCCTGTTGATTCCGGTAGAATAGCCATTAAGTTCAGTGCCTGAACTGTCGTATACAGCCAAAACCTTGACATATTGCAGTTCGCAGGGAGTTTTTGCACTCCCTTCCTCATCCAGGGAGTAGATGCGAATAATGTCATTTGCCCTGATTTGGCCGGCAACCGATGATGCAAGAGATTGTGTAGAGATTGAAATGATAAGGTGGCCTTCGGGGAGAGTGTTGTAAATCGTAGGAGCGGTATAGTCCTCTGAAACATCTATAGGGAGGAGATATTCACCGGCATAGAGCTGCCTAACAGTTATTTTTCCCACTACTTCGTCTGGATCTGAGCATGCGGTGTCGGCCAGATGCTTATCACTAGTTTTTGAGACTGAGATGTCACTGTCATAAAGGATACTACCGGGAGGTAAGCTTCTGGTTACAGTAATCACAGGATAAACAGCCTGTTTGCCTGCAATATAACGAGGAATTATAAACGCACCAACTCCCAAAGCTGCAACAAGGAGCAGCGTGCCGATCAAAACACGGTTTCTATTCACAAGCATGCGCTTTTCCCGAACCAGTCTACTCATTTTTTGCCTCCAAACAATGCATGCCAATTATTGGTAACAACAGTATACTATAGACTTCTTGTAAAATCAACAGCAAAATGGAAAATAATGATAAAATTTCCTATTATTATTATAACTTATACTTTTATGTTAGTTCACAAAAAAAAGCCTCTCGGTAAAGCCCGGAAGCTGTTTGGGGTATCAGTTACTATTCTTTATTAATGTCAACTTAATGCTACTCAGATTCAGTTTGTAATAACCTTGTCCCGTCCCACAGGTGTTTTGAGAGGTTTACTCGTCCATCTATAAATATAACACCCTCTGACTCCAGAAGGTGGATCTGCACATTTTCTCCTCCAAAAGCGAAGGCTTTAGATACTTCGCCAAAGCGGTTAACTACTCTGTGGCAGGGGATCTCTGACGGATCGGGGTTGACATGTAGCGCATATCCCACAACACGGGACCAGCGCGGGTTTCCAGCAAGTAGGGCTACCTGTCCGTAAGTAGCAACCTTTCCTTGCGGAATCTGTTTTACAACTTCATATATTCTCTCGAATGTACTCATTTGAATTTTTCGCTATCCTCATCAATCGACTTTTCGGCGTCACTAGACTTCGGCGATTTTTTTCTAAATATTCTGTGTTCTTTTAGCTTTTTTATTATAGCGGACCAACCTTTTATTGAAACTCTACCTGTGCCTGGAGTTTTTCCGATGTCCCTGTCAGTACTTGTGTCACTATTATCTGAAGAGCTCTGTGGCTCGGGTTTGTAAAGGCGAATGACACCCTTGTTCTGTAGCGTAAGCAAAATCTGTACGGATATTGGCATGAGAATCATCCCACCAACTCCCATCCAAACAAATCCAAGATACATCGATATGATAGCGACTAGAGGATTTAGCCCGAGCTGGTCGCCGATTATTTGAGGTTCGATAAAGTTTCTGACTAAGGTTATCGCTGCGTAGAGTACTAAGAGGCCGATACCAAGGAAAGTGTTGCCTGTAAGAAGCGATATCAATGACCAGGGTATGACTATGCCCCCTGTACCTAAAATTGGGAATATATCAAATAATGCAATGCCCAAGGCTATCGGGATAGCATTATTGACCCTAAGAATTAGCAAGCCTATAGAGAGCTCTATAAATGTAATGAGCATGATTTTCGAGTAACCTCGGATGTATCGAAAAAGGGTACTGCTTAAAGTCAATTTAACCTCGCGTATGAGAACCTGTCCTCTTTCAGGTAGCTGGCGCATAATAAACTTCTTAGCTCTATCATAGTCAAAGCTGAAGTAGAAGGACGCAAGAATAGTAAACACCATACCGACCAAAAACTTCGGGATGCCCTTCGAGATGTTGGTTATGAGTGTCAGTCCTGAGGAGGAGAGACTGCCTATTGCATTTATGAGGCTCGAGGTTAAGCTCTCCTGTATCGCTTCAACCTGCTCACGCCATTCGACCGGCAAAGTAATTACTGAATCAAGCTTCAAATCGAGCTGCGTTAGGGAGGGGAGTATCTGCTCTTCCGCTAGTTTAGGAAGTTGAGTGAATAGATTCTTCAGTACTGTGATTGCCTGTATCAAAACCAGGGTGAGAATGGAGACAAGGGCGGCATATCCCAGAATCAGTACGATTATTGATACTGCTTTTCTGCCGATACGTATTCTTTTCTCAAGCTGTTTAATTGCGGGGTTAATGATGGCCGCTACCAAAAAGCCGATAATAAAGGGTGTAAGCCAGGAGATTACGTATTTGAAAGAGATATAGATAATTAAGATGATAGCAGCGTAATACAACAGGTTAATAAGAAAAGATCTGCGTTGATCGGTGCGGTCTTCTTTCATTGGAGCTCCCCCTTTTTTTGGTCTCCCATATACAAATATTATGATACCTTCATAGTGATTTATTGTCAATATTTGAGTAACCTTGTCGAAAGGCGATATATGTTGTCGCGACACTTACTGGAAGTTTATATACGGCGATAAGAAAACAGTTGACTTATCAATACATGGTCAATACAATATGACATACTATAAATCAAATGATAAGGATGTAATCAAGATGAATAAGCAAGACGTCAAAGATTCCAAAAGGGATCTGACCCAGGGAAGTGTCGTAAAGAAGCTTTTAGGTTTCTCGATACCTCTGGTTATAAGTTTTTTTGTGATGCAGCTATACAATGTAGCAGATTCAATTATTGTCGGACAATTCGTTGGACCTGACGCTCTAGCTGCAGTTGCAGCGGGTTTTCCGATTATGATGTTTTTTAATGCTCTTTACATGGGCATTTCTACAGGTGCCACTGTTGTCATTTCTCAGCTCTTCGGCGCAAAAGATGCCGGAGGACTAGGAAAAGCGTCAAGGACTACTTTTACACTTACGCTGACCATAGCAACA